>Ga0172367_10002055_pt1 | contig 28202 bp, 27 predicted proteins | sample Lak10m_FD_114542 | JGI IMG/M metagenome (GOLD analysis project Ga0172367, IMG submission 114542) | Freshwater microbial communities from Kabuno Bay, South-Kivu, Congo - kab_022012_10m | ecosystem: Environmental > Aquatic > Freshwater > Lake | place: Democratic Republic of the Congo: South-Kivu...
AAGGTGAACAATAGAATCAATGACTGTGAGCCGCTATCATTCTGACGTCAATTAAACTGAGCCGAACTGAAATGATAGCGTCACTTAATTTGAGCCGGTTTTTGCGATGAAAGCGAGCCCACATTCTCTACGAAATCAAGCCGCTACAATTACACACGTATTCGTTACAACCCTTTCTTGTAGACCATGAAGGTATTCGATTATCTTTGGCCGGAGCTCAAGAAAAACTCCCAATTATTTATGAACACAACACATTTTATTTACCAAAAGGGGCTCCCAGCACACATATTCTAAAGCTGCCTATACGTGGATATGATTGTACGGTAGAAAATGAAGCCTTTTGTTTAACGTTAGCACATCTTATCGGTATTCACAGTGTACCTGTTAAAATTATTGATATTGGAGGAAAAAGTTACTTATTGGTGGATCGATATGACCGAGAGATTATTGATGAACAATGGAAGCGTCTGCATCAAGAGGATATATGTCAAGCCTATTCAATTCCTTCAGAAAACAAATATCAACATGAAGGGGGCCCCAGTGTGCAGATGCTTAGCCGAGTCATTAAAGAACAGTGTCGAATGCCGGTCAGAGATTTAGAGCAGTTTTTAAAACAATTTATATTTAATTTTTACATTCAAAACAGAGACGCTCACGGAAAGAATTATTCGTTTTTATACAGAGCAACTGGAATTCAACTTGCTCCACAATACGATGTACTAAATACCGAAGTATATCCAAACCTAACGCGAAACATGGCAATGAAGCTTGGAAAAACGTATAAGTCGTTTGAGGTGAGCGAAGATGATTGGGTAATATTTGCAAACGAAGTTGGGGTTAATAAAACATACCTGAAACATCTTCGGGAAGATATACTTAGTCTCATGAAAATTAATGTAGATCCAGCTATCGACCAATTGTTTAAAGATAACGTACCATCGCTTATTTTAAGTATAAGAGAACACATTTTAAATCAGGAGGTCTAAGATGGAATTATTGAATCCGAATGCGGAGGATGACTTAAATGACAGACCTTAACTTAACGAAGGATTATCAGAGCTTTATTGAGGATATAAAAACTCGCATTTTATCTTCCAGGTATCAAGCAGCAAGAGCAGTAAATAAAAAACAAAACGCGACCACCCAATTTAGAAATTGTGCAAGCGGCCCTTGCACAATAAAAGAAGACATTAGAACTCATCAAAACTCAATTCTACAACCACTCGTTGTAAAATTGAGTCAGAGGGTCTTTGACGTGTTAGAAAGAGAACAATATATCGGGAGCGTTATTCATGGATAAAACGAAGTCTAAATTAAGCGAGCCTATTTCTTCTGAGACATCGAAAAACAGTATGGCGTTTCAGTATCAGAAATCAGACAACATCACGCAAGATATCGTAACACTTATTCAATCGGCAAAGGGGCATGTTGCCAGAGAGTATAATTCAACACAGGTATATCTAGCTTGGTTTATTGGAAAACGCATAGAAGATGAATTATTGCAACACAAAAGGGCAGATTATGGCGAGAAGTTGATTGAATCTATCTCTGAGACGTTATCGCGGCAATATGGGTCTGGTTATGCTCGATCTAGCATCTTTAGGATGATTAAGTTTTATCGTTATTTCTCAGATGAGAGAATTGTCTCAACACTGTCGCGACAATTGTCTTGGTCGCATTTCATCTTAATTTGTACAATGGAAGATGAGCTAAAACGAACGTTTTACGCAGAAATGTGCCGTGTTCAAAAATGGAGCGTGCGAGGTCTGAAACAGCAAATAGATAGTATGTTGTATGAGCGTACAGCATTAAGTAAATCTCAGTCGGATGTTATCAATGCCCAACTTAAAGAGCTTCAAAATGAGGACAAAATGACACCTGAACTCGTGTTTAAAGATCCTTATTTTATAGAGTTTACATCAGGTAAGTCCTATTTAAGTGAGGCAGATCTTGAAACTGCCATTCTGGATAATATTACAACGTTCTTACAAGAACTGGGGTCTGATTTTTGTTTTGTGGCACGACAAAAACGCATGAGTACTGGAAAAAAAGACAGGTATCTTGACTTACTTTTTTTCAACCGCAGGCTGATGCGACTGATCGCAATAGAATTAAAATTAGGTGATTTTGACCCTGCATATAAAGGACAAATGGAGTGGTACTTAAATTGGTTAAACAAGCATGAGCGATTACCGCATGAAGCAAAACCATTAGGAATCATTTTATGTGCAGGGAAAGATCATGAAGATATTCAGTATCTTGAATTGGATAAAACAGGCATTCATGTTGCGCAATATTTAACAGAGTTGCCCGCCCAGGACGTATTGGAGGAAAAGTTAAAACATGCGATTGCTCTTGCTCAAGAAAGGGTAACGAATTTGCAACGCAATTCTGATTCTATGACTCTACTAGGGGAGAAGTAATTCATGGCACTTTCCAATCACTTGGCCCAAGGTGGACAGACATTCTTGCACAAGGTGCGAATGTTACGTCAAGTGTTGGGACTGGCCTTTCGATTGGGGTTAGTGGTGGGGCTTTTGGTGTTTGGATTTTTAATGTTCATAAACGTTCCAGTGTACGTTTATGAACATGTGTGGAAACTGTTAGAGGCGAAAGCAACCGTATGGATCATGGGTGATAACGCTCAAATGCGAAACGAGGACGGAGGATGGGTATATGCAAGAGATCGAGCAACACATCCGGGATTTATCTATAATGTTACCGTTTATTTACCCTATCACTTAAAGCGCTCCGCTTTATGTGGAGGTATGGCTTTATTCGGTATTATGGGATTAGCCTTTGTGTATTGGTCCTTAAAAGGTCGAAGCGATAAACGTCGCAAGCATCTTGCGGGTTCTCAGCTGGTGTCTGTTGAGGAGTTAAGACGCCAACTGAAGCGAGCACATAAGGCCTCCGATATTGTATTGGGTGATCTTCCTTTGGTGAAAGACTCCGAAACCCAGCATGTGCTCATTACGGGTACCACAGGAAGTGGGAAGACAAACTGTTTTCATACTCTGTTACCCCAAATTAGAGATAAGGGACAACGTGCTGTTATTGTGGATACAACGGGTGAGTTTGTATCCAGGTATTATCGACCCGGGAGGGACATTCTGCTCAATCCATTAGATGAACGCTCTGTCCCATGGCATCCTTGGGCAGAGTGTACGGAAGAGTATCATTATGATGAATTGGCAACGAATCTTATCCCACAAACGGGACATGATCCTTTTTGGGTCAACGCGGCTCGTACCGTGTTTACAGAAACGTTGAAAGTTTATGCCAATAAAGGAAATTATGATATCCAGGGCGTGTTGAACATTTTAACGGTTGCCCCGCTTAAGGACCTATATCAACGGTTGCAAGGCACAAAAGCATCCCCTTTGGTGGATCCAGCCTCAGAAAAGACTGCGCTTTCCATCAGGTCTACGTTAACCGCTGCGATTACGAGTTTATCGTATTTAAAGACGACCCTTAACCCATTTTCGATTCGTCAGTGGGTTCAATCGACGACTATGTTCGATGATTGGTGGTTGTTTTTAGCAATGAATCCCGAACAACGAGATGCTCTACGCCCTTTAGTGACGGCATTGACCTCCATTGCTGTTAAAAGCTTACTTGGATGCACCCAGAATCAAGACAATCGGCTATGGGTGTGTATTGATGAATTGCCCAGTCTTCATAAATTGCCTGATCTACAACTGTGTTTAGCCGAGGGTCGTAAATATGGGGCCGCTGTTATATTGGGAGTGCAGAACATTCCCCAATTGGAAGAACGCTATGGCGCTACCATTACAAAAACCATGATCGATTTATGTTCCACCAAAGTATTATTTCGTGCGGCTTCCTATGAGATCGCCGTGAGTTTGTCGCGGGCTTTGGGGGAACAAGAAATCATGGACGTCCAGGAAGGTATCTCCTATGGAGCCAATGATGTCCGCGATGGCGTTAATTTATCGATGGTGAAACAAATGAAGCCCATTGTCACGGCTCATGACTTAATGGGGTTAAAGAACTTAGAGGGATATGTGATGTTGCCAGAGTTCAATGTGGTGACAAAGGTTAATTTACCTTATGTTGCCCCAGCTATACAGGGGGCTTTAAATTCGCATCAACCAACAGTTAGGAGGAATCATGGACACATCTAAAGTATTAGACAATCAAGTGATCATAGGAAAGCTCTTGCAGCGGATGGATAGCGTTACGCTATCCTTAAGTGAAAAGAAAAACGAATTAGATACATTTGTATATAAAGCGCAAGAGGCGGCAGATACGCTGGATGTGGCTAGCACTAAGCTCATCTCCCACTTTAGTGACGTTGCAACCTTAGAACAAACGCTCCAAGAAACGTTGCGATCTGGTATAGAGGCTGCCGCCCACCACATCGCAACGCAAGCCAGTCATGACATTCAGCACACCTTGAGTCCCATGCAAGAAATGTTGAAGGATACGATGAGTTCTCTACAACAGCATACGAATCGATCGATGAAAGATATTCGAAAGCAGAAGTGGATATGGATGAGTCTATCTGGGGTGTTTGGAGCCTTCGTTGCCGGTATCGTAGCTTTAATGATGATCTTATTTTATTTACCCAAGACGTCTGGTATTGATCTGAAGCTACAAAAATATGGTCATGCATTTATGGAGTATTACGAGACCCTTTCACCCAAAGAACAAGATCTGTTGTTAAAAAAATTAAGTACATATATGAAGCAGTCTCAAACGCTTAAGTTAGAGAGATAAGGAAGAATCTAGTGTAGGGTGCTTCAGGTCGATTAACCCCATCAAGAGGGTTAGATGATTCAAACAGTCACCGCATCAGACAAACCTCAAGAAACATACATATCTTATTCTCATGAGAATAAATAGCTTGCCAAAATATCTCAAATAAATTACACATATTAATGTATCGAGATGTTTTATTGTAAAGGATAAAATACGTATGGCAAGTGTGTACGTTGGACGCAAGCAAGAGCTTCAAAAACTTGAACATTTGTGGGATAAAAAAGTACCCAGTCTTGTGGTCATGAAGGGGCGCCGTCGAATTGGGAAGAGTCGTTTAATTCAAGAGTTTTCAAAGCAATACAAAACGTTTTTATTAGTGGGACTTCCGCCCAGTGGTCATGAAACACACCAGAGTCAGATCGACTTTTTTATGAAAGAATTGTGCAGACAGGCTAATTTACCGGAATTTACAGTAGATGACTGGATGAAAGCGTTTCAACTGCTATCAAGGCAACTCAAAGATGAGAAGACCGTAGTAGCCTTTGATGAAATTTCGTGGATGGGTTCTAAAGATCTGGATTTTATAGGAAAACTAAAAACAGCTTGGGATCTATATTTTAAGCAATTCCCTCAGTTGATATTCATCTTAAGCGGATCTGTTTCTAGCTGGATTGAGGACAATATCTTGTCGTCTACAGGCTTCTTAGGAAGAATATCGTTGACCTTAGATATTCCAGAGCTTTCGTTGAACGAATCTATTCAAATGTTGAAAAATCAGAATGTTAAGGAATCACCCAATAACTATTTAAAACTATTAACCGTAACGGGGGGAGTTCCACGTTATTTAGAAGAAGTTCAAGGATCATTAACCATTGAAAGTAATCTACACAACATGTGTTTTTCAACGTCTGGAATACTGTTTCATGAATTTGAACATATATTTTCGGATTTGTTTGATCGCAGAAAAGAGTTTTATAAAAAGATCGTGATACTCCTTGCAAATGGCGCTAAAGATCAAGCGGAGATTTGTAAAGGGGTAGGTCTCAAATTAGGTGGCGACATTGTACATTACATGGAGCACCTTATTCAGTCTGGATTTGTGAAACGCTATTATACATGGTCGATCAAAAACGGGAAGGTATCTAAGTTAAGTCAATACCGCCTCTCTGATAACTATGTGAGATTCTATTTAAATTACATCCTTCCACAAAAGCAAGCTATTGAGTCAGGGTTATTTGATAACAGCTCTATGGGTCGATTACCTACATACGAAGGAATCATCGGTTTACAGTTTGAAAATTTAATATTGAACAATCGTGAACTGATTTGGAACCGCCTTAACCTCCCCAAAGAAGATATTTTATGTGAGGGGCCATTTTTTCAACGAACCACACAGCGAACTCAAGGATGCCAAGTGGATTATATGATCCAAACAAAATATAATGTTTTGTTTATCTGTGAAATTAAGTACACAAAACGTCCATTAAGCAAAGACATTATTCAAGAAGTCGAAGCAAAAGCTGCTAAAGTTGGAGCGCCTAAGCATTACTCCAAACGTATTGTTCTGATTCATGTACATGATGAACCTGAGTACATTCAGGGTGAAACATATCATTGGACTGTGATAAATGCATTGTCGTTTCTAGAAAAATAGATAGATATACAGTTAAATCTAGTAGAAGTAAAATACTAAGTTTTTATCGCAATGAGTTTTTGATCTAAATAAGAACCTGTAAAAAACCTTGGCTGTAAATTAATACAGTTGTTATAGATTCAATAAACTTGGGAATGAGTTTAATATTTTGCCTCAATTCCTAATAATGACCCAATAGGGTCACTATCATCAGTATTAGTAATCGTTAATTTAATGAACGGAGAACCTCGTTTTTCCGATTCAGTACCAGCTAGGTATAGATAACAACGTATTTTATCACGCAGCGGAGAAATCCAACGTTCTCAAACTGTTAATGGCACGGGCTGTTGTGGTAACGTATCAAGATGCTGTTCTGCTTTATAGAACCTGTGTGAAGAAATGGCGCCAAATCTCGACTGCAGGCTTTATGCCAAACAAAGTAGCCTTTAGGCTCTCCATTTCTTCCCCGTTCAATGAAAGCTTATCACCAAACGGCCCACGATTCTAAGATACAAGTTGCCTCACCCATATGAGATGCTTATCTTTCAAATCCACGTGAGAGGTCTTTTTGGAGTTGTTGTTGCTGAGCTTTAAGAGCTTCAGTTTTAAGAGCTTTAAGGTGTTTGCAGGTGCCCTTTTCAAAAGAATCTACACGATCCCATAATGCTTTGTCTTTAAAGAGTTCGTTTTTATAGGCCTCTAGTGTTTCTTTGAATCGATATTCATTGCGGGTATCTCCCAGTTTCTGACAGTTCACGATGTGACGTTCATGGATGCGAATGAACTTGTCCGCTTCAAGCGCTTTCTGTAGCAGAGGATCGAATGGGGTAGGAGAAGAGGCTTTAGATTGAGATAAGTTCTGGTCTCGATTCCAGTCTGGATGGCGCTCTTTAAAGAACGCAACGGCATCTTTAGGATAGCGATTAAAATGTGTACGAAAGCTATCCGTCAACTCAGGACTAAAGCCTTGTTTTTCCATGTAGTGGATGATCATCTGTCGTTCAGCGGCCAGGGTTTCAGTCACTATGGGCAAGTCCAAATCCACCAGCTTTTGACGCACCCTGTCTACCGTAATGCCTTTGGGTAGGGGATCTGCAAGATCCCACTTTTCAGGTAATTTGGGAGCATCTTTTCCGAACTCTAGCCCTACCATTTGTATAGAATTCACACCAACCTCTTTACAGCGGTGTGCTAGCGCATTCATGGCGTTTTGACCGATGGCATCATTGTCCGGCCATAGAATAACCTCTCGTCCCTTGAGGGGAGATAGATCTGCAGCACCACCATTTCCAGCCCCACCATGCCAGGTGGTCACCACCATCTCAGGGAAGATATGTTGTGCCGCTTCGGCGGTTTTTTCACCTTCGACGATCAGAACAGGTTTGGCGGGGTGATTCATGAGTGCCTTTAAATTGTACAAGGGCAAGGGGCGATTGTCTGCGGATTGGTATTTTTTCAATGCCCAGCAGGGATGATCCCTGCATCCATTAGGTTCAAGAGAAGTTGCTGTATTCACACCATAGCTTAAGGGCAGGGTCATCTTCCCTGTCTTGGAGGGATCTTTGGGTTCTAGTCGTACTACGTGGAAGAGCGGATTACCCTGTTCATCCGTATAGGTATACCGACCTGTCTCAACGTTGTGATGCGCGAGTTTGGCTAAACAGCCTTCACCCAACTGTGGAGCTGGGTACTCTGGTGTGGGGAGTAGACTCTTCCATGGCAGCGTGACGCTGCACCCATTAGATGTTTGTCCGTTGAAATTTGTGTCTAGCTGCATCGGATCTAACCTCATGGATGCAACGTCGCGGTACTCACGTACGTTCAAGAACGACTTGGCCCAAGCTATAGCTTCTTTCATCGTACAATTTCGTGCCTCACAGATTAGATGGAGTGGACCCCCTTTATCCCCCGTTTCAAAGTTCGCATATCCACCCCGCTTTGGACCGGAGATATTCACCTTAAGGGATCCTTTTGCACCATACCGCCATTCGTGGCCTCGTACCTGAGGTTGAGATTCTGGGAAGAGGACTCGACAGATCTCGGGGATCCTCTCTTTCAACGTACTCACAATGAGATCGAGCTCCTGACTCGGATCCAGCCCTTTCTCTTTTTGATGGGATTGCGGGGGTCGTATCCGAGTATTTCCCGTGATCGTGCGCTGTGCAGGGCGGATCAGATCCGGATGCTTCCCTAGAGTGGCAAGTGGAGTTTCCTCCCGTTCCGCCATCCGTGCCTCTATGGTCGTTAAGGTCTTTACAGCATAGCCTCTGAATGTCTCATCATTTACGACTGCTTTGTCGTTCAAGCGATAGAAGTCGTCGTTACGATACAGCTTGTCTCTCACATAATTGAATGCTGTTGTGAATAGGGAATTTTTTTCTTTCCCTTTCATCAATTCCTGGGGTGTAAGATACCTTACGGTAGTTTCTTTCGATCCGTCTCTGGATAATTGCGTGATTAGCGTTTCACGATCCTGTGCCTCATCTTTAGAGACGATATAATGAACGCTATCCTTCTGTCGAGTCACGCCCACATAAAACAAATTATGGGTCATATGGGGACTATGTAACGCATAGGCATGATCCACGGTCTTACCTTGAGATTGATGATAGGTGCCTGCATACCCTAACTGATAGCGATTAAACGTTTGCGGGTTAAACGCCACCTCTCGTCCGTCGTCTGTCTTGACCACAAAGCAAGACTCCTTTGTTTCAATGAGCGTTCCAAGAGTGCCATTGTTTATCCCTAATTCACGGTCATTGGCACGAAACTGTATGCGATCCCCTTGGCTTACATAGCATTGACCGATAAATGTCTCACACCGATATTCTATACCAGGTAAGCCTGTACCAGGCGAGTCTGTCCCGGATAATTCTCCCCATTCTTTACGCACATTGCGAATCATCTCATTCAATGCCAAAGCATAACGATTGCGATGTTCCATGATGAAGAAGCTCGATACATCACTCTCTAAAACATCATTTTGCTTCGCAGTGCGTTCCCGAAGACGATCATGCTTCCAAAGTTCTACGAGCTTTACCAAGGCATCGTCTTTGGTGTTAACCCAGTGAAGGCAACGGTTCTTTTCTAAGGCACCTACCGCCGAGTGAACCCCTGAAACGCCCTGAGACAACGTCTCAGACAGCTCTTTCTGCCAATCCTTCGTTTGACGGCGAACCTCTGTCAGCTCATGGGCACCATAACGTTCACAGAAGACCTTAAACAGTCCTCCGCGATCTACGGAGGGCAGCTGACGGTCATCTCCGACCAAGATGACTTGGGCTCCGTTATCCCACGCAACCTTCAGAAGCTCTTGCATCACAGTATTCCCAACCATGCCGGCTTCATCCACCATCAGGGTTTCTTTCCGTTTTAGAGGATCAATGCCATTCTTTTGTTGAAACAAAAATCGATGTAGGTTCTGAGCGTCTTCAAATCCTTTGGACTCTAAATCCTTTGCCACACTAGAGGTCGGAGCTAATCCACGGACTCGAACTCCATTGCTTTCAATCATCGCGTGAATGGCCGCCATGAGATGGCTTTTCCCCGTGCCAGATCGACCTTGAATACACACTAACCGTTGACCTAATACGGCCCCTTCGAAAGCGGCTAATTGTTCTGAACTCAAACTATAATCCTGTGCAATTATAGTGCCTTTAGAATCATTAGCGGTCAATCCAAAGCCCCCATTTTTTGCGTGTAATCGATCGGCAATGCGAACGATACGATCCTCTTCCGATTTGACGGGGAACGTGGTATACCTATTGATGGCTTTGGGTGTTATTTCTCTCCAGTTCTTCGTCGTGGTCTCTTCGCCTAAGGCCGTCTGTGTTTCATAGAGTTGAACTAATTCCTTCTGTTGCCAAAATGCATCCCGCACAGCCTTAGTTTCATTAATGGGAACATGTTTGTGTAAATACCGTTCCACATCCTCTCGTGTAAAGACGCTGTTTCGCTCGGTGAGGTGTTCTAAAATCTTTGCGGGATCTCGACTCGCATTCTGATTGGCACTGATGCGCTCTAAGTGACTCTGCATCATCGCGTCTGCACGAGCCCGTAATCGAACAGGTCCAAGATGTACTTGAGCCACAATACCATTCTCATCCACACGAAGGTCAATGCCATGATCGCTGAAGTATTGATTCTGAAACGCTTTCCATAGCTCGCCCCAGCGGTGTGCTTCCACAAGCGCGCCGCCACGTACCTCTCCATCGAGATCTCTGGCCTTGTCACCTAAGTGATCCCCACCTTTTGTAAATCGGCGTGTCGTCATCAACACGTGAGCATGCCAGTTATGATCTTCATCCTCATGAGGTTCGTGAATGTCCAGCTGTACGGCGAGTCCCTTATCGACAAAATGGAGTGTTATAAACTGACGCACCATCTCTAACTTATGGGAAAAGCTTACGCACGCATCATCGGGGAGCGCAAATACCATTTCTTTTGCAACTTGAGAGTCAATGCGTTTTTCGCGTTGTTCGACGTAAGACCATAACGTTTGAGGATCTTTAAATCGATTGTGGGCTCCATGAGGAAGCAAGATCTCATGATGAGCGCTGTCCCCTTTGTTGGCGTAATTATAACTTTCACCCGTGCGTTCATTCGTTACGGCTGTGCAACCATTATACGCAGCCTTGTGACAGGCATTTTGTCCGGCACTTCGTTTAACATACTGCAACCTGGCAAAAGCAATAGCCATATTATTTCCTAAGATTCAAGTTTGGATCGGTTAATATAATAACACCTCATTAAAAACACGATCTCCAATAACTATATCTTATTAAACAATCACGCGCAATCATATTTATATGATGCATATTGCGTATGTCTTCATTTGCTTCGCTTTATATTGACATAACGTTTTAGTTCAGTTAATATCATTGTACAAACATTAGGTTCCACTGGAACCTTTAGGAGGTGACCGTGACATCGCTATCTCATCAAAAAGAAAGATTAGAACGTCAAAAGGCGAGACTTCAATCTCAAGAACAGAAACTTAAAACCTTAGAACGAAAAAAACGTACGCGTCGTTTGATTGAACTAGGCGGGTTGATTGTGAAAGCAGAACTGGAAGAATTAAATAATAATACCTTACTGGGTGCATTATTATCACTTAAACAACATATAACGAACAATGAGACAATCCTGCACGAATGGACAGAGAAGGGAGCTAAAGCATTTGAAGCCTTAGATCAGGACCAAAGTATAGGGACTGATAAAATACCCCTAGTGATTACCTTCAAATCTGAGCCTTCGCGCGAACTCAAATCTCAACTCCGAGATTTTAATTTTAAATGGAACCCCTTTAGAAAGGAATGGTATGGCTATGGCAACCTTTATGAACTTAAATCAATCATCAAATCCGCCAATAGGACAATTGAAGCCTGTGATGATGCTTAGAAACAGGCTCCTTACACGAGTCATTCATACCATCTGTAGTAAATATGGCCCAAGGGCTATTGGGTTTGGTGTGTCGGCGCTTCGATATTCGTTACCTATAGATCCAAGGATTAAAGAAAAGAGATAAAGCATCAAAGTCCTTATAACACTTGAAAGAAATAGGAATTGATTTATACTACAAGTATCGCAAATACAATGAAACACATTAGGAGGCGTAGGATGACATTGAAAAAATTATTATCAACGGTATTTACAATTGCTATATCAGTTGGAAGTATCGTTGAGAGTCATGGAGCAGCATCAGTTTTGACTGAAGCTGGGGGAATTGGTGTTCGACTTTTAAGTCGGTATGCTGCATGTAGTTTAGTCAGAGCTCAAGCTGTTCGGCATTATTCCCAAGCAAGATCAACAAAAGTTTCTATCGGAAATCCATGTATTGATGGAGTATTCCAATATGGATTGAATGATTCATTTATTGCCAGTCAGTTCTTAAATTCAATCTTAGATTTAAAGGAGGGTGCTTGCATAACAGATGTTATGTTTCTACCCAGAGATTTACCCTCGTCTGATCCGTTAGCCGCTGTAGGGTATAATTTTACGGTTGATGCTCGATGTCAAACGCAAGATGGGCGACATTTTTTGGTGGAAATGCAAAATGATTTTAGAAGTGATTATCATTTAAAAGCATTAATTGAACATTCACGGATGATTGGGCGTATTGATCTTGAGCAAACCCGAAGAGTAAGAGCAGAAGAACCCAAAGCGGAAGAAGCGAGACCGGCGTCTCGAAAATTTTGGCACGATGTCCAAGGTATTTATTCTATTGTAATTACTAATAAGGTATTTGCAGCATCAAGATTTAAGGCAATATATCCTACAGAACCATTAATGGAACCTGATTTAACGAACGTCTATGAACTTCGGAATGTAAGATGGTTAAATCGACATTATGGGGATATTCCCAATCAAATCGTATTATTAATGCTTGCCAATTTAAAGGAAAGACCTTTAAGAGAATTATCATCGGTAGAGCGGTGGGCGTATTTGTTTCAAGATAAAGGGTTAAGGTATGGTGCTCGAAGAATAGAAGAGGTTAAGGAGATTGAAGATCCAGAAGAAGTTGCAGCAGGCGATAAAGCCATTGAAAGGTTTATTCAGCGGTTAGACCTTCGTCACTTACCTCAGGAAGTGGTAGATAGATATCATAGTGCGATTCAATATTACAACGATACGATTGTGGACATTGAGGAAAAAGGTATGACTAAAGGTATAGCTAAAGGTGAAAAAAAGAAAGCAATCGACATTGCGAAAAAGATGTTAAAACGTAATCGACCTATAGAGGAAATTATGGAAGATACAGAGTTAACTAGAGAAGAAGTAGAAGCAATACGAGCAGGACGTGTACTTAAAGATGATTCGGTTGCAAACAGTGAGGATGGAAGTACATCGGCTAATTGAAGTAAAGAAAGTAGATAGGATATGGAGATATAAGATGCGACTATGGTTAATGTTTGTTATTGGATGCACCCTGTATCCTGAGTGTTATGGGGCAGGGTGGTTATTCAGACGAATAGTCCAAAGAAGTCCCGCAACCTATGAGGTAGTTAGATCTACATCATTTAGTATCCGTCACATGTCTGAAAAGAGATCTTCAGGCGTAAAAGTACCTAAAATATCGGCAGAGAAAGTGATAGAAGACCCAGATCTGCTTGCAGGTGGAGATGAAGGCATTCTAGCGTTTTTGCGTCGAATAGAGGTTGCAAATCTTCCTAAAGATGTTCTAGCGCGCCATTATCAATCTGTTCAGTACCATAATGACATTGTAGAGGCGGAACACGTTAAAGCCACCGAGAGTGCAAAGAAGATGTTACAACGCAATCGACCCATAGAAGAAATTATTGAAGACATAGGACTTACATTAGAAGAAATTGAAACGATACAAAATAGTCATTCAGGAGATGAACGAGTTTAATTGGATAATGTAAAACAGTTCGGGTTTATTTTTTTATCCACAGAAAACGAGGATAAGTCTGTGGACGAAAGGTTAATTGTTGGTTAAGAAATGACTGTTTCCAAGACGATTGACCTCTTTGATCGCTTATTAGGCAACGTTGATCAATCCGCCCATCTTCAAGCGGGATGGAACATTCGACTTCATGCAAAACATCACCCAAAGAACATATTTAGGTGGTATAGCTTGCGGGTGGATCAGAACTTGTTCGGCGAATGGTGTTTGTCCATTAGCTACGGACGGATCGGACAACGAGGTCAGTCTAAACACTATCGATGGTCGGATATCGCATTACTGATGACACAAATAAAATCTATTCTACGAAAGCGTCTCAACGCCACAAACCGCATCGGCTGTAACTATGAAATTGTCGCGTACTCTCGCTAAGTGTCTAACCCCTACGTATCTTGTAAAGGATTAAAAGTAAGCCAGTGTATGGTCTAACTGATAAGATGATTGCCTCCTTACACTCCAGTAATTCATATACAAGAGCTACGCATCCTATATCGACTGTTAAGTAAGTTAAGAGCTCCACAATTGCTTCGGAAGTGTAAGTTGAGCCATTTGTAGGATCCATACGATGTAAGGTGCTACGCCTAGGACTAACACCGCAAAACACATGCGTATACGATAACGATGGTGACGCAGCTTATCGGAGATTAACGTTTTGGGGAGAAAGCTTAAGTTGCGCTCCGTATCATGGTGTTTCAATTTATAGCAAAACTCTAAAACCTTGTTGGATTTCCACAGGAGTCGAACGCTCATCATACTGTAAATAAGCGTAAGCCCAATCGTATACACAAGCCCTATCCTACAGGTAAATAGTTCAGAAAACGTTGACCAGAACAGTTTGAACATGAACGGTGCTTGGAATAAGACAAGCGCAAGAAGCTGGGTCAGCTGAGTCGAGCGCTCTAAGCGTGTTTCATAGTTTAAGATCAAACTGAGTTCAACTGACAATTTTTGAATCTGATCGGTGTGAGGTGTCGTCATCGTTGCAATGTCCTTTTTTACAAAACCTAAGAGTGGGCGTAGTGTCCATATGTCTTTTAGTTATCTAATATAGACGTTTGATTGTCAAGATGAGTGTATTATAGGGGATCTCTATGTTGTTAGGTTTAGTGCAGCTGAACTATTCAGATTTATTATTGGAATTATTACGATCTTGTGAAGCGCGAGACGCACGCAGGTGCTCCTCGTGTTCAATATTACGCCACATTAACTCGTCAACAATTAAATGTTCCAAGTTCTCAAGTAGGGCGATAAGTTCGTCCTGTTCCCGTGTGGACAGAATGCGACGAACATCGTATGTCTTTAACGCCTTGAGTGTGTTAGACATCGGAGTATAGTTACGTAAGGAATGAATCGTTGATTCATGATGCAGAACGTGTTCGATGTGCGTAATTAAATCACACAAATCGGACGGTTCTAGTTTGTAATGTACGATGCGGGCCAGGAGTTTTTTCATGTAAGTTATGTAAGGTTTTGAATTATCTATCTCTTGTTGCTGAGTATATAGCCAAAAGGTTAAGATAACGTAAATTGAGATAGCATAGTTCTGTTGTGAATAGGTCATCCTATGTGAGAATAGATGAGAGTAATAATTTGCTAGCGTACTATGGTGGTAATCTCTTAAAAAGTAAAGTTCGGAGTTGAAGATGAAATGCGAGTAGGAATTACAGGGGTGTTAGGTGTCGTAGGTACACAGTTGGCGAGTCGATTCGTTGAAGACGGTATTGAGACCTGTGGACTGGATAACCGAGCTCAATTCTCTGAACAGCAGGGTGATATTTGTGATTTAGACGATGTACGAAAGGCCTTTAAGAACTGTGATGGGATTGTCCATTTGGCTGGTGCTTCTGCTCTATCAGGGAAAGAGCTCGATCCTAATATCGCCCATAAGGTGAATGTACTAGGGACTTTGAATGTCATTGATTCTCTTCTAGAACTATCAGTGGATATAAAGCCAAAATGGTTGTTATATATAAGTTGCTATCATGTGTATGGAAGACAGTCCAGGTTCCCAGTCGCTGAATGGGCACGCTGTCATCCATCGAATGCACAGGGTATCAGTAAATTATTGGCAGAAGACTTGGTACAATCGAAGTGTTCTAAGTTAAATATTCCGTTTGGGATTTTGAGGTTGTCCAGCGTATACGGTAGTATGCATACCTCTGGATTAAAGGCTCTTCCGAATTCTCTTATCCAGCAAGCTTTAAAAGGGGAGTCGTTGATATGTCCTAGTGAGAACTTAACATACGACTTTATTCATATAGAGGACGGCATAGAAGCGATCATAAAGTCCATACGCATATTACACCATCACCAAAAATCGTTACCGACAATGAACATTTGCAGTGGCGTAGAAACCAGAGGAAGTGATCTTGTTACAACATTACATCAACTTACGCACACACCCGGTGATATTAAGATACCCTCTTCGTATAAAGAACATGGTGAGCGATTTGTGGGCTCAAGCGAAAAAGCACACTCTGTTTTAGGATGGACACCCAAGATTCAATTGCATGAAGGGTTAGAAAGGCTATATCAAGCCTTTAAAGAAAAGACGTTATAACCATGTTTTTACTCAATCGATATTAAAATGTCAAAGCAAGATCAATTCAACGGTATGTCTTCTCGACGCTTTCGCTCGTTTATGAAACTTGGATCAAAAGAAGAGCAAGCACTAAAATTGCTTATTATGGGGGATGATATTAATGGTGCAATTACTTATGCAGAGTGTATAAACCCTAAGGACATTCAACATCTGTTCAGTACAAGTATACATAAACTGGATGACGCTGGAAGGGAATTATTCATTGAAGCAGTACGGAAGGATCTAAAGCTTTTAAGCGTATTGATCGCAAAATTAATGCTAAAGAAAGATTATATTTCATACGAGGAAGCATCAGGCTTTTTGATGTCAACGGATATCTTAATGGAAGAAGTTTAAACGTAGTAAAACTTAGTTATGTGACGGAATTATTCAAGCTGTTACGGCCAAATAAACTGTACTCTTTTACAGGACTATAAAATCACACATCTGGTGGTTTACTTACCCATGAGTAAGGGAATCATATTTAGCTCAAAAATAGTATTGACAAGTGGTGCGAATAGCTTAAAGTTATTGGAGACCCTATACAGTTGGAAGGTGGGTATGAGTAGATTAAAGATTCCATATCGTTTTTTGCTGTATTGCATTGTCTTAGTTTCTTTAACGCCGTTAGACGCAGCTCTTTGGAACAGGGTATGTTTAAATGTGCGGAATAAAATGACATCGACTACCTTTATGCCGGTCGCTGCTTTAAAAGAATCACAACGATGGCAGGCCACCCATAGTACACGAAAGAAGACGTGTGAGGATTATTTAAAAAGATTTGTGTTGAGTCCGGGATTAAGCGTTATAGTTAGACGAGCGCTTCCATTGTACAAAGAGATCCCCTCGGGTATGAAAGGAATACCATTGTCGCATGATGCTGAGTTGGTATTATATGCTTCACACCAAGATGACCCTACTTTCTTACCCAGGCTATATACAGCGTTAGACCACGTAACCGGAGCATCCGATAATGACTACGATCCATTTAAAGGGTCCTTTAGTTTTAAGTTTCATCTTGACGTTCATAAATACGATAGCGTCAGTCAGTATCTTTATTGGATGATGCAATACCGCACATTCATGAGACTTAAGGTGTATCATATTGTGCCTAGCAATGATCCAAGAAATGAGGAAGTATATACTCTTCCATTGGATTATTTGTTTTCAGCGTCGGATATTAGTGTGTTTACTCGTTCTTTTGTTGAAAGATTATTGGACGATGCACGAAGAGATAATTATGTGCCGACTCCCTTTGTAAAAGGAGCAGATTCGGATTGCTTCTTGTTCGGATACGAGAAAGATGAATATTTTGCAAAACGGTTGAAGGACTTTGAAACCTATGAAGCCGAAAAAGAAAAACGTGAGCGAGTCATGAGAAACAACAATAGGAAATAATTTCCAGAAGCCGTGACAATATCGATCACAGCACCACAAGACTATTTGGATTCGACATCTCCCATTGAGTCATTCGATAAAGCAAGTATCACTTGATGTATATCCTTTAATATTTCAGCATATAATACAGTTGAAAACACATCTAATTCTTTTATAATGTGTAATCAGAGCATCAATGATAATGTATAAGCTCGTAAATATAAATATTCAGGGAGATTATGATGAGATTATATCGATCTATTTGTATTACGGTTATTGTATTAATCTATTCATTACCGATCCTTTCAGGGGCGGATAGCTGTCGCGTTATTATACCGGATGAGAGCAGTATTATAGGAAGTACGCGATATACACCGGCTAGTATTAAAGGTATTTTTGCTGCGCAAGTAAGAAACGGTCTGACAGAGACAAAAGCTAAGGGAAAAGTCGGAGAGCTTGTGGTTGTCGAATATTTTAGGAGAAACGAAGTTTTTGGACATGTTTATGTAAACCTTAGAGACGTTTTGGAGAAAATGGGCTGCGAAATTACAGAAGATTACTTAAAAGGTGCGGGAGATAGGGGTATTGATGATATTTTCGTTATTCAAACGGGCGAACGAACTGGGTTTAGGCCTGATTTTCGTACACGTCCAATATTTCATGAATCTAAGTTTAGCTCCTCCTGCAAATTAGTATTGCCAGACACTAAAACAATGTGCCAACAAATGTCACTTGAATGGCTAAAAACCAATATGGAAGATATTGCGGAAAGAGCGACGGGACAGGTAGAGATGTGTTTGGGGACTCACATTTTAAAGGTAAGGTCGTGTGAAAAGTGCCGAGAGGATTTTCAAGCGATTGTTCGCTGGTTACAAGAGTATTTGGATACTTAATATTGCTATAGAACGGCCAGTGTGATGTGTCCGGATGGAAGCTTTATATTATACCAGATCCAATAACACAGGTGTTACCGACAATATATTTTCTAGACATGGATAGAATATAGCTTATAATCCATACATATCAGAGATATAAGGAATATATTCTTGAGCCTAGTAAAACGTTATCTTAAATTAAAGCTTCCACAAGGTCAGTCCTGCTTCTTATGGGAAGCTCGTAAAACAGGAAAATCTTACTGAGTTGGTCCAATCGTAGAAAAAGTGTAAAAAGCGAACACTGGCTTGATCAGAAAGCTTTTTGGTTGAATATTGGAATGATACAACAAGTTTTATGTCTGTAAGATCGACTCCATTCTTTTCCGAACCATAAGTCCTAACACTAAAATATATAGTGCACTTTGCTCATACTCAGGTTCTGTATATAGGCAGTCGCATAAGAATTATATTCTGAAATGAATCTTTTAAGAATATCCTTGTATATGTAACATGATATGTTATGATTGCAATCATGATAAAGAGATATATTCAATCAGACTTAATAGAGCTTTTGCTTAATAATCCAGCTGCCGCACTGCTGGGTGCTCGCCAAGTTGGGAAAACAACCTTATCAGTGAATGTAACCACGAACTTGCACGACCTGCATTGTATCTAGACCTTAAGCGTCCTTCAGACTCGGAAAAACTTCAAGATTCTGAGTATTTTCTTGCTCAGCATTTGGATAAACTTGTTGTTTTAGATGAGCTTTTACATCTGAATATCTGCTGGATATTATTTCTTGCTTAAGCATTGAGTCCACACCCATGTAATGTACTGATGGGTATACCAAGACCTTGAACTGTTTGATCGATTTTATATGGTCTCTATTAAATTAGATAGTACCATGGTTACTCCCTCCAATATATTTTCTAGACATTTGTCGGATATAGCCTATAATCCACAAATATCAGATATATAAGGAGTATATTCTTGGATATAGTAAAGCGGTATCTTAATTTAAAGCTTCCACAGGGTCAGTCTTGTTTCTTATGGGGAGCTCGTAAAACAGGTAAATCTACTTATTTAAAAGAAAATTTTCCTGCTGCATTATACATTGACCTTTTACAGGCAGATATTTTTCAACGTTACATGCGAGAACCCCAAACGCTTAGACAAGAAGTAGCTGTTTTTACGAAACCTACTACAATTATTATAGACGAAGTACAAAAGGTACCTCTTTTACTTGATGAAGTACATGGCTTAATAGAATCCTCAAAGCATTTGCAATTTATTTTGTGTGGGTCGAGTGCGCGTCGAATTAAGTCGATGGGCGGGAATTTATTGGGAGGGCGTGCTTGGAGAGCAATGTTTGTTCCTTTTTGTTATGCCGAGCTAAAAGAGCTTAATTGGTCGCGAATATTTAATCATGGGTTAGTGCCGAGCCACTATTTTAGTGAACATCCTGAAAAGAGCCTAGCTGCTTATCTTTATGATTATGTGCTAACTGAGGTGCAACTGGAGGCAAATATAAGAAAAAGAGAGACGTTTGCGCGATTCCTTGACGTCTTAGGTTTTGCTCAAGGAGAAATGCTAAGTTATACAAACATAGCAAGAGATTGTGGAGTTGATAGTAAAACAGTACGAACTTATTTTGAAATATTAGAAGATATGTACTTAGGATATTTTCTTTATCCATATCGTGAAATATCTAAGCGTCAAACTATACAAGAAACGCCAAAGTTTTATCTTTTTGATACTGGCGTTGCTTCTTATTTGAGACGATTTCATTTTAAAGAAATGAGAGGACCAGAAGCAGGAAAAGCGTTCGAACATTACATTTTTTTAGAATTGGTAGCGTATAAGCTCTTAAATAACAAACGGGATGAAATTACGTATTGGAGAACTAAGGATGGTAAAGAAGTTGACTTTATTATTCCAGGAATGGCCTTTGAAGTAAAGATTTCCACTCCGATTCAAAAAAGTGATCTTAGCGGGTTACTTGCATTTGGTGAGAAGCATTTGTTTTCATTAAATGTAATTTCTCACGAACCTCGTAAGCGTGTTGTAAGCATCGATAGCAAAAATATCACTATATGGCCTGTGCAAGAGTTCTTATTGAGTTTGTGGGGAGGACGTTTGTGGCAATGATTAATAAAAAATTAGGAAAAGAATGAGGAGAGTATGCTAGGTATATCTAAATACGCTTAAAAGACATGATGTGTATATAGGCCATCTTTAGGGCTAGAGGGAGCGGAGGAATAGAAATTTACGCTTGCGTTCTATTAGAGCTGCTCTGTAAATCGATAGGTTCAATGCTTGTATATGCTTTATGGCTGGATTATCCGAATGCTAGAGCCTTGGGCTGCCCAACTCTTCGCTATCGAAAAATCGCAGATTAACGCAGGAAGGGGTTGTGCTATTGCTGGATGTAAGAGATCTGCCGATTGAGACCTCAAAGTAAGGAGAAACGGCGTACTATTCGGGTTAGAAGAAAGCGCGCATCTTCAACTTACAATATTCTCTTAACAAGGAGCAATCTTAGAAACGCTTTGGAACACTGCAGTTGATTTAAACTGTGGTGCTCACTCACAAAAATATCATGAATTCAATGTAACAACAATACAGTTGAATTATATGGTTAGTTTGAGATAATCTTATAAAGTCAAACAAACCAATGATTAAGAGACACACCCATTTTATGGGTTTGTCTCTTTTTTTATAGCTATAAATTAAGGTACACATGCGAATTGGCATTACTGGTGGACTTGGGGTTATTGGACAAGCATTATCAACGGCTCTTAAAAAGAAAAATATAGAGTTTGTTTTGTTAGATACAGCTAAACCAGGGGAAACGTTTGGTGATATTCATACAAACGATGACTTGGATAAGCTTTTCTCTGATTGTGAGGGGATCGTTCATCTTGCAGGCGTTTCTAGTGTGAGAGTGGGGGAGCTTGATCCACAGGCATGCTACAAAACTAATGTATTAGGGACGTTAAATATCGTTGATTACATTAGTAAGTTTAACCCACCGAAATGGTTGCTTTTTATCAGTAGTCGGGAAGTATATGGCGTGCAGAAAAAATATCCTGTAACAGAATGGTCTAAATGTAACCCAGCGAATCAATATGGGGTAAGCAAACTTTTAGCTGAAGACTTGGTGAGGTCTAGGTGTCAAAGACTCAACATAAATTACCCTATTTTAAGAGTATCGAATGTATATGGTGTGCAAAATGATCTTCCTGAACGCGTCATTCCAACGTTTTTTCGTCAGGCCATTAAAGGAGAAGAGCTCGTGGTGTACGGAGAAGGTACAACATGTGATTTTGTCCACATTCAAGATGTTATAGCAAGCTTTATTGCAACAATAGAAAAACTCCAAAATAATGATGTAGTGTCAACGTTCAATATTTGTAGTGGGGAGGAAACACGATTAATCGATTTGGCAAGTATCATCGTTAAGCTAACAGGATCTCACAGCCGCGTTAAAACGATATCTGGTGTATCTTATAATGCGGATCGCTTTGTTGGTTCCAATCTCAAAGCTGCAACACACCTTGCATGGAGGCCAAGCATAAAACTAAGCCAAGGTCTTCAACTGTATTATGAAGATATGAAGAACGTATTAAATGAAAATATTAAAGGTAATACACGGATATCCACCTACATATAATGCGGGGTCAGAAGTGTACTCGCAGACATTATGTCATGAGTTAGCACAGCGCCATCACGTAGAAGTGTTTACGCGCAATGAAAATATTCTTGTTTCTGATTATCAGTACACCCAAACACAAGATCCTCTAGATAAAAGAGTTCGACTACATAGTATTAATTTACTAAGAGAACGCAATCTTCTAAAATATTCACACGATGCGGTGAATACACATTTTATAAGTGTTTGTGAGCGGTTTAAGCCAGATATTGTGCATATTGGACACTTAAATCATTTATCTATAGATATAGTGGAGCATGCGTGGCAGTTAGGTATTCCGATAGTATACACACTTCATGATTATTGGCTGATGTGTCCGAGAGGGCAGTTTTTACAGAGAAATTCAACCCCTCCTGATCTGCCCCAAGAAAACTGCGCATAAATCTCTGAGTCATTAGGCAACCCTTTCAAATTGATTGGGAGACATATATCCCAGGGAGCTATGCAGGCGAAGTTGGTTATAAAACACCTCGATGTATTCAAAGATGCTGAGCCTTGCCTCGTCTCTTGTTGTATACCGTTGCTGATGAATAAGCTCTTCCTTTAAGGTGCGAAAGAAGCTTTCAGCCACAGCATTATCCCAGCAGTTTCCCTTACGACTCATACTACACTGGATGTCGTTCGCCTTCAATAGTTTCTGGAAGAGCTTACTTGCATATTGAGATCCTCTATCCGAATGATGCATTCATCGTTGCAATGGATTAGGTCGTCTATTGTGTAAGGCCATTTGCAATGCACGAATCACTAAGCTCTTTTGCATGCGGTGATCCATCGCCCATCCCACAATCTTTCGGGAATACAGGTCTAAGGTGGTTGCTAAGTACAACCAGCCTTCCTGTGTCGGAATATAGGTAATATCGCTGACCCACACCTGATTTGGCGCACTTACCTTAAATTGACGATTGAGTAGATTGGATGCTGTCGGCAAGAAGTGTCGTGAATCTGTCGTGGTTTTATATTTACGCTTATACCGCGCCATGATGCCATACTTCCTCATCAAGCGTTGAACAGCATTCCGACCTATGTTGATACCCTGTAACCGTACCGCGTGAACCATCCGTCGATAGCCATAGGTTGATTTACACTCTCGATGGATCTGGTTTAAGTGGATCACTATTGCCTGTTCTTTCTGTTGTCGTATCGATACAGGGTGTTGCTTCCAATACCGGTATCCACTGGGTGAAACATTTAGCCGATTACACAAAGCTGTCACGCCATATTGAAAGCGATGCTGATGAATGAACGCGTACCTCACTTGCTTTCCTTCGCAAAGTACGCTGTGGCTTTTTTTAAGATGTCTCGCTCCTCTTTTACACGAGCTAACTCTTTACGTAACAGCTTTAATTCTTCATGAAGTGCCTTTGCATCTTGAATATCTGCTGGATGTTTCTTCTTGCTTAACCGTTGAATCCACCCATGTAATGTACTGATCGGAATCCCAAGATCTCGAGCTGTTTGATCGATCGATTTTGATCTTAACCCCAATTGTATAGCTTCTTCCTGAAATTCCTTACTGTACCGTTTAATCTGTCTTGTCATCTTTTCTTGCCCTTTCATTCCTGTTCTCTATTCTCGTAGTTTTTTGAACAGTTTTCCAGGGTCAGATCATCCATTTGCTTTATGTAATGGACAAGAGGACATTAAGTGTGCAAAAGAATGCTTTAGTGGATTTGTCTCTTCTAATCCTGCTACGAATGACGAAATTATTTATTGGTCTGATTGGGTTAACCGACGCACACATAGATTTCGAGAGATATGTGAAAAGGTAGATCTATTTATTGCGCCGTCACGTTATTTACACGAGAGATTTATAAAAGAGTTTAAGATCTCCCCACAAAAAATAAGATATTTGGATTATGAGTTTAATCGCACTTATTTAAGAAACAGAGTTCGAGTCCATGAAACCATTTTTGTTTTTGGATATATAGGAACTCACATTCCCGCAAAGGGTATTCAAGATCTCATAGATGCATTCTCGAAACTGCAAACTGCTAAACCATGTTTTCTTAAACTGTGGGGAAGGTTTAGATCTGATTTAACCCCTGTTTTAAACGAAAAAATTCGCAGTTTATCTCCAGAGATCTCAAGCCGTATTCAATGGATGGGAGAATATAAAAACAATACAATTGTACAAGACGTTTTGAATCACGTAGATGCAATTGTTGTACCGTCTATTTGGGTAGAAAACTCACCTTTAGTGATTCATGAAGCCCAAGAACTAAAAGTTCCAATTATTGCTGCTAATATGGGAGGAATGGCAGAGTACGTAAAGCATGAAATAAATGGCTTGCTTTTTTCTCCTCGTGATTCAAACGACCTTGCCAAACAAATGTCAATCTTCGCAAATGATCCCCAGAAAGCCAAACAACTGGGTGAAAAAGGGTATATTTACTCAAAGGATGGAAACATCCCGGGTATTCAAGACCATGTATCCGAACTAGAAGCCATATATAAGGAGCTGAAATATGCGAAACGCAGATGAAACAAACTCAAGCCAAGGTCCGTGGCGTATTACATTAGATACGAATCCAGATCATTGTAATTATTCATGTATTATGTGCGAGTGCTTTTCGCCCTACAGTACAGTAAAACTCAGTAGAAAAGAAAAAAGGGTAATGGATGTTGCATTGATCGATAAAGTATTAAGAGAAGCAAAAGAACTCGGTGTGCGTGAGGTGATCCCATCAACAATGGGGGAGCCGTTGCTCTACAAGAATTTTGAGACTATTATTGGATTATGTAAAGAGTTACAGCTCAAGTTAAACTTAACAACGAATGGTTCATGGCCGATTAAAGGTGTCGAATATTGGGCAGAGAAAATATTGCCGATAGCTTCTGATATAAAAATATCTTGGAATGGCATTACGGCGAATACACAAGAAAATATTATGCAAGGATCTAGGTTAGATCGCAGTATTGAGAGCTTAGTCTATTTATTAAAAAAGCGAGATGAGATTATTGCATCAGGTTTGAATCATCCAACTGTTACATTACAGTTAACCTTCATGAATTCTAATATTGATGAAATTCCAAGATTAATAGTATGGGCAATTTCTATTGGGATTGATCGTATCAAAGGTCACCATTTGTGGGCACATTTTAACGAGATCCAAGATCAAGCCATCAAAACAGATTTTGAGAGCGTTAAAAGGTGGAATTTAATTGTAGATGAGTCGTATCGGATTGCGAATGAACAATTACTACCTAACGGAAATAAAATCAAGCTAGAACATTTTACGAAGCTTGATTTAACTCTTCCAACAGAAGTTCCAAAAGAGGCAGTATGTCCTTTTTTGGGGAAAGAAGCCTGGATAAATGCAGAGGGCGATTTTAATCCGTGTTGTGCTCCAGATGAAAAACGTAAATCTCTTGGGCAATTTGGAAATCTTAACAATAAATCTTTATCTGAAATTTGGCAATCCACTGCTTATAAGAACTTAAAACAAAACTATTTAGAGTATCCCTTATGTCAAGGGTGTAATATGCGAAAGGTGCCAGGATGTTAAATGACTTGGCTAATATATTGATTGATGAATCTGGCCACTATCATCTTTATAATGGAAGGCGTATTTATTCACGGGTTTTCAATAAAGTATTAAAATTTCATCCTCCCGGACTTGCCGCTGTTGAAGATGATACTGGAGCTTATCACATCGATTTAGAGGGGAAAGCTATTTATGTGCAACGATATAAATCAACTTATGGTTTTTATTGTGGTAAAGCTGCCGTTAAAGATCACAATGGCAATTGTTTTCATATTGAGTCGGATGGAACCTCTTCATATCTCGATCAATATGCTTGGTGTGGGAATTTTCAGGAAAACCAATGTGTCGTTAAAAATTTTGATGGTCTTTTTTTTCATATCGATATCAAAGGAATCTCCATTTATGAAGAGCGTTATATTTACGCTGGCGACTATAGAGATGGGATAGCGGTTGTAAAACGTGCTCACGATGGAAAAAGCACGCATATTAATACGTATGGTACCTATATTCATAACACGTGGTATGAAGATTTAGATGTATTTCATAAAAGCTATGCGCGCGCTAGAAGCAACGAAGGTTGGTTTCATATAGATTTAAAGGGACAACCATTATACTCAAACAGATATAAATATTTAGAGCCATTCTATAATAATGTTGCATATGCAATAACACATAAAGATGAATATGTGCTGATTTCAGAATCAGGCAATATTATCCAGTACCTGTATATACCTATGAGACAAGAACAAGAAACCGTTGATGTAATCTCGAGTCAAATTACAGCGTATTGGCATAGTTTTGCATTCATGTACTTTATTCAGTTGGACATCGTAAAGTTATTACCCTGTTCATTGAGTGATTTAGCGGTTCGAATTGGTGTGCCGTAGAAAAGCTACGGAAGAGATGGTAGCAGGTCTACCAGAGTCGGCTACTAGAAGCAGGCTTCAAACCACCTCTAGGCGGCTGTTATAAAGGGGGAGTTTAAAGCGGATAAATCTTGCGGGTTCTCTAAATCAAAAAAATGAACACCCTTAATATCGCGACAATATTGTTTAGCTAAGGTTGTTTTGCCACATTGTCTTGAACCTAGAATAACGCAGATCGAGTGGATTTCAAAAGCATCTTTAATCTGTTGTAAATAATGATTTCTTTGAATCATAATAATTGTCCAGGTTTAAGTTAATGTAATTACACCTCGTATTCTTGGTATATAGCAACCAAGAATACGAGCATATATTCGATTGACCTAAAAATCATCTACAAGTATTCCGTGCTTTAAAGAACCTTTGTCGTCTATTATTATTGGCTAGATCCACGAAGCCTTTATTGTTCTTTTTTGAGAGGAGTCTCGACTTTTGCCTTAATTGGTTGTAACGATAGCTCTCGAGTCGCTTCATGACGGTTTGTTTGGGCAATGTGGTAATACAGCATAGTGGTACCGATATCACTGTGACCCGCATTTTCTTGCGCCACCTTAAGTGGAGCGCCAGACTCGAGAAGATACGTTACATAACTATGCCTTAACCAGTGGGCTGATGCAGATCTCAGCTTTGATGCTTTGCGTGGGTGCTCAAACTCAAGCTCCATTGCACCAAGTTCAAACGCCCATTTTAGGATCTGATCAATTCGTCGAGATGTAATGGCATCTTTCAAATTCTGCATTGGGATTAACGGTGTCTTCTCTCTAAACTGAGGTTGAGACGAGGGGAGGCCGATGGTCAGTCTAAACTCAGCTAGAGCCTCTGAGAGGTCATCCGGAATTGGGACTTCTCTCAATTTCTTACCCTTGCCAATGACGCGCAAGAACCAGTTGCCATCCCGCTGCATAAAATTGCCCATTGTGTGGGTCGCAGATTCCGTAATTCGCAATCCTGTGAAAAATAATAGCAAGATAATATAACGCGCTCGAGTAATCTGAAACTGTTTCACAGAAGATTTTGCAGGATAATCATATAGGCTCTTTAATGTGGCTTGAATTTCGTCTAACTCTAGATAGCGATCAATGACTTTAGATTTCCCTTGATTGCGACGTTTGCGTCGACGATCTACAGCTAATGGATTCCCGACTAAGTAATTGGTTTGCACCAGATAGTTAAAAAACGAATCAATAATTCGCAACGTCTTTTTTAATGACGACTGGCTGAGTCCTTTCACAAAAGGTCGCCAATGTTCATTTACCACTCCTTGTTTGGTATATCGGGCTGTACTGGGTCCACACCACTGTTTTTTGGGATGTGGATTTTTAAGAAACTCTTGCTAGTGCACTAAATGATCGCGTCTCAGGCTAGAGATGTTGATATGCGCCACATGAATACACCAAAGAAGAAGTCGTTCAATTTCTTTCGCGTAGGAACGTAAGGTTTCGGGAGAGTCTTTATACTCTCTTAA
>Ga0172367_10002057_pt1 | contig 28182 bp, 15 predicted proteins | sample Lak10m_FD_114542 | JGI IMG/M metagenome (GOLD analysis project Ga0172367, IMG submission 114542) | Freshwater microbial communities from Kabuno Bay, South-Kivu, Congo - kab_022012_10m | ecosystem: Environmental > Aquatic > Freshwater > Lake | place: Democratic Republic of the Congo: South-Kivu...
GTGGTCACCTATGCCATGCTCGTCTTTTTCGCGATCGTCGCTTTGATGCCGCTATATTACCTGATCATCACCTCGATGAAGGATTTGACTGAGGCTTCGACGCAGGCGACGATGTTCCCGCATTCGTTCGCTTTGTTCGAAAACATTCAATTCGTCTTGTCGCATCCCGACTATAACGTCATCCGCATGTTCCTGAACACGATGTTCATCTTCGTCATGAAGACGCTGGGAACCGTCATTACATGCTCGATGGCCGGCTATGCCTTCGCGATGTATAAGTTCCCCGGCAAGAAAATCATCTTCTTCATTCTTTTGTCGACAATGATGATCCCGGGCGAAATACTCGGCATTCCAATCTACGAATTCATGGTCAATGCCGGGCTGAAGGAAATCGCCTACATCCCGTTATGGATCGGATCGTGGTTTGCCACCGACGTGTTCATGATCTTCCTGTTCCGGCAGTTTTTCCAAACGGTACCCAAACCGCTGATCGAGGCGGCGCGCATGGACGGTTACGGCGAATTGCAGATCTTCTTCAAAATCGTATTGCCGCTGAATGTGCCCGTCATGGTCACTGTAATCCTGTTATACTTCGTCGGCACCTATAACGATTTGTACGGCCCAGCCTTATACATCTCCGACAAGTCGAACTGGGTCATGGCCAACAGCATCTCGATATTCGAGAATCTGTTCCAAAGCGGCTCCAGCTCCTACCTTGTCCCCTGGAACTACGTGTCGGTCGCCAGTCTCATCGCCATTATTCCAGTCATTCTCCTATTCAGTCTGATGCAAAAGAAATTCTTGCAAAGCGTTGCCGGCGTCGGCATTAAGGGATAAATCATGAATCAAACCATCTGCAATTTAGAAGTTCTTCTAGAAAACCATCGTCGCGACAAGCGGATCGACCATACCGGCAAGTTGAGCTTTTTGGACGTCGACGGCTACGACGTGTATAACATATCGCACGTCTTTTCGTGGCAAGGCGACAGCTACATCGCCGGGCGCGTCGAGAAACGGGATAGCGAACTGTCGACCGTGCGTTTCTTCAAGCAAGTTGGCATCGACACCTTCATGGCGACCACGACGGTATTGCCCAATCTCCAAGACCCGTTCGTCGAAATCATCGACGGCGAACTGCTTGTCGGCGGCACCGAAATATATCCAAACGAAAAAGGCGAGATCCATTCATGGCGGACGGTGTTCCTCCAAGGAAAATCGTTCGACCAGCTGACCAAGATCATCGAAGCACCGTTGAAGATGAAAGACGTCCGTATCGCCAAAGGCGAGGAATACTACGTCATGAGCAGGCCGCAGGGCGGCAGCGCCGCCTGGGGCAAAATCGGATTTGACAAAACTTACTCATTAAAACGGATCAATGCTTCGTTCATCGAAAAAGCCCCTTTGATCGACGACCTGTTCGGCTCGAACTGCTGGGGCGGCGCCAATCAAATTCATGTGTTGAAAAACGGATGGCTGGGCGTGCTCGGCCACGTCGCCCGCATGAGCGAAGGCGATGTTCGCCATTATTACGGAATGACGTTCGCCATCGATCCGCACACGAGAAAACGCACCGCGATGAAAATCATCTGCGAACGTAACGATTTTGCCCCGGGAGCGACGAAGCGGACCGACTTGGTCGACGTCGTGTTCGTCGGCGGTCTCGTCCGTCTCAATAACGGCAAAGCGGTGCTATACACCGGACTGTCCGACGCCGAAGCCCATTACGCGCTTTTGGATGATCCGTTTATCGAATATGAGGAATTGAGATAATGATGAATTTGGCACGTCGGAAAATATTGCTCATGCCCTTATTGGCACTTCTTTTCGGCTGCGCCTCTTCGTCAATCGAGGTTTCTTCATCGTCTTCGGAAAGTTCGCAACCCGCTTCGTCAGCATCAAGTTATGAAGCCCCGTTTGCGGTCACTCCGATCACCGACGAGTTTGATTTCGACGCGCTGAACGAACTTGCGTATTCGTTTGACGCCGGGGTATACGAGACTATTTCACATTTGGAAGGCCATAACATCGCCTCGGGCGATTACCTGATCAGTGCCGAAAACATCTCGATATTGCCGTCTTACCTCGTCACTTTGGCGCCTGGCAGTTACAACGTGACTCTTGTCACGACCTCCGGCAACGTCGCGATTCCGTTCGAAGTGCTCGACCGGCACAACCAACACCGCATCGTTAACCAAGGTTTTGAAATGGGGAATTTGTTCGGTTGGACTTCCGGCACGCTATTCAAAGGCGAAGCCAATCTACAATCGTTCACCGATTCCAGCGTCACTCTTAATACAACCATCCCCGGACAAAGCGTTACCTACGACGGCGTCGGTTCTTATCTATTGGCGCGTCCCACCGCGTTGTCGCTATCACTGTTTGAGGAACGGATGGGCCGCTTGTCATCAATGCCGTTCACTTTAGGCGGCAACGGCTATGTCAGTTTCCGGCTCGGAGCCGGAAAGACCGGTGATTTATCATACATATCATTCAGGGATGCCGATACCGATTATGAGATTGCACGATATGGCAACCATCTATTCCCGTTGACGGGGAGTGAAAATCTCAATGCCTATCAAGCCGACTTATCGGCCCATATCGGAAAACGCATGTACGTCGAAATATACGATTACGGCGGCCATGGTTATGATTTCATCACGGCCGACGACTTCGAAACCTACCATGACTCGATACCATCCGGCATGGAAACCGCCATCGACATCAAACCGACATATGACATCGGCTATGCCCCCAATCAAGTTACCAACGGTTCATTCGACCAGGGTATGGACGGCTGGACGCCTTCGACGCAGGTCGGGTGGCAAAAAACCGACGGCAGTTATGATACTTTTACCATCAGCGCCGGATCGCTGCGTACCAATGCCAGCGGCGACACCGCGCGTGGGTTGGTCCGTTCATCATTATTCCGCGTCGACGGCTCCGGCATCGTCTCGATTCAATTGGCGGCCGCCCAGGGAGCCCGGTTTGATAAGGACACGTATGTCTCGATACGTTTAGAGAACACCAACCGGGAAATCATCCGTTTTACTAATTCCCGTCATAACGGCAACGAGTTTTTGACCTACCACATCGATCTAAGCGCCTACATGAATGCGCGTTGCTATTTTGAAATCGTTGACAATGCCGTCGGCAGTTGGGATACGATCTTCATCGATAATGTCGTCACCTATTACGGAATCAGGCCCTCTTTCACGTTTATGACGATGGCCGTGAATCTGAATTACTGAAAGGAAAATGGACATGTCATCCCTAAAACGCTTGACTGCCTTACTATCACTGATTTCCGTCATCAGCCTTTCTTCATGCAACTCGTTATCGAGCGGCGTTTCGCTTGATTCGTCTTCGCCATATCCATCGTCATCCGAGGATACCTCTTCATATTCTTCTTCCTCTGACTCAAACGATCCCACCTCTTCGAGCAGCAGTTCGTCTCAAACCGATCCCGCGATTTACCAAATCCAAAACGGCGGCTTTGAGACCGGCGATTTGACCGGATGGACGGTTCTTAAAGGCACGGCTTTTGGAAGCGCCACCCTCAGCAGCGCCTCCTTCGTCAACGGCACCGTGCCCTATAACAAGGAAGGCACCTATTTCCTTAACAGCACCGAGGCCGGCGAAGGCATCATCAGCTCAAGCGCCTTCGTTATCGGCGGCAGCGGCTATATCACTCTTAGGTTAGGCGCATCATACATGCAGGCCTTGACTTATGTCTCCATCATCGACGTCGCCACGGGTAACGAAATCTATCGCATCGGCAATTCGGCGTTCAATCGTCCCGCCAGCGGAACTCTCAACTACCGGGTTGAGAACATGAACGCCTATTACGCCAATTTATCGGCCCATATCGGCAAAACCGTCTATATCGCCGTCGTCGATCAATCGGTGGCCAACACCGGTTTCGTCACCATCGACGACATCGTCACTTATTATCCAACCGTTCCTTCGCTTTCATCATTGATCGAGGCCGTCAACATCATGCCGGTGTTTACCAATCCCGCCGGAACGCCTACCGCGCTTTATAACGGCGACTTCGCCACGAAAACATTGGCGGGTTGGACCGTCATCGGCGAAACCGGGGTGTTCCAAGCTTCGCATATCAATTCCAGCAACCGGCTCAGCAACCGGCCCGACGAGACCAAGACCGGCGTGCTCCGTTCCAGCGCATTCAAAGTCGGGGGCACCAACGTTATATCGTTTAGATTAGGGGCCACCAAACATCGCGAGACGACATACATGTCGGTGAAGCTGACCGGCACGAATGAAGAAATATTCCGCACTTTCAGCGACCGCTGGAAAGATGCCGACGAAGAGAATACGCACCTATACCATATCGATTTGACCGCTTACCGCAATCAGACCGTCTATTTGGAATTCGTCGATAATTCGCGCGGGGATTGGGGTTTATTGACGATCGAAGCCATCGTGACATACTATGTCGCTTGGCCCAATGTCCTTGACGAAATCGCTTATACCCTTGCGGATGCCGTCAACACCAATCCGAGTTACGCCAATATGCGCAGTTACATCAATCCGTATATCGATGCCATCTCCGACGCGACGACCAGGACCACCGTCCGCAAAACCTTCTACGCCTCGCTTGACGGCATCAGCAACATCAAGGGTAATTGGCCCACGGTCATGCGCTATCTTGCTAACGGCAACACGTTTATCATCACCGGGGATATCGACGCCATGTGGCTGCGCGATTCGAGCGCCCAAGTGCTTCCCTATCTCCAATTCATGAACATCGACAATGACGTTAAACTAATGGTCAAAGGGCTATTAAGGCATCAGTTCGAATTCATCAGACGGAATCAGTACGCCAACGCCTTCAATCCGGGCGGTTCTGTGTTCGAGCTCAAATTCGAGATTGATTCGCTCATATATCCGCTTTGGCTTGCCTATGAATACCATCGCATCACTAACGATGACTCCATCTTCGACGCCTTCTTCATGATGGCTTTGAAGAAAGTGATGACCACTTTGACTAACGAGCGCAATCACAGCGACGACAACTACCGCATCAATGACGCCGGCGACCGCACCGTCGGCAGCCACGACGTCAACCGCGCCAGCGGCCTCATTTGGAGCGGGTATCGTCCGAGCGACGATGTCTGCTATTACAAATTCTTCATCCCCGGCAACATGTTCGCCGTTGCGACGCTGGAAAAGATGCATACGGTATTGACCGCCATCGGAAAGGAACCGACATTGGCAAGTGAAGCCCTGACGATGGCCACCGAAGTAAGAGCCGCCATCGAGACGTATGGCGTTTACAATCATCCCACCTTCGGAAAAATCTACGCTTTTGAAGTAACCGGCTATACATCGGACGCCAGTTCCTCAAACGGGAAACTCTTGATGGACGCCGCCAACATCCCCAGCCTATTGTCCATCCCTTGGCTTGGTTATGCTTCCAGTAACGACCCTGTTTATCAAAACACGAGAGCGTTCATCCTCAGTTCCGGCAACCCCTATTACTACGAAGGGACGTATGCCAAAGGCATCGGCGACCCGCACGACGGCATCGGTGGAACCAACCCGCATCCGAGCGTCCCCGTTCCGTGGCACATGGCCATCGCCATGCAAGGACTCACAAGCACCAGCCAGACCGAAATCGAAACGATGATCGCCAATATGACCAACACGACCGCGGGCACCTACGTCATGCACGAGGCCTTCAACGCCAACAATCCGGGCGAATACAGCCGCGACTGGTTCACGTGGCCGTGTGCCCTCTATGCCCATTTGTACATTACAAAAATCATGAATATCAATCTCGTATAGGAGGAACGAACATGAGAATATCTGCCAAATGGCTTGGCCTATTAGGAGTAATCTCCCTAACGATGGTCATTCCGCAGTCCCAATATGTCACCAAAGCCGCCGAACGCGAATACGGCGTCGATTTGGCCTATCGCCGCCGAGTCGTGTCGACCGGCCACACCGACAATAACTACAATACGCTCGCGGTCGACGCCAACCCGACCACGCGTTATGCCGCCGTCGCCCAGAATACCGCCTATTTCTACGTCGATCTCGGCTCGGTGGAAAAAGTCGGCAAAGTCAACATCGACTGGGAAGCCGCCTATGCCAGCGAATATCGGCTCCAGATGTCGCTAAACGCAATCGATTGGACGACGGTGGCTACGGTTACCAAGGACAATAGCCAGAAAGATGAAATCATCTTCCCTGAATGGATTGAGACCAAGTTCGTCCGGTTCCAAGGCGTGACCAGAGCCTTAAGTTACGGTTATTCATTCTATAGCCTTGAGGTCTACGGACCGCGAAGTTTAGGCGTTGGGGGCACGGTTAGTTATGTTTCCAGCAACGAAAACGCCACCCTGCTTCCTGGATCGGCCATGATCGATAACGTCGCCAATACCAGATGGGCATCCTCGGTCGCCGACAACCAACGCGTCGTGTTTGATTTTGGAACAGTCAAATCGTTTGACATGATTAAAGTGCGCTGGGAAGTATCCTTCGGCCGCATTTATAAGATTTACGGCCATCCGCGCACCGAAGACACGGCACCCGCCCACGATGACGCCGGCTGGCAGTACATCACCGGCACCGAGGCCGGTCTCGGCGAAGTCGAGACGTTCGCCTTGGCAAGTAACGCCGATACCCGTTACGTCAAAATCGAATTGATCCAACGGGAAACAAGCGAAGCGACCAAGCAAACAGGCCGCTACCCGTGGCAATCGACTTTCTCCATTTATTCATTTGAACTGTTCGATTGGAGTGCCATCCATGCGGCTAAACTCGGCCGACCGATGGAATTCTCGCGCAACAGTCCAGCCTGGGTCGCCATGAACAACATCACCCTTTATGACGGCGGGCTGATCATTGCCCCGCACGGCTATCCCATCGAAGCCAACGGCGTGGTCACCAACATGGCCAGCATCGCTAGCGGCAATATCCCCGGATTCGAATCGTATGCTACCTATAACCCGGCCGTCGTCTATGACGACGAGCGGGAAATGTTCCATATGATCTACCGCTCGGAGCTGCCTGATCGGTTTGACACGTATTTCGGAACCCGTTACGAATTGGGCCATATGTCGACTTTGTCATACGCCTATTCCTATGACGGTAAGAATTTCATTCGCGGCACTCATAATCCGATTGCCTGGCCGACCACCAACGACGAACGCGGCGGCGGACTTGAAGACCCGCGCATGTTTAAAATCGTTAACGACCCGAACCGGGGCGGACTGACCACCTACTACATCACTTACACGATGTACGATAACTCGGTGACCCGCGAAGGTTTGGTATATACCCATGACTTCGTCACCTTTACCAAAGTCGGACGTCTGGCGCCTAACTACGGACAGCCGCATAAATCGGGAACGTTCGTGACCGATCCCGAAGGCAACGCGGTCAAAATCGCCGATCCGAGACCCGGAAGACGCGGCCAAGTTTATATGATGTACATGAAAGACGGCGGCTACACCCGCATCGGTTTCACCAATGACGTCATCTCGATCGCTCCAGGCGATTTCATCGACATCGACACCGGAAACTTTGGCAATAACGACATCGAAGACCTAACCAAAGGCAACGAATCGTGCATGGCGATAACCAATATTTACGGACCGGAAGACCAAGACATCTACCTGATGTACGGAGGCGGTGTGTTAAGCGACGCCAATCTCCAAAACCAGCAAGCCAACGTCAACGGCTGGTTCTATGCTCTCGGCGTTTTGAAGACCACAAAGGCCAATCCGTTTGAACTCACTAACGTCCGCATCGACCTCGACGAGCCGATGATGTATCCGACCGATACTAACAAAATCGACTACGGCCTATTTAACAAATGCATGTTCGCCGACACGATGGTCCGTCATGACGGCACGTGGTATTTCTATTATGGCGCGGGCGACATGTACGTCGGACTGGCGATGGCTAGAGCCGATTTCGGCGCGGGTGCTTCCACGTATGTCCGCGACGGCGATGTGCTGACGGCTTCGACGATGGCTCTCAATAAGAAATACGACACTGACAAATCCAACTATGGCATCAAATACCGCATCGATGTCTATGACTTGGCCGGCAACATCCTCGAAAGCGCGATGCAGCCATATAGCGTGCCGCACTTCAGCCGCCTGCCCGACGGCAAATACAGCCGCGGCATTCCGATCGCGGTATCCGTCGATTTGTCGCTCATTCCATCATTGCCAACCGATTACTATGTCGTCTCTTACGTCACCGATATGGTCGGCAACCGCATCAATAACGAATCAAACTACCTTGTGGTTAATCCCTCGATTACCCACACGCCGCGCTAGGGAGGTCGGATATGAACAAATATCTTAAAAAGTTACTCCCGATATTGCTCGCCCTGCCGATCATGGCCGGATGCGCCAGCAGTCTTTCCTCAAGCACCTCCAGTCAGACCACTTCGACGGTCGTTCCTTTAACGGTTCCCACCAACGTCGCCTTGACCGACCGTCTGGTTACTTGGGACGCGGTCACCGGCGCGACTTCCTATGACGTTAGGCTCAACAGCAGCGATGACTTTAACGTCACCGCTAACGAGTTCACGCTTCCGTATACGTATATCGGATCTTTGACGATTGCCGTACGCGCCAACGACGCGACGACTTCCACCGCGTTCAGCAATGCGATTTCAGTCACGGCTATCCTTAATTTGACGGCACCTACCAACCTCCGTCAAGACGGCAATCAGGTTCTTTGGGACGCCGTGCCCGGGGCAACCGGCTACATCGTCAAGATCGACGGAGTGGAAAACTTCACCACTTCCACAAGTTATACCATCTCCGCGACAAGCCCGGCCACGGTTCAAGTATTGGCCACCGGCCGCAGCGATCAGCTGATCGTATCCAGCGGATTTTCCGCTCCTATCTATATCAAGGTTCCGTTAGCCACTCCAACGGGAATCGGATATTCCGACGGTATCCTATCATGGACCGCGGTCAGCAATGCCGCTTCATATGAAATATTGATCAATGACGTAACTCCGTTTACCAGCGCGACCAATTCCGTCACCATCGGATACGATTTCGTCGGTTCGGTCAATGCCAAGGTACGGGCGATCGCCACCGGCGATTTGTATGTCAACTCGGCCTGGGCTTCGTCCAATTTGACGATTAATCCATTGATCCTTAGCAAACCCATCAACGTTCGCGTCGAAGACAACGTGTTAAGGTTCGATGCCGTTAATCACGCTACTGGTTATGAAATTTACGTCGACGGGACTTTGCTGACGACAATCACTGAAACCAGTTATACATTGAGCCCCGAACTATTGGCCCAAGCCGGCAGCTATGTCCAGGTTAAGGCCATTTCTACCGTCCATACCGCGTCCGAACTGAGCGACAAGGTGTATTTAGGCACGCAACTGATCACAACCGAGCAGGAATTGCGGGCGATTTCCGGAAGCGGATCGTATTCGTTGGCAAATGATATCGTTCTGACACTTCCGTGGATTCCGCTGGATTTTGCCGGTTATTTCGATGGATCCAACCATACGATTTCCGGTATCGACATCAGTGATGATGATTCTTCTTTATCCTCAATCGGTTTCTTTGCCACCGTCAACGCCGGCATCATCCGTAACCTTACTTTAGAAGGAACAATCAGCGTTACTTCCTCGTCTTATGCTCCTTCAATCGGCGGGTTGGCCGGAAATGCCATGTCCGCTTCAATCGAAAACGTTTCCGTCAACATGAACGTCACCACGGCATCCACGAATGGCGTGGCCCGCGTCGGCGGAGCGATCGGATCAATTAATGATTCGACGATTAGTGGATTACAGTATTCAGGGTCAATCGACGTCACCGATGGAATCAGCGGCGGACTAATCGGCCGCATCGAACAATCGGCGATGAATGTAACCATTACAAGATCAGCGGCAACCGGTACACTTACCGTCACCGGCGGCGAGCAAAGCCCGACCGGCGGGTTTGTCGGCCAGATGCTCGACAACCGCATGACAATCACCGAATCGAAAACGGGGATGACGGTTACCGGCCCCAATTACGTCGGCGGGTTCGTCGGTTACATGGGCTATGGCGAAATTTCCAATTCATACTCGCGCGGACCAGTTACGGCAACGGGAACATACGTTGTCCATGCCGGCGGGTTCGCAGGCAGAGTCGAAGGCTACAACAATAGAATCACTTACTCCATCGCCATGGGTCTTGTGACCGTAAGTGGCGGCACGGCCATATACGCCGGGTCTTTTGTTGGCGTCACTCCGGGCGGAACAGTGGCCACGATATACACTAACTGCGTCTACGATTCGACGATATCTTCACGCGATCGCATCGGCAATCCATCAAGCGGACGCGGGGATGGCATAACAGGAGTTTCATCCACTAACTTATTATCATTGTCGACTTATAACCAATCAATATGGGACTTTGCTGGTACTTATCCGCGTCTCGATTGGGAATTGTAATAGATAAGAGAAGGAGAATCATTATGAAAAAGAAATTCTTCCTTAGTCTACTAATGTTGCCGTTGTTATTAGTTAGCCGCCCACCGATGGAAACAGAAGCGGCTTACACTCCCTATCAAATTCCAAACGGCGGATTTGAAGACGGCAATCTCAGCGGATGGCGTTCCTACATGTTATGGAAGAATGAAACCGGAATTGCTGCTTTCGATAGCTCTCTCGTCCATGGTGGGACTTATTTCAGCAGTTATCCTTATGGTCGAGATGGTAACTATCAACTCGGCATTACAAGTGGTTCCATTACTTGGGATCAATCCACCGAGCGTATGGGCTATCTCCGCTCATCCGACTTTATTTTGGGTGGAAGTGGTTGGATAAGTTTCAAACTAGGTGGTGGTCGCACTCCTTCTTTTGCCTACATGTCTGTGCGAAAAGTTAGTGACGACACAGAGGTTGCAAGGTTTGGCAACCGTCATTTTAACAACACAGCGATTGCGACGACTCAATATGGATCTCTCATCACTAATGCCGAGGCATTCTTATTCCAATATTACTTCAATATGACAAGCGTGGTTTCATTGGGAGAATATCTTTATATCTTGCTTTGCGATACTTCCGCTTGGGACTGGTCCATACTGTCGGCAGATAGTTTTGTAACATATATTGCCGAGGAACCATCTCCAAGCGTTAACCAAACGGCCACCAATATTTTGCCATCCATCCTTGGAATTGACACTGCTGACAATACGATTAAAAACGGAAACTTTGACACCGATTTGTCGAATTGGTCATTGTCGAGCGACAATACAACAAATGGCTGGGGGCGTTCAAGCAGCAATGCGGATATCCGCAGTAACCGTATTACTGGTGATGTCGATGTTGGTATCATTCGCTCAAGTGCATTTACCGTAACAACAAATAAATATCTAAAGTTCAACTGGGCAGGCGGTCTGCGATATGACAAACAAATATTCGTTTCAATTAAAGAGGTCGGCACGAATATCGAAAAATTGCGTTTTGTTCGTAGAGATAATCTTTCGACAAAAGAAAGTTTTGACTTTGACAATCATATTTGCGATTTATCATCGTTGAGTTCAAGTAAAAAGTACTATATCGAATTTGCTGATGCCAGAACAGGCGGCTGGGGAATTTCATATGTAGATACCGTTAGAACTTCAAGTGATAACAACCCCGCTGGTGATCGAGCTGTTTCAATTTCAAATTTACCATTAACTTTTGAAATGAATTATATTCAAGAAGCCGCTTCTTATGGTGCTTATTTCCTTCAGCAAACCGCTCCGTATTGCACAGAACTGAACGGGGTGAATATTCCTTGGTCGACTTTGGCTACTGAATATGAGACATTATCAGACTCCGCGAAAAATTACTTTGTTGGAACGGTCACCGATACTGAAATCATTGGTGCTCGCGAAAGATATTTGTACCTCATCGATGCTTACAGTGCATTCACCGCCAATAAATTCATGGTAAATTCCTTAGGAGCGCCTTACACCGGAATCATCGATCCTGTTCTCCCGCCGGTGATTAACCCAAGTCAAAACAGCGCCGCGTTATTAATCATTGTCGCCATTACATTCGCCTTAGCCGGCGGCACTGCTTACATCTACAAGAGAAAGCAAAGAAGCTACCTCTAAAGCTTCGCACGGATTGACTTGAAACGTTCATCTTTAGCATTTCTTGCCATTGGTATGGCGATGGGTCTGCTTGGGCCATCAAAGCCAGAGGTTCCAGTTAAGGCCGTCACCGGTTTTTCGCAAACTTCGATTAGCCGGATGGATAACCTTTCTTCCGATCCCTTAAACTATTCTTATGTCGATTGGCGCGATAAGACCGAACGTTACATCAATTTCCTGTTCAATCAATCGAACACCGTCAGCACGCCATATAACGGTTCTACATTAATTCAGCCGGTCAGCTGGCTGGCGACTGCGCCTAATGTAAATACCTACTTCGGTGAGACCGGAAACCGCATCATTGCTTTCCCAAGTTACTTCGGCATGCGCACGAGCCCAAATACCGATACATACAGAGGCGAGGGCATCGCCGTATTGGCCTCGGTCCTATCGGCCAGTCTCATCGGCTATGACATGACCAATTATCGGCCCGAAGGGACGGAACAAGACCCGCTTGACTATGTCAAGCAGATGGTCAACTACTACGCCATTCACAATAACGAACGCGTCGTGCTCAATAATAGTTCCAGCAATACCGGAGGCAGTTGGTGGTATGAATTGCTCCCAAGCGCATTGTTTACCTGTTTGGCGAGCATTTACATGGATAAACCAGACTATAACGGAACTTATCTTGAAGACATCCTCTTGAACATGGCCCGCCAGTGGTATGGCGTCGCCGTGGCCGCCGGAGGCGCCAATGCCAATTTCAGCGACCGCAAATCATACAGCATCCGTAACGGTACGTTCACATCGGGCGGTTGGAGCGAACCCGACGCCGCGGCCGGAATCGCCTTTGTCCTCTATATGGCTTATAGCCATTTTAAAGATAAAGACGGTTATTCCGACGATATCGCCAATTTCCTTAACGGTGCCAAATGGTGCATGAACTTCCTTAATAATCTTTCTTATAACCCGTTTTATGAAGTGCTGATTTATTTCGCGCCATATGTGGCCGCACGCATGAATCTCGAGCAAGGAACAAGTTACGGCATCACCAAGATGATCAACTGGACATTGGACGGTTCAAGCGCCGTCCGGGGCGGCTGGGGCATGGTCAACCAAAACTGGGGCAACTTCAACACCCAAGGCCTGATGGGCAGTTTGACAGACGGCGACGGCTATTCGTTCATGATGAACACGTTTGACGCCGCACTGGGCTTCTTCCCGATGGTGAAATACAGCCCCCAATATGCCAAAAGCATCGGCAAATGGGTGCTCAATGTGTCCGACAGCGCCAAAAACTATTATCCCGATTATCTTCCTAACGCCAACCAGACCTGCCGCCAATGGGCGACCACCAACGGCACCGGATCGTTCGTGGCTTACGAAGGGTTGCGACGCGTTAATAAGATCAATTCAAGCAATTCGCCGGCCGGCTGGGGCGACCCACTCGATTACAATTGGGGTCCATTGACAGATTTCGGTTATGGTAACAACCATGTCGGTTTCTTCGCCTCAATCGAAAGCACCAATGTCAGTAAAATATTGCGGACGAATCTCAACGCGCACGATTTCTTCCAGGATAATCTCGCGGATAGTTATCTGTACTACAATCCCTACAATTCATATCAGAACATTGAAATCGATTTGGCGCCGGACCAATACCTATTCAATGTCATGAGCGGGCAAAAAGAAAATCTGACGAATCTTGGCAACGGCAAATATTCGTTCTCGTTAGGTCCGGACAGTTCGTCGATCATGGTCGTCCTAAACGATGCCGATGTCATAACCTTCGAAGGCGAAACGATGAAAGCCGACGGGTCTTTCGTCGCCCGCGTCAGAGCGCCTTTCGATACTGTCAATCCGTTATTGGCGGATCAATCCGGCACTTTGTCATTAAGTCTCAACTATCCCGAATTCATGAAGCCGGATCGGGTGAAGCTACTATATGCAAACGAGCAAATCGGCGATGCCTCGGTAATCGGAAACGCATCGTCCGTCAATTTGGGCATTTCCTATTCCGGAAACGGTTATCTTCCGACCCGCTTCGAGTTTTATAAATCGGGGCGTCTATTGGAAGCGAAAGATGCCAACATCTTGTTGTTCGACGGCACCGTTACCCCTTTACTTAACCCCGCGACGAATAGTGCCCTCCAAACGATGTTCGCCCAGGAATACACCACTTGGAACGCCAATCAAAACCCCGACCGCGGCAGCGCCGACGTCTATCGTGCCAACGCAACGCTCGTAGAAGGCGGCACAAGGCTGCGGTTAAGCAGCAATACGTGGGGAGTGGCCGGAACATCGAAAGTCATGCTGAACTTCGATCAGCTGACGCTATTGAAGTTCAACGTCAATGCCGTCTCCCACCGGTGGACGGTCAAAGTGTTCGTCGCCGGCGGCGACCAGTGGGGCTATTACCTTCAAGGTGAAATATCTTCGCTTGGTACGTTCGTGCTCGACATCGAAGCTACCGCCAAGGCTCGCAGTTCCGCGTTCAATTTTTCCGGAGTGCGATCATGCTATATCTGGTTCATACCCGTCGGCGCATCTAATGCCGAGATGACAATAAGCGACTTATCGGTCTACTCAGTACCGCAAACGTTAGAAGCCTCGCCGCTACCGGCCTCCTCGTCATCAAGCGAGGAAACTTCAAGCAGTGAAGTCTCCTTGCCTTCATCGGAAACAAGCGTGTCATCATCGGAGATCAATTCATCATCAGAAACAAACGTTTCTTCCTCATCATTGACAAGTTCAAGTCAACCAAGTGTAAGTAGCGAAACTTCTTCGGAAGTAACCAATGAACCGCTCAGTACGGAAAAAATCGTCGCCATCGCTTCGATAAGCACGGTGAACGTCGGCGCGATTATTGCTATCGTTATTCTAAAAAAGAAGAAATTGTTTTAAATAATCTTCAGTTCTTTTGCCGTCTGGCTGAGAATCTTGACAGCTTCTTCCAACATCGGAATGTCATGCAGGGCGGACACCATGCAGCGGATTCGCCCCCGTCCTTTGGCAACGGTCGGAAACACGATGCCGGAAACGAACACGCCGCGTTTCAATAGTTCGCGCGAGAATATCATCGTCTTCGCTTCGTCACCGACGATGATCGGGGTGATCGGCGTTTGGCTATGGCCGATGTCGAATCCTTCTTCAGTCAAGCGTTTCTTAAAGTAACGGGCATTGGCCCAAAGCTTTTCGGTATATTCGTTTGTTTCTTCAAGCATATGGAACGCTTCGATGATGGCCGCGGCCGCGCCCGGCATCATTGAGGTTGAGAATAAAAGAGGTCGTCCGAGATGTAATAGATAATCGCGTGCTTCTTTGGAGCAGCAAACATAGCCCCCGACGACGCCGATTGCTTTCGATAAGGTTCCGATGACGAAGTCGACTTGGCCGTGAAGGTGGAAATGGTCGACGGTGCCGCGACCTCGTTCGCCGAGCACGCCCGAACCATGAGCGTCATCGACATAGGTTTGCGCATTATATTTTTTGGCCAGACGGACAATCTCGGGCAAATTGGCGATATCGCCATCCATCGAGAAGACGCCGTCGGTGATAATCAAAACTTCATTGAATTGGCTCCGTTTTTCCTTCAAGACGCGTTCGAGATCGGCCATGTCGTTATGCTTATAGACGGCCCGGGCCGCTTTTGACAGGCGGACGCCGTCGATGATCGAGGCGTGGTTGAGTTCATCGGAAATAATCAGATCGCCGTCATCGGTGATTGCTTGGATGACGCCGGCGTTACAGGCAAAACCCGACTGGAACACGAGCGCGGCTTCTTCCTTTTTGAACTTGGCAATCGTCTCGTCGAGCAATTCGTGTATTGCCATATTGCCGACGATGGTGCGGACGGCACCGGACCCGACGCCGTATTTTTCAATCGCGTCATGGGCCGCTTTCTTAAGCCGTGGGTGATTGGCGAACCCTAAATAGTTGTTGGATGATAAATTGATGACTTTCCGTCCGTTTAAGGTGATTTTGGCTTCGCACGGACCTTCGTTGATTGGTAAGACGCGGTAGGTTCCGGCGTCTTTAAGCGCTTGTAATTTCTGTTTTATCGTAGCCATGGTTGATCCTTACGGGATGAGGACGACTTTACCGCAGTTGCCGGAAATCATCGTCGCCATCGCTTCTTCCATCTTTTCTAACGGAAACACATGGGTGACTATCTTTTCTAAATCGAGTTTGCCCGAGGCGAGCAATTCTTGGATCTGCTCCCAGGTCTTGAACATGAGGCGGCCGACGACGCCGTAGATGCTGATGCCTTTGAAGACGATGTCGTTCGAAAAGTCGATTTCGAGCTTATTGTCGCCTAAACCCAATAGCGACATCTTGCCGCCTCGTTTTACGTATTTGAAGGCTGCTTCGATCGCCGTCTTGTTGCCGGAGAATTCCCCGACGACATCGACGCCTTCGCCCTCGGTTTCTTCCATGACGCGGGCGATGACATCTTCCTTAAGCGGGTTGATGACGACGTGGGCGCCGACGCGTTTGGCGAATTCGCGCCGGTATTCGTTCACTTCGATGGCGATGATCTTCTTGGCATCGAGCGCTTTGGCGATGTTGACGCCCATTAAGCCGATTGGCCCGCAACCGAGGATGGCCACGGTTTTGCCGGTAATCGGGAAATGCATCATCGTGTGGACGGCATTGCCAAGCGGCTCTTGAATCGATAGATAGCGCGGATCGGTCTTCGTGTTGTTGACGATGAGATTCTCCGCGGGCACTTTTACGTATTCGGCAAAACAGCCGTCGACGTCGACGCCGAGGATCTTCGTGTTTTCGCATAGGTGGTATTCGCCCCGTTGGCAAAATTCGCATTTATGGCAAACGATATGCGTTTCGGCCGAGACGATGTCGCCGACCTTGATTTTGGTGACGTTGGGGCCGGTCTTGACGACGCGTCCTGCCAGTTCATGACCGACTGTCAAAGGCGGCTTGATCCGCTTCTGGCTCCATTGGTCCCATTTGTAGATATGGACGTCGGTGCCGCATATTGAAGTGGCCAGCACTTTAATCAATACTTCACCGTCTAAAAGTTCTTCCGGAATCCGTTTGGTGACCTTGGTAAAACCAGGCCCACGCGTTTCCTTGATGTAAGCCATCATTTCCATATGTTAATTGCCTCCATGAGTCGGCGTTTCATTTATGTATTATTATACGCTTGTTCAAATATTTGAGATAACAATCATCAATTGAAATAGCGTCACAAACACATATGCAAAGGAAAACCCCATCCGCGCGGATGGGGTCGTGAAATGACGTTGGTCTTGGTTATGAGGCTGAGCCTAATTTAGTCAAGCTAACATTGTCGAACGTATAGGTGAATGTTCCCGCCGTTCCGCCGCCCACGGGGGCTAACGTAATCAAAAGGGCGAAGTTTGGCCTGGTGGCGTCGATGGCAGTGACTGTCAGTACTTGCGAGAGGGTCGCCCATTCGTTGGTTAAACTTGAGAAAGTCGCCCTCGACGTGACGTCGGCCCATGTGCCGGTGGCGCGGTTTCTCACTAAGGCAGAGATATTCGCGTAAGTACCGCTGGCGGAGTCGACCTTGACATCGAAACTGACAAGGTATTTTGCACCGACGGCAATGCCAGTCGTGTCGAATGGAACGTAGGCATAGAAATTAAGATTCGTCGCTGTAGTGACGATGGTGGCATCAATTTTCAAAGCGCCACCGATAGTCGTCGCCGCATAAGACGTGACGTTGGTCGAATTATTCCGATAGATTGTCCAGCCGTTCGAAATCAGTTGCGTCGTTGGTAAAGCCGGATCGGCCGTGAAGTTTTCCTCTAGCGTGAATGTCGGGTTATTGGTAATCTTATTAGCGGTTTTCCATATGGCGGTGAATGTCGCCGTCTCGCCTGAACCGACGGGATTAAGCACTTGATCGCCAGGATTATAGTAAGTATTGTTGAAACTCCAAGCGTGGAAGATGTAATCGGGAGCGGAGAAGGCATTTGCCGGCAACGTATACGCCTGTCCGATCGTGCCAGTGACTTCGGCCATTGTTCCCGTTCCACCATTTGCGTCGAAAGCGATGGTGTAATACTGCGTTTCCGTGAAAAGTGGATATAGCCGTAACACGCCACTTTCGATGTTTCCGCTATAATTTGGCACCACATTGCCGTAGACGACAGTTTGCTCAGGCTGGAAAGCTACGGTCGTTTGATTGACAGACCATCCATCGAATGTAAATCCGGATTTCGTCAAGGTTGGCATGACGATTGCTTCGTCCATGGCTTCGACCAGAGAACGTGATTCGAGATCGGTGTCCATGAACTGTAATTTGACGACGGCCTCGTTAAAGGTCCACACGGCTTCAAACTGCTTATCGCCGGTAGAACCTGTCGGAATCGAGTTCAAGATTCCTTCGCCAAGTTTCCAATGGCTGAAGGAAGCGTGTGCCCGTGTGGGTGCCTCGAGGGTTATTAATGAACTTTCGATCGTATATGTGCTTGGATTAGATTGATTATTCGTTCCGCCGTCGAGTTTGTAGTCGATGTTATAAGCGATTGGAGCGAAATAGGCATAGATGGTCATACTTTCGGTCACTCCGGCGATGGTCCATCGTGAAAGCGGATCAGCTAGATCAAGCCGCCATTCGATGAACTCATATCCGTTCTTTTCCGGAGTGGGAAGGGTTGGCGTGTCGCCGAGATGAACCGATAATGTTGTTTTGTCTTCGCCGATGAAATAGGTTACGTCCGCCTGTTGCCAAGCTAATTTCGTTTTTGGGTTTCCGGAACTGCTGCCGCCGGTCGAGACGAATTTTTCGTGACCGGCTTCTAGTCCTGTATTAAGAAGTGCCGTCATGTCTAGAGTCACCGAAGCGCCGGAAAGATTGTTGGTGCCGCCAACAGGATTCATGCCGCGCGTCCCGTGATAATAACTATTGTCAATGTACTTGGCGGCGTTGTACCAATTGGAGACGTCGGTGCTCAAAAACGCCCCGATTTCGTCTTCTTCGTTGCCGTCTGATCTAAATTGCGAATTGGTCCAGACGTTGAAGACGCGGGCGGTGTTCAAATCGGTTTCGTCGAGCAATCCGACGATGCCGCCAAGATTGGCTCGCGCCCCGATGTTGGCTGCCGTGTACGAGAACGATACTTCGCCAAAGTTGTGGCCGACGATGCCGCCGACAACGCGGTCGGCGTGAACAGTGGGTCCTGTTGTTCCATACGCGCTATAGGTTTCGGTAACGACGCCGGTGGCTGTGTTCAATCCGGCGATACCGCCGAACACTCGATTGAGATTCGATGGCGTAGCCGCATCACTGCCAGCCCTTTGGGCAAATACTTTGCCACGATTCTGACTTTGGTGAATCAGACCTTCGTTAACACCGGCAATACCGCCCATGTAACTGAATTTGGCGACGGATTTTTCGGCGTTGGAAATATAGATTATCGATGCTTCGCCAACCATGCCGAAGTTGGTTGATAAATGGATTTCGCCTTTGTTGACGCCGGCGATGCCGCCGCCGCCGACGCGTGCTTGGACATTAATGTTGGCTGTCGAATTTTGAATCGTGCCAGTCAAGCCGTTGGTGCCGACGATGGCCCCGGCGCCCCCGATTCCTTCGGCGTAAGTGCCGACGATCCCGACAAGACTACGGACGCCAATGCCGATAATCTGGGCATTTTCGATTAATCCAAGGTTATAGTGGGCTAAGGCTCCGATGCTGTTTGACGTTTCGGTTTCAATGTCGGCATCAATATTGATGTCATAAATTGTTCCTTCGTTGCCGTAAAAGACGCCGCTGTCGCCTGTGATTGTTATTTTCCGATCGTTTCCGTCATAATGACCTAGGAAGAAAAAACCTTCGATATCCTGGATTTCGCTGACCAATGTAATATCTTCCGTTTGGATGAAATACATGGTGGCCGAAGATGCCAGTTTGCCGGTGCGAACGGCGTCGAGATCTTTTAAAGTGGCCACTTGGTACGGGTCCAGTTCGGTCCCTGAGCCAAGCGGCAAATAACTGAACGACCACTTGGCAAACAAAGTGATGCTTTCAGTCACCAGATCAGTCGCAAAATGCCACTCGGTTACGAAATTGGCTTCAAGGTACCAACCGGCCAAGGTGTAATCTTCTCGCGTTGAGGACACCATGGTCACCGTCGATCCAGAAGCGACTTGCTGCGACGTTACCGAACTGCCACCGTTGGCCATGAAAGTCACCGTGAAATATATCGTTTCCGATGAAGTGCTGACGCTGGTGGAAGTAGACGAAGATGTCGTCGTTGATGTCGTCGTTGATGTCGTCAGCGACTCTGAGCTCGTGGCGATCGAGCTGCTGACACAGCCTGATAACATAAGAATGCATACCGCCATTAGACTCGTACCGTGTTTGAACTTCATTGGTTGTTCCTCCTTATACGGTTTTGCGTCAAGTCAGTTCCCAAGCGAGGACCGTCGCTCCATTCGATGTGGCAAATGCTGATCCAAGTTGGGCTGCGTAAGTATCTGGTAGATAATAATGAATGCCGTCACCGTTGACGAGGGCATTGTTGTTTTCCATCGTGTTGCCCGTGCCCAACGGCGCTAAAGGCAAATCGGTGTAACTGTTCCCATACGTCTGGGTTCCGGTCGCCCTTAGATCATGGTTAATGCGTATGTAAACGCAGTTTGTCGATGAAGAGGCAGTTGCGTATGGTGCCTCTTCAAAACCATAAACGTTCGCGGCGTTGAAAGAATTGGTCACCGTTCCGCTGCCTTCCAATAAACCGACGATGCCCCCGACATTGCGGCGACCGCCAATATAAGATCGGCCATTCGTCGAGGTGAAATAACGACCGGCGGTGTAGGTGTTGATTACCGTTCCGGCGTTGATTCCGGCGATGCCGCCGACATATTGATCGCCATGAACGCGGATACCGGCGAAGAACGATTCGGATAACGTGGCATTAGCGGCGTTATAACCGACAATGCCGCCGATGACGCGATTGTTGCTGGAATCAGTTGGCTGCGAGCCAACGTATCTTTGGGCCAATAGTTTTCCGGTCGATAGCGTGGCAGCCCGGGTAATAGTTCCATAATTGACACCGGCGATGCCGCCCATATATGAATAATTTGATAAGGTTTTACCCGATTCAACGGCGTTATAGGCTCCAAGCGTTCCACGGTTCTCGACATCGCGGATAATACCCTTGTTGACACCGGCGATGCCGCCCGAACCAATCAACGCCTTGATGACGCCGTCGGCGCTTGACGTGCCGATGAATTGACTCTTTTCGATAATTCCCGTGGTTTCGTTAGTGCCCACGAAGCCGCCGGTACCGGCAGTTGCCAACGATGATAAATCGCCGACGATTCCAGTCGAAGTGGTGATGGCCGCTCGGGAAACCGATTCCGTGATCACGCCACGATTAATATGGGCGATCGCCCCGACATTAGGAACGCTCGAAGTGCTGATAACGCCTGTGACCAACATGTTTTTTAACATGGCGCCTTGGGCAATCTCATAGAAAACGCCGCAATTGCCATTAACGACGATTGCAGTGTCATTGCCATCAACTTCGCCAAGGAATGTTTTGTCTTGGATGTCCACATAGGAGACGTCGTGCGTGAAACTGGCAGCCACTTTATATTTTTTACCAGTTCCGACATTGTCAACTTGGCTAATCGCCGCCAAATCAGTCGAAGAATAAATAAGGTAAGGGTTCAATTCGGTGCCGGCGCCTTTAAAAACCATGTTTTCGACACTGACGCCTGGTTGTTCGCCATCGGTAATAATCAGGACTTTATAATATCCGCCTGCCGGAATGATCGTTGGTGTCCAGGTAATATTGTAACCGCTGCTGCTTTGATGAGTGCCGGCGACAAAGAAAGGGATACCGCTGTCATAATCGTAATACTGGACTTGCACTTGGACTTCAGCTCCGTCTTCGTCCAATTGGGTTTCCGTCCTCGTCTTCAATTCTCCAAGTGTTAGATAAACGCTGAAGACGGTTTCCGCCGTTATGCCAGTTTGACGCCAAGTGACATTTGATGAAAATGGTTCGCTGACCATTTGGATGTTTGTCGGAAACGGCTGCGAATCAAGCCATTTGGCATATAAGGTTAAATCGGCGGTGACGATGTCGATTTCGAAGTTCCATGGATTGGTGAAGGTCTCGTTATCTTTGAACCAACCGTCGAATTCATAGTTGCCGTCTTTGGTAGGAACGTCAATTGTCGCCGTAATGCGGCGGCCGGCTTCCACTTGAATCGACTCAATGGTCGACCCGCCGTTAGTCTCAAAAGACACGGTGTAGAATGTAGTGGTGCCGGATGTTGTTTGGCTCGTGCACGACATCAAGGCAAAGGCACACGCCAAAAGGGCAGTTTTCCACACCTTGATGCCGCAAATGTGCGACTTATGTTCATTTGTCATTTATTTCCCTCAATATTAAAGGTGGTCTATACCAATAAACTAACATATCGTCAATTGTGATTCTATTAGCAATATTTTATAGAACTATAGTTTTTGGTTATAGTGTTAATCTTGATTCCCGTTGATCTTGAAATCGCTTTCCGCCATTTGAATGAAACGTACGGCGTCTTTATTCAGAAAACGATTCCGTTTCCAGATAATCCCGATATGTATTTTGATGGGCACATCCAAGGGAATTCCGACAAGGTCCGGACGCGCGTCGACGATTTCTTTAAACAGAAACGCCCCAGCATTGCCGTTTCGTACTAGATATTCGATTGTTGTCAATTGGTTCGAGTAAACCAAAACGTTTGGGATGAATTCGAGTTCGCTGAAACGATTCATGATCTGGGGATGCTGAAAGGCATCTGCTTTCATAAGGATCAGTTTTTCGTCCTTGAGCATTTTGAAAGAAAGCCGCTTTTCATTTGCAAGATGGTGCGTGCGGGAAACGCAGAAAACCAGTTCGGTGTTGTAAAGTGGCCGAATTTCGAACTGTTTTGATAAATCTTTGTCAATAATACTGAGGGCAAAATCAACGCGGTCCTCAAGCACATAGTGACGAATTTCCAACGAGCCTGATTCGGCGATTTCGATTTGGACTTCAGGACATTCTTTCGTATATCGATTGAATATTAGAGGGAAGACAACGATTCCGATCATCGGAGGCACGCCGATTCTCAGCCTTCGGTCGATGTCACCCATGTTTTTCATTTGCGTTTCGATCGTTTCGACATCCGAGATGATGTTTTTAACCCGCTGGTAGAAAAACTCGCCCTCGGGTGTCAAAACAAGCTTATTGTTATTCCGGAAAAACAGCGCCACGCCAAACTCTTCTTCGAGTTCCTTTATGGCCGAAGATATCGCCGGTTGTGACACGAACAGCGTCTGGGCCGCTTTGGAAATGTTGTTCCAGCGGCATACTTCTCTAAAGTAGGTTATTTGATTAAGTTTCATGGTAATTTGAGTGTAAAACAAATTTTATGATTAGCATAGTTATTTCTTATGGCTCCCTAAAAAAATGATATTGTTAAGAATAATGGGTTGACGATATATTAAAGTTAACTAATGCCACTTATCGAGGTGAAAACGATGGATGTCGCCCAAAAGCCAAAGCGCAACTTGTTTATGAAATGTTGGAATTGGCTCAAACAGCGAAAATTACTGACGTTCGCGTTCTTATTTATCAGCGTGGGCACGATAGGCGCGCGTACGTTGTTAACCGATTTTAACACTATCGACATAATGGAGTTCCGTATCCCCGTCGCCAACGGACAATGGGTAGAAGCGGATTTATATAAGCCAAAATCGGCGACGGAAGCCAACAAGGCTCCATGCGTAATCGTCGTGCCCGGCTTCCAACGAACTAAGGAATCGACTCCGAACATGTCTTTGGAGCTTGCGCGTCGTGGCCTTGTCACAATCACGATTGACCCATCAGCTCAGGGTGATTCCAGCGCTTCGTTTGCCTCACAAGCGGCGACGACCGAGGGATATGGCCTTTTCGCCATGGTCGATTATGTATATTCGACCCCAAATATGAATTATGTCGATAAAACAAAGATTGGCGCCACCGGGCATTCGGCCGGCGGCAACGCCGCTATCCGCGGTGCGGCCTATTTTGGAGTCGAAGCCATCGACCTTGGCCGTCCGAGCAAACTTCATTCTATTTACGTCACAGGTTATGTTTTGACCTTGACGCAACTTACGGTCGCCCAAATGCGGTCCAACGTCGGAATCGATTACCCTTTGTATGATGAGGGCGCTTACCGCAACGTCAATGCGGGGACCGCGGGTGTTCGCGACGCCGACATGCGCTACGCCGCCGAATCAATCGCCTTGGTCAACTCCGGCCTTGCCATGAATTCGGCGCCGACAATCAATCAAGTTGAAATAGGAAGGCTTTATGGTTCGCCTTTCAATTACTCCTTGCGGCAAGTAAACAATTCTCCGGTTCTCCACGCATTCCAACCATACGATTCGGGGGCAACGGCGAAGATGGTCGATTTTTTCGAACTGGCGTTCGATATGGATTTTACCATTGCGGCCACCAATCAAACATATTTGGTAAAGGAAGTCTTTCAAGGTTTGCTGTTGGTAGGAATGGCGTTATTCATTTTCGGCTTTGGGGCTGCATTGCTTAAAAGCAGCTTTTTCAAATCGATCAAACGGCCATTACCCGAAAGATCGAAAGCCCCAAGGGGATGGGACAAAGCCCTGTTTTGGATTGCGTATGGCATCAGCGTTCTTGTTGCTTGCTTCGCTTTCGTTCCGATGGCCCAAACATCGATCACGCTTTTTCCCGAAGCCAATAACGGAGTGCAGACTTGGGTCTTTCCGGCCAGGATGACCAATGCCGTGCTGTTGTGGGCTTTGCTTGGAGGAACCATAGGGTTTATTCTTTTTTTCGGTATTTATTTATTGCGCGGAAAAAAGAACGAAGCCTCGCTCGAACCTTTGAAGATTTCTTTCGGTAACCTGATGAAGACCTTGCTTTTTGGCATCACCGTTCTTGCGGCTTTCTATGCCGTCGTATATCTCGTGTTCTACCTGTTCCAAGTCGATCCGCGGTTCTTGTTCATTTCAGCCCGGGCAATCGATTATACGAAAATATTGCTTATTTCCTTGATGTATATTCCCTTGTTCTTCGTGTTCTACATTTCCAATTCCATCCGCGTCAACATGTCGATGCGGCATCAAGGCTGGAGCGAGGGGAAGAGCGTGATTATTGCCATCCTTGGCAACAGCATCGGTTTAATCCTAATTCTGGTTCTGCAGTATTCCGTATTCGCGGCCACGGGCCAAGTTTTATGGAAGGACGAATGGCTTTTCGTTAATTTAGTCTTTGGATTAATTCCGATGATGATGATCCTGCCGGTCTATAACCGCTTTTTCTACAATCGGTCCGGTAACGTTTATCTCGGAGCAATCATCACTTGCTTGATTTTCATCATCATGACTTTGTCGAACACCGTAATCTACATCCCGTTATGAGGTATTGAATATGACACCAAAAGAGTTGGCGCTTGAACTGCATCGTCAATGGGCCGGGAAAATCGAAATTATTTCCCGCGTTCCGTTGAACAACGAAAAGGATTTGGCCATGGCCTACACGCCCGGCGTCGCCGAGCCGTGTTTGGCCATTGCGAAAGACGTATCGCAAAGTTACGTATATACAAGACGGCACAACACGATTGCCGTGATCACCGACGGCACGGCCGTGCTTGGGCTCGGCGACATCGGTCCGGAAGCCGGAATGCCGGTCATGGAAGGAAAAGCCGTGTTGTTTAAGACTTTTGCCGGCATCGATGCCATTCCTTTATGTATTGGGACCAAAAACAGCGAGGAAATAATAAAAACGATTGCAAATATTTCAGGCAGTTTCGGAGGTATCAACCTCGAGGACATCGCGGCCCCGCGCTGCTTTGAAATCGAGCGAAGGCTCCAAGAAATGCTCGACATCCCGGTGTTCCATGACGATCAGCACGGTACAGCCGTCGTCGTCGCCGCGGCTTTGCTTAATGCCCTTAAGCTGACGGGACGAACGCTTGAGACTGCGCGCATAGTCATCAACGGCGCGGGAGCAGCGGGAAGCGGCGTCGCTCTATATCTGTTTGAATTGGGGGCCAAAGACATTATCATCTGCGATCGGAATGGAATCATTCAAAAAAATGACCCGTACGTGAACAAGACGCGACAGGAATTGTTGGATAAATCCAATATCCGCGGCGTCCAGGGAACGCTTAAGGACGCCATGGTCGACGCCCAGGTATTCATCGGTTTGTCGGGTCCAAATTGCGTTACTGGGGACATGGTGCGATCCATGGCCATGCACCCGATCGTTTTCCCGCTTGCCAATCCGGTTTCCGAAATTTCTTATGAAGAAGCGAAGGAGGCGGGCGCATACATCATTGGCACCGGCAGTTCGAACTATCCGAATCAAGTCAATAACGCTTTGGTGTTCCCCGGTATCTTCAAAGGCGCGTTGAGAGCAAGAGCGCGCAATATCACGTTTGAGATGATGCGTGCCGCTTCTTATGCAATCGCTTCGTCAATCGGCAATAACAGCTTAAGCCAATTACACATCATTCCCTCAGTTCTTGACAAAACCGTCCATGACAACGTGGCCGAAGCCGTTTACCAGGCATCAGAAAAACGTATATAATCAAACAATGAGACATTTGCCGTCCATTTATGTGACTTTGCTAGCCACCGTCGTTCTTTCCGCTTGCAGTTCATCTGCACTTGTTTCCAGTGGATTTTCAGATATACAAAACTCCAGCGCCTCATCCGAGACGATAACGATTCGCGAGTTGCAAGGTCAGACATTACTGAATGAATCTTTGATCAAATGGCATGGACGCACACATTACGATGAATCGGCAGAACGGCAATATTTCTACCATACCGGGACCGGGTTCGAACTGAATTTTATCGGGACGTATCTTGATGTTACATTCCAAGCAACGAATACTTCCGTTTCTTCCTTGAGACCATATTTTACCGTTTCCGTCGATGATGAGGTCGCCCCGGAAGGCCATTCAATTTATCTTTCACAGGCCGAAACGGAATTCAGGGTAGCCGCGGATCTCCTTTTAGGACAGCACCGTGTCAGTGTTCTAAAAAGAAGCGAACCCGAAGATTCGCTGACTTCGATTTCCAAAATCAAGACCGATGGGTCCTTTATAGGTGCTCCGGGCGCGGCAGAATATAAATTTTTATTCCTTGGCGGAAGCGGAATGTGCGGTCATGGTAATCTAGGATTGAATCCGGCTCCGCGCACGACCGCGAACAGCGATTCGTTACGATCTTTCGCCTATTTGACGGCTCGTCATTATAATGGCGATTTCCAATACGTCAGCGCGAGCGGATGGGGGCTCAAATGGGGGTTCAACCGCAGCAACGCCAATGGGCAAGTAAACATCCGCACGGCCATGGATGTCGTCGGCATCGACACCGACGAGAACTTGGTTGACATCCCCTACGCTCCCGAAACATTTGTACCGGATTTCGTCATCGTCAATCTCGGCGGCAACGACTATAATGCCTATGTCCTGAATCAGACAGGAGCCGCGCTGACGTTGGCAAAACAGCAGTTTCGCCAAGCCGTAGCCGAGATGGTAACCACGTTGCACCAGCGTTACCCGACGGTTCAAATACTTTGGACACATACCGGTTCCCAAAATGGTACCGAAGCCGCCACGGCCATTGCCGACGTCGATCCGCATGGTTCCTTCGTCAGCGTCGTCATCATTCCTGCCGTCGGCTCCTATGGGGACCCGATCGGCGCTAATAATCACGCCAGCGTGGAAACCCATGTTCGCACCGCTGATGTCCTGATTGCAAGAATCGATCAGATATTAGCGAGTTAATTCCAACACGGGCTAAAATGTTGATTCCTGATGTTTTTATGATGATATAATATGGACTAGTTTTTTGACTGAAAAGACGATCGTAATTGGCACACAATTGTTCCCTCGAACCAGCATATCGGAACCCATGGACACACTACCTGCCAGTTTTAAGTTTTACTTCGATGGATTAAGCGACGCGCACAAAACCATCTTCATGCGCTGGTGTTCTTTCATCGTTGAAAAATATCCCTTGCTGAAAACCAAGATGGCCTATGGTTTGCCTTCGTTCACCCACAAGGGAAGGTATATAATCCATATCGGCGTCCA
>Ga0172367_10002059_pt1 | contig 28125 bp, 24 predicted proteins | sample Lak10m_FD_114542 | JGI IMG/M metagenome (GOLD analysis project Ga0172367, IMG submission 114542) | Freshwater microbial communities from Kabuno Bay, South-Kivu, Congo - kab_022012_10m | ecosystem: Environmental > Aquatic > Freshwater > Lake | place: Democratic Republic of the Congo: South-Kivu...
ATGGTGTAGTACGCATATTTTCCCTGCTGACTTTCGCGAACCATTCCGTATTGTTTGAAATCTAAGCTGTCTTTCTTTGAAGTATCAGCTTTGATCACAAAGTTGAAAACCGCCTTGGCAGGTGAAGGCAATTCTTTACCGTTGATATAAACTACTTTGTCTTTGATGGTGATGGAATCTCCCGGAATAGCAATGCATCGTTTGATGAAATGCGTTTTGTGATCCGTTGGATATTCATTCGGTCTTCCGTCCATAGGAAATTCATCTTCCGCCGGGAAATTGAAAACGATAACATCGTTACGTTCGATTTCAGCGTAACCCGGAATGCGCATGTAAGGCCATTGCAAAATATCAGAATACGATTGTACTCCGAAAATCGTTTGATGCGTAAACGGAATAGTAAGCGGCGTAATAGGTAGACGCGCACCGAAACGCAGTTTATTGACTACAACATAATCACCGGCCATCAATGTTCCCGACATGGAATCTGACGGAATAGCGAAAGGTTCGAACACGATTGCCTTTAGAATGAGAACGCCCAAAAACGCAACAACTACTGCTTCCGTCCATTCGCGTATGTGCGACTTTTTTTTCTTCTCCGGAGCAGAAATTATTTCTTCCTGAACAGGTTCAGCGGTTTCGGCATTAACTTGCTGTTCATAATCCGCAGATGGATCATCAGCAGAAACAATATTGTTCTCGCCTGATTCTTCAGGTGAAATAAATTCTTCAGAATGATCCGGTGGCCGGTTCTCCATTACGATTACTTGTTCTTACGCAATGAAGGACGTTTGGATTCAGCTTCCTTCTTCTTTTTTCCGCGGTAATAGTTCCATCCGACATAAATGGCAATACCACCGATCACAAACCATAAATACGATTTCGAAAGGCCGTCTTTGCTTACAAATGTCATCATGCGATCAGGACGCAATCCTGAATGTTCACCGCGCGACATCCAAACGAATACAGGTTTACCTACAACGTGATCTTCAGGAACAAATCCCCAATAACGCGAATCCAGAGAGTTGTGACGGTTATCACCCATCATGAAATAGTAATTCTGTTGGAATGTATATGTGTTCGCCAGCGCTCCGTTGATGTAGATTTGGCCGCCTTTGATTTCAAGTGTATTGTGCTCGTAAACTTCAATGATGCGTCTCCACAACGGCAAACTGTCCAATGAAAGTTTTACCGTCATTCCTTCTTTCGGAATCAGCAGCGGACCGAAGTTGTCGCGGTTCCATTTGAAATGTGTTGTGTCGTGCGGGAATACATCGTCAACGGTTGACTCAAATGCCATTGGTGTCAGCGTTGGAATATCGCAGATTCCTTTCTCAAAAAACGCTCGTGATACCGGCGCTCCAGTAATCTTTTCGAGGATTTTGGAATTCGCTTCTGAGCAACTCACTGTAAACTGACGCAAAGTGTCGTTCTGTGAATAATAGAAGTTATCTGTAATACCATTTGCATTCAATTCATCCTGGAAAGATTCCCATGAACCAAAGCTTTGCGGAATGTTAAAGTTGTACGAGAACTGTACTTCTTTCGGGTATTTCTGTACTGCACCGTTGATATAAATCTGCTGATCGCGAACTTCAAATTTGTCGCCTGCAGTTGCCACACAACGCTTCACGTAGTTGTCTTTTTTGTCTGTAGGATGAACTACAATTGAATCAGGAACATAAATCTTTCGGATCTGACTTTCCGGCATTTTTGTTCGTTGCGACATAGCACGAATAAACCCGTAATAACTTCTGTTTCGGTTACCGGTGTAAACAGTATCGCCTTCCGGAAAATTGAAAACCACAATATCTCCGCGTTCCACATCACTCCATCCGGGAATGCGAATTTCAGGAAGCTCAATCCAATCTACATAAGACGGAGTTGTTTCCGTAAACGGCATTGTGTTGTGCGTGAATGGAAACGTAAGCGGAATAGCAGGAACTTTTGCTCCGTAGCTCATTTTACTTACGAATAGATAATCGCCCACACGCAATGTTCCTTCCATTGAAGAAGATGGAATCACAAATGCTTCGAAGAAGAACGTGCGGATCAATGTAGCTGCAACAACAGCGAACACGGCTGCTTCTCCCCATTCTTTAAGGAAATGTTTGTTGATCTCTTCACGAGGAACACCTTTCCATTCATTCGCGGAAGAGAATCCGAGCCAAGGCATCCATGCGAAATATCCGCACACAGCGAGAACATGTTCTCCGAATTTCCGTTTACCGAATGCGTTTGACGTAAGAACGATCAGCACCGCAAGCATGTAAAATCCAACAGCAGGAATGATCACCAGAAAAACCCACCACCATGGTTTTTGCAAGAGTTTTAGCCAGACAACAATGTTGTAAACCGGAACTAAAGCTTTCCAAGGTTGCTCACCGGCTTTCTTAAAAACACCGTACAAACCGGCGAAGAGAAGTATGAAGGAAATGAGAAGAAGAATCTGAATAATGCCCATAATTAGAGTTAGAGGGTCGAAAGTTAGCAATGTAACTTTGAACAGTTGCTATTGTGCTGCGTGTTGTACGTGGATTTAATGTTTTTTAAGATCAATAGCCCAAAAGATCGCGCATCGAGTATACGCCTTTTCGATTGATGATCCATTCTGCTGCTACAACCGATCCAGTTGCAAATCCTTTGCGGTTAAACGCTTCGTGCGTCATTGAGATTTTATCGATTGACGAAGAGTATGTTACTGTGTGCGTGCCCGGAACTTCTCCCGTACGAATAGCGATCAGCGGCAAATCTGTTTCGTTTGCAGAATCAGGACCTTTATGCGTGTACAACTTCCAGTTCTTCTTTCTCCCGAGATGCGAAATAAGGCCATCTGCAAGTATAATTCCTGTACCGCTTGGAGCGTCTAGTTTGTGAATGTGGTGTATTTCCTCAATGGACGGTTCGTACTCCTTGAATGGCTTCATTAATTCAGCGAGTTGTTCATTGAGTTTAAAGAACAGATTAACTCCAAGGCTGAAGTTTGATGCGTAGAATAGAGAGCCATTTACTGATTGCGTTTCGTTTTTAACGCCATCCAGATTTGCGTACCAGCCTGTAGTGCCAACAACTATGGGCACTCCCGCCTTGAGGCAACGTGAAATGTTCTGCATAACGGAATCCGGTCGCGAGAATTCAATTGCCACGTCCGCTTGTTTCAGATCTGAATCTGAAAAAGTGGCAAAATTTGAAGAATTCACCTTCAAAACGATAGAATGTCCGCAGGAAATGGCAATTTCTTCTATGATTTTGCCCATTTTACCGTAACCGAGTAATGCGATTTTCATACACCGAAGGTAAGAATAGACGGTAGACGGTAGACATTAGACCTTTAAAGAGTTGAGGAAAATGGTCTAGAGTCTTGACCCATGATGGGCAATATTTCCATCTAAATTGCGGGAGAACAGGAAAATAATGTAAATTTGCCGTCCCAAATAGGGAATTATTAACCATTTAAAACAAAAGACCAATGCCTACAAAAATCAGATTACAGCGCCATGGTAAGAAAGCTTCCGCGTTCTTCCACATCGTTGTAGCGGACGGTCGTGCCCCACGTGATGGGAAGTTTATTGAGAAAATAGGCACGTACAACCCGAACACAAATCCTGCGACTATCGACATCGATAACGATCGCGCGTTTGAATGGATCAAGACAGGAGCTCAGCCAACTGACACTTGCCGTGCAATCCTTTCTTACAAAGGAATCATGATGCGTTATCACCTTCACCGCGGTGTAGAAAAAGGCGCGCTCACACAAGAGCAAGCTGATGCTAAACTCGCGAAGTGGATGGATGAGAAGAATGCAAAAGTAGAAGGCAAGAAGAACCGCCTTTCTGACTCTGCTAAGAGCCAGGCTTCTGCACGCTTCAAAGCTGAAACTGCTGCTAAAGAAGCTCGCGCTGCAAAAATCGCTGCGAAGAACGCTGCTCCTGCTGCTGAAGAAGCTGCTGTTCCTGCTGCAGAAGAGTCTACAGAGAACGCATAATTCATATTTGAATTCTGAAAAAGACCCGGGTTATTCGACTCGGGTCTTTTTATTTCTTGGCGGTGTAAGATGAACATCGATTATTTTTGCAAAGCATGGAGCTGAATAAATTTTTCACAATCGGATATGTTCGCCGCGTTATCGGAATCAAAGGCGAAATGGGAATTAAACTGGAAGTGGATAATCCCGCACGCTATAAGGGAATCGATGCAATTCTGCTGGTGAAAGATTCCGATGCGAACGGCGTTGAGTTAGCACAGGCTATTGTACGCGGAGAAGAACTCGTGATTAAGATCAAAGGAGTTACAACTCCTGAAGATGCCAAGCGATTTGTTGGCAGCACCGCGATGTTGCCGTTGGAAGCGTTACCGAAACTCAACAACAAACGATTCTACTTTCACGAAATTCCGGGATTCAAAGTTGTAGACGAACAAGCCGGTGAAATCGGGAAAGCAACTGAAGTTTTGGATCGAATGATGCAACCGGTGTTGATTGTGAAACAAGGTTACACGGAAATTCTTATTCCGCTTGCGGATGGCGTTGTGAAAAATGTTGACCGGGAAAACAAGGTGTTGCACATCGCAGCTCCGGCGGGATTAATTGATTTGTATTTGAAGAAAAACGACGAAGAAGAGTAGCGGAAAATTATCAATTACGGATTACGGATTCCGATTCCCGCCACACAGGTCTAAAGTCTACCGTCTAAAGTCTATCTATTATATTGTTCACGAGTGCGCGTCCAGTTTTTGGTTGAGTCCGGTTTGGCATGAGCGTATTTGAAATATGACGTGTAATTCACAGTGTCGGGCTTGTTGCGATGAAACGTCCGCAGGTTCCAGTCAATTCTGTTTTCGCTGATTACACCGCGCATGAGAATACGATTGAAGTTACTTCCGGCTTCTTCTTTGTAAAAGCGTTCCACAATGATCGTATCGGCATTCACTTTGTAATTTCCCCAGGAGTAAATCGCTGCATCAGGAACATTAACCAGATTACTATCGATCTGTGTTTCCGCTACACATGCAGATCCATTCGCATAAAGAAAAACGGGCTTCACATTTTTTCCTTGCATACGCTGCACATAACATCCATCGAAGAGCAGTTTGTCGTTCGTGCCGGGAGAAAAATTCCTGTGATATATCACGGGCATATCATACGAGACACATGACATGATCAGTACGATTGAAATTATACAGAAGCCGTATTTCAAGATAATTTTCCTCCTTCCATCACCTTAATCTCTGATCCTTCTGCAAGCATCACCGAAAACGGTTTCAGATCATTGATAAAAGCGAAATCGCTTCCGTATACTTTCCCGAAATCAAAATCGCAAGTGAACGATTTCACCGGATGTACTTTCCAGCGCGGATGCCACACTTCATACTCCGATGTTTCGGTTTCATTCAGTTTCGTGTAACCCCAATAATGTTCCGTGATGAATTCCGCTTCGCACGAAACAGGAATTTCTTCAGTACCGTGATCAGCAATTACTTTCATAGAATACCATTTATCCTTTTCAATTTTGTATTCCACTTCCAGTAATCCATCGCGCTCATTCCACGAGTGGTCCATGTCCAGTGTTTCGTAATGTTCGCCGTACAAAGTATTCGCGACGAAGGAAATCATCATCTTTGGAACGATTTCCTTAATGAAGACAACGCCTCGGCGTTCCGCTCCGTTTTTTGTTTTGTGTTTTACATAGAACCGAAGATTCACTTCTTCAAAATTCTGATGAAACGGAACAGGAATTCCTTTCAGTTTTGTGTTTACAAACATGAAACCGACAAGACTTACATAACAGATACCGTTGTAAGTATCGAGCTGTGTGCCTGCAGGCAAATAGGGAAAAAGGTGTTTCTCCTCAATGGCATAATTGATGAGAAACAGTTTGCGCCATTCGGCTGAGAGAAACGTGGACATGATGTCGTATTATTTCGATGAAGTTCGGCTTCCGTCTTTAAGCGAAATCAGATACCAGCCTGCCGTGATGAAATAGTTTCGGAAGTAAGGAATCGCGCCCAGCCAGTTCCAGATCACACGCGGCTTCAATTTGAACTTTACTTCGTAATTAGGATTGATGAAGTAACGCACTTTCTTATCGATGTTGTAACCGCGTTTGTTGAGAATGCGTTCCAAACGATCGATAGTAATTCCGGTCGATTTCACTTCAAGCAAATTGTCAATGGTCGCCTGACTTTCTCCGCACATTTTCAGAATGCCGCGATACATGAACACCGGAAGAATGTGATAGTATGGCATCTTCGATGCAAACTTGCTTTTGCAAATCTGTTGGTGTCCGCCGTACGGCATGTGCCAAGCAGGAAATGCTGCGAAGAAATGTCCGCCAGGTGCAAGATAATTCTTCAGCACTTCAAAGAATCGATCCTGATTGTGAATGTGCTCAATTACATCACGGGTGATGATGAGATCGAACTTGCCAATTGTATTGGTATCGTAAATGTCCGCCGCAATTAACTCAATCTTGTCTTTGCGCGAATGATTCTCGAAATACTTTTTCGCATTCTCAATCTTGCTCTCCGATAAATCAACTCCAACAACACGATCACATCCCATGTCCAGAAACGGCATCAGGTTTCCACCCTCACCGCAACCGATTTCAAGAACTGAAATGGAATTGTCGACCTTACGGATTTCACGCACAAATGGAATAACATGTTTCTCCGTTGTGTAAATCTGCTCCTTAAAGTATTGTTCCCGATTGGAATGACGTTCCTGCATAGCGTGGTCAAAGATAATACAGTTCACCGTTATTCGGTTTACCGTTTACCGTTCAATGGTTCACCGTTCACCGTTCACCGTTCGTTGTTAAGTTGTTCACCGTTCGCCGTTAAGTCGTTCACCGTTCACCGTTCGTTGTTAAGTTGTTCACCGTTCGCTGTTAAGTTGTTCACCGTTCACAGTAAAGTCGTTCATTGTTTGACAGGAAATTTAGCTCCGGCTTTGATGGTTTGCTTGTACACAGGACAACCGTCATGATGCGATCCCGGAAGATAGCCTGTGCTCATCAGAAATTCATTTACGATTTCTCCTCCGGTGAAGCGAAACGTTTTCTTGAACAGTTTTACCCATTCTTCTTTTTTCAGCGGATGATGCGCGTCAATCCATTTTTTAAACGAGCCGTGTGATTTCTGCAACTCCAGAATCACATTGGCGTTGTGAATAGCTGCCTCAACTTTCAAACGGTTACGGATGATACCGGCATCATTCAGTAAACGCGTTCTGTCTTTTTCCTTATAACGTGCGACTTTTTTAATGTCGAAATTGTGATACGCCTTTCTGAAGTTTTCTTCCTTTTTCAGAATTGTATCCCAACTTAATCCGGCTTGATTGATTTCAAGAATCAAACGACAGAAGAGTTCTTCATCTTCATTAATCGGAAATCCGTACGCTTTATCGTGATAACGACGGTGAACATTATCTTTTTCTTTATCAGCAACGAAATGGCAGTATGACATAATTGTTCTAGAAAAATCGTGCGCGTCCTCCGGATATTCCGAAGTAAGCACACAAGGTTAGTGTATGTGTTGCAGTTGTATATTCTGTTTTTGCAACCTTGATGTTATATCCGTAATTCAACTGTGCTTTTACAAATCCGATTCCGATTTCAGGTCGTAATGCAAAACCGCTTTCATTGTCTTTGATGAAATACACAGCGCGTGCACCGATTTGCGCACCTTTATTCCGCTTGAACATTCCTGTCCAGAAATTAAAAGATGCCATGCTTACTTTTTGATCGGAGTTGTACTGATAGCCGAGCGAATATCCGCTACCTGCAATCGATCGGTGTGTCCCGTAAATAAACTTCGCTCTGCACAATTGAATTCCCATTCCCCCATTCAGGAAATCAATTTCAGGAACAAGTCCGACTGACTTTTCCATGCTGTGCCACTTCACCGGTTTACGCGTTTCTTCAGAATCGATTTGAGCAAGGAGTGAAATTGAAAGCAATACGAAGACGAAACTGTGCAAAAGAAGAAAAGCGCTCCGTGGGGAACGCTTTTCATTCTTGTATGTGTTGCTGTTACGCATTCACCGCGTTAACAACAGGTGCCGAGTCGAGGATATCTTTCGACACACCTGAAGCGTACTGTTCGAAGTTCTTGCGGAACTGCTCAGCCAGTTTAACAGCTGTATTTTCAAATGCTGATTTATCTGCCCAAGTATTCCGTGGCTCGAGAATTTCAGCTGGCACACCGGGACATGAAGTCGGGAAGCGAAGTTTGAAGAATGGTGTTGTACCATATTCAACTTTGTCCAACTGACCTTCGAGTGCTGCAGTGATTAACGCACGCGTATAAGAAAGTTTAATGCGGCTTCCAACGCCGTATGATCCGCCTGTCCAGCCGGTATTCACCAACCAAACATTGATGTCCGGATTAGCTTTCAATTTCTTTCCAAGCAACTCTGCGTATTTACCAGGATGCAATGGAAGGAATGCTTTTCCGAAGCACGCGGAGAATGTTGTTTGCGGCTCAGTGATACCCATTTCAGTTCCTGCAACTTTTGCAGTGTAACCTGAAATGAAGTGATACATCGCCTGTTCAACAGTCAGTTTTGAAATCGGAGGAAGAACTCCGAATGCATCTGCTGTGAGGAAGAAAATGTTTTTCGGTGGCGCACCTTTTGAAACAGGAAGTGCGTTGTTGATGTGATCAATCGGATAAGCAACGCGGGTGTTCTCCGTTTTAGAAGTGCTTGCGTAATCCACAGTGCGGGTTCCGTCAACGAAATCGATGTTCTCAACGAGAGCGCCGAACTTGATTGCATCCCAAATCTGTGGTTCTTTTTCGCGGGTCAGATCAATGCATTTTGCATAGCAACCGCCTTCGAAGTTGAATACTGCGTCGTCAGACCAGCCGTGCTCATCATCACCGATCAAAGCGCGATGAGGATCAGCAGACAAAGTTGTTTTTCCTGTTCCTGATAAACCGAAGAATACAGCAGTATCGCCGTTCTTACCTTGGTTTGCGGAGCAATGCATGGAAAGAACACCTTTCTCGTGCGGAAGGATGTAATTCAACAGTGTGAAAATTCCTTTTTTGATTTCACCTGTGTATCCTGTTCCCCCGATGAGGATTACTTTCTTCGTAAGGTTCAGAATTGCGAAGTTGTGCTGACGTGTCCCGTCGATAGCAGCATCTGCTTTGAAACCGGGAGCACAAACGATTGTCCATTCCGGATTGAAGTTCTGAATTTCATCAGCTGTTGGACGCAGGAACAAGTTGTTCGCGAACAAATTTGACCAAGGAAACTCGGTTACAACACGGATGTTCAAACGGTATTTCAGATCTGCGCAAGCATACGCGTCACGCACGTAAACTTCTTTCCCGCTGAGGTAAGAAGCCACTCGGTTGTAAAGCAAATCAAATTTCGTCGAGTCAAACTTGATGTTGATGTCGCCCCACCAGATAACATCTTTAGAAATGTCATCAAACACCATGAATTTATCTTTAGGCGAACGCCCTGTAAATTCACCGGTATCAATAGCCAAAGCACCATTGTCGGTTAATTCTCCTTCGCCACGCATCAACGTTTCTTCAACAAGTTCGGAAGGAGATAAATTCCACCAGGCAGCTGCTACATTTCCCAGACCCAGTGACGCGATAGAGGCGTTTTTGCCTTTAATCCCAAATTCGTTCATTCTTTAAATCTTTTTACCGAAAAAACACCCTCGGGCACGTTTTTTCGTGGTTAAATAATGATGAAATCCCGTTTTTTCGGGCAGGCCATAAAGGTACGGATTCCGAATAAACGTAATATGATCTTTATCTGCGTTTATCACAATCTGTCCATTCGGTGACAATTACTAAGTCTTTGTCTGTCAATTGTGTACGGACATCCCGAACGAAAATCTCTTGTTCTCTTGTTGATAAATTCGTCATCCGGAAGCAAAGATTCACTTCGCCTTCGCGTCCCCAATTCGATTTTGTGTAAACAAATCGTGGTCTTTCAGCGAGCCACTTTTCGAACGATTTAAGTGTTTCGTAATCGATTCCGGCGCCCTTACTGATGAATGAAACGACCAGGCGAACAACATTCGTGTCGGTTTCAACAGGTATGCTGATATCCGGTGTCTCTGTCTGAATAACAGTCGTATCGTTTGTTGTTGTGCTCGTTGAGCTCTGAGAATTCGTGCTGACGGTTTCTGTTATCGTAACCGTTGCTGACACAGTTCCGTTGTTTCCGGACGCGGTTGATACAGTTTGTGTGGAGTTTGTCGAAGGAACATCGTTGGATACAGATTTCCTGTTACGACAAGCGATAACAGAAATTGCAAGAATCAGCAGGAGCGTAAAATACTTCATAACGGTGATTTAATATTGAATATACTGAAATCGTGCCAAATGAGAAACTTACGTTTCATTCGAAGTTTTCATTTTATATTCGTTTTATGAAAAACATCTTCGAACAGAAAACGAGCACGGAATTTATTGAGCGAATCAACAAACTCACACCGCAAACGCAACCGAATTGGGGGAAGATGAATGTTCAGCAGATGCTTGCGCATTGCAACGTGACTTATGAAATGGCTTACGAAACAAAGCATCCGAAAGCAACCGGTTTCAAGAAATTCATGCTGAAACTTTTTGTGAAATCGATTGTGGTGAATGATAAGCCGTACAGTCACAATTCACGCACTGCCCCCGAATTTCTTATTACTGACGAGCGTCAATTCGAAGTGGAAAAGCAGCGACTGATTGACTATATCAACAAGACGGTTTCACTGGGAGAGAAGTCGTTCGAGGGCAAGGAGTCGAATTCATTCGGAGCGCTTACATCAAAGGAATGGAACACGATGTTCACGAAACATCTGGAACATCACTTGTCGCAGTTCGGAGTTTAAACTTCAATTCTGTTTTGCTAATTCCGCAATCAGATCCGCAGTAATATCAATCATCACCGTTTGATCCGGCTTGCACTTGAGTGCGGGCATTTGATTGAACTCACTAACATTTTTCAATTGGCGTTGCGCGCAAATCGTATCGGCTTTGCTGCGGATGTCGTTGCGAATCGGCACTAAAATATTTTCCGCGTTTTCCTTTTTCCGGGACGCATTATTAAATGCAGTAGTATAGCGCGTTTCCGTTTTTCTGATTTCGTTTTTACGAACCAGATAATCGCCTTTAGAGAGTGTTGCGGAATCACGACTCAAAACAAGTTTCATGTCTGTGATTGTATCCATCAGCATTCTGCATTGTTCCAGCTGTTTATTAGCATAGAGCAACGAATCGGTAGCAGTTTTGTATTGCGGCATTCGTAATCCTACAGAATCCTGAATATAATATGCTACGACGCATTCTGCCGGTGGAGGAGCAGATTCAGCAGCAGGAGATTCGGCTTTTGCAGGTTTGCTGCGCTTTTGTGCATGGGCGACATTTTGTATTGCCACGAGAAATACTGCAAAAACGCAAAACCGAAATGCATTCATTTTTTTAGTTACATTTTTGGAAATTACACTTTGGAAATTTGCCTGAATCTTCGAAATAGTTTCTGCTTAACCTTTAGTTTTGACTCTTGGATTTCTGCGTGTATCCCAAAAAGTGATGATATGTACTTCGTTAGAAACGAGTTTGTAAATCATGAGATTGTGCGGAGTAATTAACGCTTCATATAGATTTCTCTTCCCAATTCGTCGAAACATTTTGGGGTAAACCTTGATATATTCGATTGCTTGATCAGTTGCGCTCACGAAATGTCGTACTTCAGCGTCGGTCCAGTTGTCCAAAAGATAATTGACGACAGTTGAGAATTGATTTCTCGCTTCGTCTGTCCATTTTACTTTTTCAACCACTTCGCGTATTTTTTCATCACTGCTTTATGGTCACTGACTTTACCTTTCTTGGAGTCGTCTAAACCGGAGTCGATTGACTTTTTAACATATTCCGGCAATTCTTCTTCCCATTTGTCAACGTCATTATCAAATATTGCTTGAATGTATTTTATGACGTTCTTGTCCTTAGTTTCCAGGATGCGTTTAGCGAGATCTGTCTTTTGATCTTGTATTCTCATAGCTTAAATTTACGAATTAGCTTTTGTTCAAGATGCTTGTTCAATAGTTTTCTCATGGAATTTTAACCGGAATCAGCATCAAAACCTTTGTATATTTGCCTTCCAAACACTTAAAAATGGCCTACAATCTTCTTAAAGGAAAACGCGGAATTATTTCCGGAGCACTCGACGCAAACTCCATCGCATGGAAAGTGGCTGAGAAATGTCATGCTGAAGGTGCTACATTCACTTTGACGAACGCACCTATTGCAATGCGCATGGGTGAAATCAATAAACTGGCGGAAGCAACGAATTCGAAAATCATTCCAGCTGATGCAACCAATGTTGATGAACTGAAAGCTTTGTTCGAAGGATCTGTGGATCATCTCGGAGGAAAAATTGATTTCGTGTTGCATTCAATCGGAATGTCTCCGAACATCCGTAAGAATATTCCTTATACCGGATTGAATTACGATTTCTACAATAAATCAATCGATGTAAGCGCAATGTCGCTTCACAAAATGCTCAGCGTTGCGTACAATATGGACGCAATGAATGAATGGGGTTCTGTTGTAGCGCTTTCATACATCGCTGCACAACGCACTTATCCGTTCTACACAGACATGGCAGATGCAAAAGCAATGCTTGAGTCAGTAGCGCGCAGCTTCGGTTACCACTACGGGAAAGCGAAGAAAGTTCGTGTAAACACGATTTCTCAGTCGCCAACTAAAACCACAGCAGGCGGCGGTATCAAAGGATTCGGAGATTTCTATGATTATGCCGATTCAATTGCTCCGTTAGGAAATGCAAGTGCTGATTCATGTGCTGATTACTGCGTGACCTTGTTCTCAGATCTTACCCGTATGGTAACGATGCAGAATCTATATCACGATGGCGGTTACGCTACTACAGGCGTGAGCAATGAAGTGATGGAGAAACTCGGGATTCAGGGGTAATATCAATGTTCAAATGAGTCAATGCTCAAATGATTCAATTGTCAGATTTACTGAAACCAATTGTATCATTTGTGCATTTGCAAATTGACTCATTAACTATTGCTTTGTGAGCAGAACGTCCTTGCTCATTTCGCCTTGAGGACCGATGTCAAATACGATAAGTGTTTCCACTTTCGTAGCACATCCCGGCGCTTTAACGGTCATTACGTATTTTCCCGGAGGAAGTGCAACAACGTATTTACCTGAAGTCGGATTCGGCTTGTAAGAACCGTATTCTTCGTTGTTCTCTGTCTTCGCAACAGAGATAATCATATCTGCATACGAAACCGATGGATCAGGAACTACAATCTGTCCGGTTACAATAGTGAAATAGTTCGATTGTACTTCATTGAACACAACGCGCCAGATATCGAGATCACCCATTCCGCCTTCGCGCACTGTAGAAACGTACGCAACACGATTCGCTTCTGTAAAACAGATAGACATATTGTCTTCTGTATTGTTCAATGGATAGCCGAGATTTTTCGGTGTGCTCCACGTGTTGTTCTCCTGATCCCAAAGAGAGTAGAAGAGATCGTATCCGCCCATACTGTTGTGTCCTTCAGAAGAGAAGTACAACGTTTTGCCATCGGGAGCCATATAAGGAAAATCTTCGCCCCAAGGTGTATTCAGACCAGCACCGAGATTCTGTGCCATTGACCATTGGCCGTTCGGCAATTTGCGAACCATGTACAAATCAGTCTTCCCTTGACCGCCCGGACGTTCACTTGCAAAGAACATTACGTTTCCATCAGGAGAAAGCGAACCTGCAGTTTCAAATCCGTCGTTAATGTTGTTATTCAATCCTTGAAAAGCAACCGGTTTTGCAAACGAAGTTTTATAAGATGAGAACAGGATTTCTCCGGCCGTATTGATGTTATCCACATAAACTGTCATCCATGTTCCGTCTGCAGATAAACCAACGCATTGTTCATCGTAATTTCCATTGACAGATGCGCCTGCATTCTTGGCTTTGGAGAAAACGCCTCCAACTGATTTAGAATAGTAAATATCGCTGGAGTAATAGCCGTCAACTTCTACTGTTGGTGCGCCCAGATTTCCTTTTCTGCGTGAAGTAAAGCACAGCATGGATTCGTCTTGCGTAACAAACGGATAGTAGTCGGGATATTCCGAATTGACTTCTTTTCCAAGGCTGGTAAACGTTACACCGAGCGGACTTTTGATCAGCACTTTGGCGTTGCTGCATTGTTGAATGTAAAGATCAGCGCGGGCTTTACCGTCTTTGTCTGCTTTCAGTTTGTACGTGTTGTATGATTTGATCGCATCATCAAATCGCATTGCGTGATGGTAAGCCTGTCCAAGATATAACCAAGCTTCGTTATCTGCCTTTGGTTGTTTCGTGCAGAACTCCATGTATTTCACAGCTTCTTTTCGCTGTGAATTGGTGTTCAGATAACAGATTCCTGTACGATAGTTGTATTCGTAATTAGCGGGTTCTTTCTTTACTAACGCAACGTAAATGGGCAGCGCCATTACATAGTTTTTATGTCCGAAATGTTCTGCGGCCAGTTCCGGATCTGCAGCTGCGCCGGCTCCGGGTTTAGTTGGCTGTGCAGACACAAGACCTCCGTTAAAGAGGAGAAGGGAAATAAAAAGAAGTCGTATAAAGTGTTTCACAATTCCAAAATCCGGAGAAATGCCGGCTTTTATCAAAAGTACAAAAAGCGAACCATTTTTTCGTGGATGTGAACAAGTTCAAATAAAAAGCCCCGAGTCAGTGATCTCAGGGCTTAAATTTTTGCGGTAATCAGGTTAGTAACCTCGGATTTTCACATACTGATATTTCTCGTAAATCTTCTTCCGTTTCTCGAAGTCGGTTTTGTACTGCGGACCGAGAACGTATGCATTTACTGTTACCCATTTCACCTTGGTCATGTCAACGCCTTTAGCAATAAGCGCCTTGTTTACGACATCCTGTGCTTTTGTGGCGCGGTCCGCGGCAAGTGCTTTGTTATCCGGGAATTTCTTGGTTGGAACCTGAGAAGCCGCAGCGGTGATTCGGAAACTGATGCTACCGTATTTATTGATGTGCGAAACACAACTGTCAATGAAGTTCTTGAAATCCTGATCGGCAGAATCAATTGTACTGATGTTGTATTTGAAGAACATCGTAAAGCTGAGGTTGTGGTGTTCCGTCAATTCAGCTTTGTAGTTCTTAGGCGGTTTGTTATTGTTGAGTGAGTCGCCAGGCAACACAATATGTTGTCCGCCTTTGTTTGTTGTATCTAAAGGAACATCAGAACGAATCTTGCCGAGTACAAGATCTCGCAGATCAATGGAACGGTCAATTACGTCATAACTTGATCCTGCAGGAACATCAATAATTTCATTGGCATATTCTTTCTCGTCAACAACGTAACTGATTTGATACGTGCCGCCGGTAGGAAGAATAATCGTGAAGTTTCCGGAACGGGCGTTTGGTCTGTAGACACCAACTAACTCTCCGTTGAGTGAATTATTCACGATAATCTCAACTTTCTGAGTGAGCGGCTTGCCATCGGCATTGTAAATACGTCCGCGTAATAATGTGAGCGCCTGTGAAACCGTTTCTTCCAACACGGCCATGTAAATGTCTTTTTCTCCGTAACCATCCGCTCGTACAGAAGAGAAATAAGCACGTTTACCGTCAGGAGATGTCATATAGAATATGTCATCATCCGGCGTGTTCAACGGATAACCCATGTTAGTTGGTGTGCTCCACGTATTGTCTTCTTCGTTACGTGTTGTAAAGAAGATGTCGAATCCGCCCATTGATTTGTGTCCGGTGCTGGAGAAGAAAAGCGTACGTTGATCCGGGTGAATAAACGGCGCATCTTCATCTGCTGAAGTATTGATTGTTGGCCCGAGATTGAGCGCGCGTGACCATTTACCATTCGGTAATTTCACGCAACGGTAAATATCACGACCACCGAATCCGCCCGGACGATCACTCACGAAATACAGTGTATTACCGTCAGCAGACATACATGCGTGTGTTTCCCAATACTTCGTATTGATATCAGATCCCAATGGAAGCGGCGTCATCCATTGGCCGTTCATCGTGGTTGAAGAATAAATATCTCCGCCGTTATCATCGCGGTAGAGGAACAGAGTTTGTCCATCCGTACTCAATGAAATCGAAGCTTCGTTCGTTGGCGTGTTGATATAAGGACTGATAGGTCGTGCAGATGTCCAGGTTCCGTCGGATTTCTTTTCTGAAATCAGGATGTCTTCGTAGTAACCGCCGTCGATCGCAATTTCGCCGTAACGACGCGAAGTAAATACAATGGATTGTTCGTCAACAGACATTACAGGACCGTATTCCGGATAAGCAGTATTGATGCTATCGCCCATATTTGTAATCGTAATATTGAGTGGCGTCAACATAAACTCTTTGGCGTTGTTGCTCCAATTAATGCGCATGTCGATATCCTTCACCATTTCAGGATCACGATCAGCGATGATGGCGCGATACGATTGGAAATGAGCAATAGCGGAGTCGAACTTGTAATTGTAATGGTAAGCCTGACCGATGTAATACAACGTATTTTCCGGAGCTTTCTTGAACATAGGATCAAACGGATCGTAATTCCGTGTGATATTGTTCATCGCTTTGCGAAGGAAACGAAGTGAATTTGGTTTTTGAGAAGGCGTGTGCAAATAACATAAACCCATCTTATAGTTTATGTTTGCATTGGACGAGTCAACTTTGTAAGCCTCAGCGAAATAGGCAAGGGCCATTGGCCAGTTTTTCTCTTCGATAAGAAGATTGCCCTGAACCACATTTTGTTTGTATTCACCTGGTGTTGGTTGCTGCGCCATTAATCGCATGAATGCGAACAATGACAAAGCCAATACTAACGATGTTCTTCTAACCATAATTACGGTCGATATTCTAGTGGAGCGGGGTTCGGACGCCTTTCAGACAAAAGTAAGGTTTTATAGCCTATTTTCCGCACACAAGGTGCTATTTACCAACATTCACCCGTTCATTCCTGAATGATGATTTGAACACGGCGGTTTTGAATATCCGCATCCGAGTCTGATGAGTTATTCAAAGGTTCAGTTTCTCCTTTCCCGCTTGCCACAATTTTCTTTTCCGGAACACCAAATTGGATCAAAATATTTCGCACGGCCGCAGCTCGTTTCTCTGAAAGTCGCTGGTTGTATACGGAATTACCTTTTTCATTGGCGTGACCTACAACAGTGATAATTCTGTTCGGATTCAACTTCCAAAGCTGATACCATTTTTCAATTTCACGGTTTTGAGATTGATCGATATCCGTGCTGTTAAAGTTGAAGTAAATTAATCTGCCTTTCAGAATCTGATCTGACGTGCCGTACAAAGAAGAATTGAGCGACATCGAAGAAGCTGTGGCGTTATTATAAGTGTAAGATGTAGCAAGTTTTTCTAATGAGCTCAAGCTGTCGAGATAATTGCGGCGTATCTGCGGCAACTCCGTGAACGGATCTTCAACTGTATTGCGATTGATTGTTTCGTCAATTCGGAAATAATTATTGACGATTTCCGCTTTGGTTTCTGTGGTGTTGCGAGTGACAATAATGTTCTGTAGAATGAATTCTTCATTGGATTGGTTCGCAAACGGAATGGAAGACTCAATAGTTGTAAATCCTGTTCCGGTGATTTCATATTCGTATTCGGTGCCGGGAACATAATTGTAAATGACACTGTCCGACGCTAACAATTCGAAATGCTGTAATTCCGTTTTTGATGTTTTATCGCGAACCACGATGTTCAACTTCTCATCAGATCCGAAACCAAGTGCTGTCAATCGCAGTTTTACCAATGGCGCAACACGAGGGAAGTACTGAATGAAATACAAATCAAGATCACCTTCTCCTTCTTTGTTGAGCGTAGAATAATACGCGCCTGAACCATTTTCCAACGGCGTGTAAAAAACATCATCGCCGCCGTTATTAATAGGTGCTCCGAGATTTTCCGGTTCAGACCAACGGCCATCTGCTTTCTTCGAGCAGCGAAAAACATCGTAACCGCCCATGCTGTTGTGTCCTTCCGAAGAGAAATACAATGTATTCCCATCAGGCGAAAGGAAAGGACAATCTTCATTGAATGGACTGTTTACTTCCATTCCTATATTTTCAGGTTTGCTCCAATTGTTTCCTTGTTTGGTGCAGAACCAAATATCTTTCTGTCCAACGCCGCCTTTTCTGTCGTTTACAAAAAACAGAGTTTGTCCGTCGCGGCTCAGGAAAATAGAGGGTTCGTGACTCGCGCGCATGTCAATTTCTTCACCGATGCGGGATGGACGTTCCCAACGTTTGCCGTTCCATTTGGCTTTCATGATATCGCCGTAACGGAAAATGTATAAGTCAGTTGAATCCGGTGAAAGCGTAATTGATCCGTCGTGATCTTCAGTGTTGATTTCCGAAACAACTTCTGCTTTGTTGAACAATAAAGAAAATATACCGCGTCGTTTGACAGTTGACGTATCATAACGTGAAGGTTCTTTCCATCGGTTCCAGCTTTCACCTTTGGCCTGATAAATATCTTCATAGAAGAATCCCTCATCATCTTTATCGTTGCCTGTATTGCCAGGACGTTTCGAAGTGAACAGCAGAATATCGCTTCTGTAAATTACCACGGGAGGATAATCCGGATAGGGAGAATTTACATTTGCTCCGAGATTTGATATACGTGCTTTATTCGGATTGTTCCACATCTCTTTTCCTGAAACGCATCCGCGTATCAATTGATCCAATTGAGCATCGCGGTACTTAGGACCGGCTTTCTTTTCGAAGCTTGTGAAACAACTGTAAGCTTTGTCAAATTCATTTACTGATAAATGTGCCAATCCTGCATGGTACAACACATCCGGAAAAGTATCTTTCAAACTATGTGTTAACGCTTTGTCAAGAAACGCAACACTTCTGGGTCTTGCCGTAGTGGAATAGTAGTAACAGATTCCAACGCGGTAATTCAGTGTCCAACTGTCGGGATTTTGAGAAAGCATTTCGAGATAGAGCGGTACCGCTGCTTCGAAATCGGCATACGTAAACAGATTTTCCGCCTCTTTGAATTTGCGGCGATCTGTTTTGTTACTGCGTGAATTTCTCGCTTCAATAGTTCCTGCAAACAAGCAAAGAACCAGAACGGAAAGCATGAAAGTTGATCTTTTCATAGGGGGAATCCGTTTGATATACTATCAATATTACGAAATTCCCTCTGAAAATAACGCGCGATTGCGTTGAAAGTCAAGGAAATCTATTTCCCTTTCAGGTTGTCCGGAACTTTGATCGGCTCAACAACATCCTGAATAACGCCATCTACGCTGAGTACAGTGAATTCAAAACGGCGATTCATTGCCATTCCTGCACGATTCGGGCTTCCGTTAGGATTGTAGTTCTGAGCAATCGGTTGTTTCTCTCCGAAACCTACAGTGCGCATACGTGATTTGTCGATGCCGTGTTCAATCAGATAATTTGCTACCGACTGAGCACGCTGTTCCGAAAGTTTCTGGTTGAGTTCATCGCTTCCGGAAGCATCTGTGTGTCCTGCGATCTCAACAATCAATTTCGGGAATGTGTTCATGAGCTTCACGAGCTTGTCAAGTTCAACTTGCGACTCCGGCTTCAAAACAGATTTACCAGAATCGAAGAAGATGTTACGTACCACAATTTTCTGTCCCACTTTAAGCGGTTCGAGTTCCACCGGACGGGAGATAACTTGATACGCTGAAGTATCTGAAATGTTAACGTTGTCCGATTGATAGAGATAATCTTCCGCTTCGTAAGTAATACTGTAATTGCGTCCCGGAGGAAGAATGATTACGTACTTCCCTGTTGCAGCATTCGGAACATATTGCCCCATCATTTCACCGGTTTCCACATCTGTAACCGTGATGATTGTTCCCGGAGGAACGCCTCCGTAAATACTCGTGATTTCTCCTGTTAAAACTGTCAGCGGAACTTCTTCTTTCTGAGGGAAAGTAAGAAGGCAGATATCTTTTTCACCCATTCCGCCGCTGCTGCTTGCGGAGGAATAATAAGCGTGCTTATCATCAGGAGTCGGAGCGAAGAAAATATCATCGTCAGAAGTATTAACCGGATATCCGATGTTTACAGGCGAAGACCAAACGTTGTTTTCATCCAGCGTAGAGAAAGCAATATCAAATCCTCCCATGGAAACCGTTCCGTTTGTAGCGTAATACAAAGTTTTTCCGTCGGCTGAAATTGCAGGAGCATCTTCATCGTATTTGCTGTTCACATTCGGACCCATGTTCATAGGTTTCGACCATTCGCCGTTTGGTAAACGAACGCTTCGGTATAAATCGCGACCGCCCAAACCACCCGGACGGTTACTGCTGAAGTACAACGTATTTCCATCAGGCGTAATGGAAGCAGAAGGTTCCCAATCTTTCGAGTTAACGTTATCTGTTAATTTGGTTGGTGTTCCCCATTTATTTCCTTGCTGATAGCTGAGGTAAATGTTTCCGTCGCCCTGGTCGTCTTTGTAGATGAGCAATTGCTGTCCGTCTGCGCTGATACCGATTGTAGCTTCATGTCCGGGAGTATTGATGGTTGTTTCCATCGGAACAGCTGTAGACCATTCGCCGGAATCGTTCATTGTGGAAACGTACAAGTCTTCGAAGTACATCTGATCGCGCGCATCTTTTTTCCCTCCGGTAGTTTCCGGTCGACGTGACGTGAAGATGAGCATGCGCTGATCCGCTGAAATCACAGGAGAATATTCCGGATACTCTGTATTCACTTTTGCTCCAAGATTGTCAACTTTGATCTGCACGGGGCTGCCAACGTACATCTTTCCGTTCTCGCACCATTTCTTGCGCAGCGCAATATCATCACGCATTTTCACATCTGAAGAATCTATGTATCCGAGATATTTATCGAAGCAAATTACTGCAGAGTCGAAGCTGTTACGAAGATGCAACGCCTGACCGAAGTAATACCAGGTGTCGATCGGTGCTCGTTTCTCCTTAGTACTTCCGGCTTTGTACTTTTCAGTGATGTTTCCTGAAGCAATCTGCAGATGCGAATACGACATCAAGTGTTTGCCGGGGATATTGAGATAACAAACACCTATTTTGAAATTGGTATTCGCATTTCCCGGTTCCATTTTATCTGCTTCCAGATACAATTGGAGAGCCGCTCCATATTCATCAGCTGCGAAATAGGAATCCGCTTCAACAATCTTCTGTTTCGGTCCTGTTTTTTTCAATACAAATGCACCGGCAATTAAGGAAATGCCAATTGCAGCAGAGAAGAACAGGGCCTTTTTCATTGTTAAGCGATTAGGGGAATGCGTTAATATACGGGTTTGTTACAAATCTTAGATTTCGCGATCAATATCCCACTGCTCGAGATAATCTGCAACGCGACGAACGAATTGGCCGCCGAGTGCGCCGTCAACTACGCGATGATCGTATGCGTGCGAAAGAAACATCATGTGACGGATACCGATTGTATCGCCCATTGGTGTTTCAATAACCGCGGGTTTTTTACGGATTGCACCGGCAGCCATAATTGCAACTTGAGGCTGCGGAATGATCGGTGTTCCCATCACGTTACCGAAAGCGCCGACGTTGGTCAATGTGTATGTTCCGCCTTGAATTTCATCCGGCTGAAGTTTATTCGTTCGTGCGCGGTTCGCAAGATCGTTCACTGACTTCGTAAGACCCAGCAAGTTCAAACGATCCGCATTCTTGATCACAGGAACAATAAGGTTTCCTGAAGGAAGTGCTGCAGCCATTCCGACGTTGATATTCTTACGTACAATGATCTTTGTCCCGTCAACAGAAATGTTGATCATCGGGAAATCCTTGATCGCTTTCACAATGCACTCGATGATGAGCGGAGTGAATGTGAGTTTTTCACCTTCACGCTTTTCGAATATTTTCTTATAACGATCGCGCCACATTACCATGTTGGTAACGTCAGCTTCAACATAAGATGTTACGTGCGGAGAAACCTGTTTGCTCATCACCATGTTGTCGGCAATGATCTTACGCATGCGATCCATCTCGATGATTTCATCACCGCCCATGAGTGAAACAGCAGGACGTTTGATTGCAGGAGCAGCAGTTGTTGTTTCTGCGGCAACAGTCTTAACAGGTTCCTGTACTGCAGGAGCCGTAACAGTTGTTGTTTGCTGTGATTTTCCTTTGTTCGGTAAATAACCCAGAATATCATTCTTGGTTACACGACCGTGCATTCCTGTTCCGGAGATGCTTTCGAGTTCTGCAACTGAAATTCCTTCTTCCTTCGCAATGCTTTTTACCAGCGGAGAATAGAAACGGGAAGTATCGGAATTCTTAATCGCAGTTCCGTTATTGTTTGCAGCAGGAGCAGAGGTAACGGTCTCTTTTTTCTCAGCAGGAGTAGATACAGGAGCAGGAGTTGAGTTACCGGCAGCAGGAGCTTCGCTGTTGATCAATGCAACGGCTTTGCCAACCTGAACTACGTCGCCTTCGTTGAATAATTTCTTTGAAAGGAAACCGGCGAACGGGGAAGGAATTTCAGAGTCAACCTTATCGGTTGCAATTTCCAGAACGGGTTCATCCAACTCGATCTTGTCGCCTTCATTTTTCAGCCACTTGATGATCGTTGCTTCGTTCACACTTTCGCCCATTTTAGGCATGATCAACTCAACCTGAGACATAGTACTTTCTAATTGAAAATTCGAAATTCAGTGAATGGATTGTTCAACGGAACTGTGCCGTTTTACAAGCCACGCAAAAATAGGTTTTTTGAAGGAAAAAACGGTTCGTTGAGAGGCGATTTTCCAATCATTTTTAAGATCGCTTCGGGTTGAAAATCAGGCAAATGATGGATTCATGCGCATATTGGTGAATAATGCGAACTTTGAAAGATCGAAATATGAGCATTCTGAAGCAATACTGGTCGGTGATCCGTCGCATGAAAATGGTGCATGTCCTTTACAACATCCGGAACTACGGTAAGTTGAAACGTAATGCGCAGTTGTATCGGAAATTCGGTATTAGGAAATCCGTAGTGAGTCCGGTAAGTCATTCTGCAATTTCGAATCCGTCTTTTGAAAAACCATGGCTCGATGGCGAGAATGCTGCAGAACTACTGAAAAATCATCCTGATTTCATCAAGTTCTCTGCTGAAATTCAAACGCAATTATTGCATTGGTCTGAAAACGGTTACATGATTCTGCAGGGGAAATTTGCAGATCTCGCTGATAAAATCAATGCGGAAGTTGACCGAATTATCCGCAACAAGGAACTTGATTTTGATTACACCAATTCGCGTGTAATGAATGCATGGACACAATCGGAAGCGATACGTGCCGCAATGAATGATTCGGAGTTAAAGAATCTGTTGGGATTTGTTCTTGGGAAGAAAGTGTCGCCGTTTCAAACAATCAGTTTTCTCAAAGGAAGCGAACAGGAAACACATTCGGATTTCATTCACATGACTACAGAACCGAAAGGTTATCTGATAGCTGCATGGATTGCTCTGGAAGATATCGGTCCGCAACAAGGTCCGTTACATTATTACCCTGGAAGTCACAAACTGCCTTACGTGCTTGGCGATTCATTCGAGCATTCTTCAAATGCGCTTGTGGTTGGTGATGATCTCTACGGAAATTTCGAGAAGAAAATCGCAGAAGAAGTAAAAGCGAGCGGCATTCCGAAAACAATCTTTCATGCGAAGAAAGGTGATGTTCTCATTTGGCACGCGAATCTGCTGCACGGTGGAGAAGAAGTAACGGATAAAAACTCCTCACGCAAAAGTTTGGTGGTGCATTATTTCTGCCAGGGAGATGTGTTGTGCTATCATGAAATTACACAACGACCGGCAGTTTTTCAGTGAGCGGTGCTGAGATTACAGATGACAGGAAAGTGATCGGAAAGTCCTTCCGTGGTGATCGTTTTGAACTGAAACGATTGCAGATTTTCGGAATGCAAAATGTAATCGATGCGCGGAATTGGAAGCGGATTCTCGAATGTTTTTCCGAAGCCGGAACCTGATTCACGGAAAGCATCTTTCATGCCTGAAGAAAGCACTTGATAAGTGTATGAAACCGGTGTGTCGTTGAAGTCGCCGCATATGACAACAGGATACGGACAATTGTGAATGTGTTCTGCAATGGCGTTCGCCTGACGTGCTCTGCGACCGTAAGCATGCTTCATGCGACGTAAAATGTTTTTGGAATTTTCCATTTCATTTTCGGCATCTTCTTCACTGAGCATTGTTTTTACAAAGCGAATATCTGCGTAACCGAAATTGATGGATTGCAAATGAACATTGTACACACGAATCGTATCATCATTGATTGCAATATCCGTATAAAGGCAAATGTTGTTGCTGCGATTATTGAAAACAATCCGTCCTTCGTTGACGATCGGATAGCGACTGAAAGTGGCCACGCCCCAATGATCTGTTTTGCGTAATGTTATCGTGTACGCAGTAGCTGCGGAATATCCGAGCATTGATTTCAATGTGTCGAGGTTGCGGAACGTACCTGCATCTTCAGAGAAAAATTCCTGCAAACACAGCACCGCGGGATCTTCGCTTCGGATGAGATTGAACATTTTCTCCCGTGTTTCTTTGTTGCCGCTCCAATTGTAGAGATCGAAAAGTTTTACGTTCCACGACATCAAACGAACGGATTTATCCGGTGCTGTTTCCTGATCGCCGAATGAAACCTGATACTGACGATTGAAATGTATCAGCGAAATCAGAATAACAGCAAGCGAATAGAATATTTGTCTTTTCCTACGAATCAGCCAATAAAGCAGAAATAAAAAATTCACGACGATCAATGCCGGTTGAATCAGTCCGAGAAAGGCAAATGGCCAGATACGTTCCGGATTTGCCCACGGAGCAAAATCAGCACACAGCAAGGAAATTATAGCGAACCAATTGAAGAAGAAAACACCGCGACTGAACCAGCTTAATGGTTTTCGTGATGCGACGGGCTCGATATATTGTTCCTGTGCCACGATGGATCAGAATTTATCGTGGTTTTGCTTCAGGAAATTCTTCTCATCACGCGAGAGACTGTCATAACCTGATCGTGAAATTTTATCAAGGATTTCATCAGTACGTTTTCTGATGCTGATGTTTCGCTTGTTGTATTCTTCGTCGGGCAAACGTGAATGCGCAACTTTGAGGTGACTCTTTCGTGTAAATATTCCTGAAAGGAAATTTCCGGATTTCAGACTGTAGCCGTACATCAAACCGAAAATTGCACCGCCGATGTGTGCAGCTTTACCACCTGTGTTGACGGACAGATCAAGAACTGTAGTGAGAATAAATGAAATCAATGCAAGCCATTTCAGCGCTAACGGAATTCCGAACGGATAAACTTTATAATCAGGAGCAACAACTGCCGCTGCCACTACGATTGCCATAACTGATCCCGAAGCACCAAGGAGAACGGAATACTGCAGCGATTCAATCGACGCAGAAGTAATGAGATATGTAAGACCGCCTGCAAGACCGCCTGCAATGTAAACGAACATCAGTTTTTTGTTGCCGATCAGATCAGAAAAAACGCGACCGAGAAACCACAGCCACAACATATTCGAAATGAGATGCCAGATGTCGACATGCAGGAACATGTACGTGAATAAGGTCCAGAAATGTGTGATGAATTCGCTGAACTTGCCGGGAACACAAAGTGTTGTTGCTATAAAGTCGGCAACGGAAACTTTCGACATTCCGGAAAGGTGAATGAGAATATTTGCAAGCAGGAACGCGCTGATGTTGATGAGTAGTAAAATCACCACCGAACGGTACGAACCGCGCAATTGAGTTTTCAGATCATTGATGATACTCATGCTCAGTAAAAGTTGTTACGGATTCTTTTGTAAATCTGAACAAGGATAAATCCAAAAATCATACCGCCGATGTGCGCGAAGTGCGCAACATTATCGCCTGCACTGGCTTGATAGCCCGTATAAATTTCCACGACGCCGTAAATTATGGCGAGCCATTTCAATTTGATCGGATACCCCATCATGAACATCATGTGCATTTCAGTGTTCGGAAAAAGAAGCGCCGCGCCCATGAGTAATCCGTAAACAGCTCCTGAAGCTCCGACCATTGGAGTTTGTGGCGGATATTCCTGCAGTAAGGCCCAACCGTCGCCGTACTGATTGAGGAACTGCACGGTTGACCATGTTTCCCATCCGAGATAAATCAATGAAGCGCCGAATCCACAGACGAGATAAAATATCAGAAATCGTCGTGCGCCCCAAACATTCTCGAGCATGTGTCCGAACATCCAAAGTCCAAGCATATTGAAAATGATGTGCGATGGACTTGCATGCATGAACATACTGGTTGCAAACTGAAACCAATGAAAATCGGGACTCAAAGGATGATATAAACCCAGCAATCCGCCGAGATCGAGTTTTTGCGAATTGTAGGCAAGAATCTTCGCAACGTAGAAAATTACATTGAGGATGATGAGATTCAGCACCACAAAAGGCATGCGGTTGTTGCTCGTCGGACGAAATTGCTTGAAGTAACTCATCAGCGTTTCATGCGTTTGTCAATTTCATCATCGGCAATATTTACAAATACAGGTTTGCCATCGGCAGAGAAAGCCGGTTGTTCACAATGAAACAATTGCGTAACAAGCGCGTTCATTTCCTGATTTGTTAACGCTTTGCCCGGTTTTACAGCTGCACGTTTCGCAAGCGATCGCGCCATATTTTCTAATGGTTTCAGGTGTAATTCCTGTTCGTTTTCATTGAACGTTTGCAAAACCTGTTCCACAAGAATTGTGGTGTCATGTTCTTCCGTTCCGGCGGGGACTCCGTGAATTACAAACGTGTTGTTGCCGAAAGGATGAATGTCAAATCCTATCGATTGAAAAGCTCCGAGATTGGTTTCCACCACATGCGCCAGTGTAGGAGAAAACGCGATTGTATCCGGGAATAATTTCTGTTGTGTTTGTACTTGGTGTCGCGCAATTCCTGTGATGTAATTTTCATACAACACACGTTCATGCGCACGCTGCTGATCGATAACCAATACGCCGGAACTACGGGTTGTAATTATGTATCGATTGTCCATCTGAATGCAGAGTGATGCGGAAGTTTCCTGTGGAATTACTTCTTCCGGTGTTCCGATCTGATGTCCGGTATTCATCTGTTCTGCAACAGGAGAAACGTGTTTATTGTACAACACTTCCCAATTGTCAAGATTCTTCTGCTCGCGGTATTCGTTATTAGAAGATTTACCCGGCGATGAAGTATTGAAAGGATTGTAGGTCGGATCTACTTTGATCTGCGGCATTTTCACTTCGATATTCCCCGGATTGTATGGAATTTCCATACTCATTTCCTGTTCGAAATCCAGAGTCGGAGCGATGTTGTACTGACCGAGTGATTTCTTCACTGTAGAGCGAAGTACTGCGTAAATCGCGCGTTCATCTTCAAATTTCACCTCGGTTTTTGTCGGGTGAATATTTACGTCGATGGTTTTCGGATCGGTATCGAGGAAGATGAAATATCCGGCGTGATTCCCTTGAGCAATCAGTTGCTCGAATGCAGATTGCACGGCATGGTGCAAATATGAATTTCGGATGAAGCGTTTATTGAGGAAGAAGAATTGTTCTCCTCTGGTTTTCTTCGCGAATTCAGGTTTAATTACGAATCCGGAAATTTTTACAATGCCGGCATCTTCTTCAACAGGAACAAGTCGCTGGTTGTAAGGAGAGCCGTACAATGTCATGATTCGCTGACGCAGTGAAGCGCGCCATTCGGAATCCGTTCCCGCTTCCAGGCGGTACATTTCGTTTCCGTTGTGGTGCAATGCAAATCCTACTGTAGGATTTGCGAAAGCAATACGTTCGAATTCTTCGAGAATGTGACGGAATTCAACCGCATCGGATTTCAAAAAGTTGCGTCGTGCCGGAACATTGTAGAACAGATTCTTCATACTGATCGATGTTCCTTTCGGAGCAGCGCACGGTTCCTGCGAGTTCACTGAAGAATTCTCGATGGTAATCAATGTTCCCATCGTGTCTTCTTTACGCCGCGTTTTCAATTCCACTTGTGCCACAGCCGCAATGGAAGCCAATGCTTCACCGCGGAATCCCATGGTGTGCAGATTCCAAAGATCATCCGCCGAACGGATTTTAGAAGTGGCATG
>Ga0172367_10002060_pt1 | contig 28122 bp, 27 predicted proteins | sample Lak10m_FD_114542 | JGI IMG/M metagenome (GOLD analysis project Ga0172367, IMG submission 114542) | Freshwater microbial communities from Kabuno Bay, South-Kivu, Congo - kab_022012_10m | ecosystem: Environmental > Aquatic > Freshwater > Lake | place: Democratic Republic of the Congo: South-Kivu...
GAATTAGATCATCTTCAATAACTATCACTTTGCCATAGCGATCGCATATTTCTGTAACACCGCTAATCACTGAGTTAGCTAGGCCAATATTCTTTTCTCTTTCAATAATATGGACGGTTCCACACCACTGATTACTTTTAACAATTTGTCTGACTTGCTCTACACACACTCTATCTTCTGGCTTTTTTATACCATCACAATAGATGAATAATTCGCTATCTTGAGCACCGATATTTTGCGATAGAGACTCTAATGATCGCTGGGTATGTTCAGGCCGCTTATAGGCAAAAAAAACTATGGGTGCTTTCGACATGGCTAGATCTCAATTTTACTATGTGACATAACAAGGATTTAAATTTCATTTATGTGTTGAATTTAGTAGAGGTAAGAACTTCTCCTTCTTGATTAATAACAATATAATTAAACTTCCCTTCCCATAACATCATGCTTACAAAAAGATCGCGATTATTCCACACTAAATCCTGAAAAGGATTCTGCCATTTAGAATGGTACTGATGGAAGAAATAGTCGGTTCCTAAATCTCTTCTTTCGCTAGGTTTCCATTCCATAAAAATTAAAGTATTTCCTAGTACTTGAGTATGCCACTTATGATGGTTAGGGATTTTTGTAAAGTTAAACATCGTATCTGAGATTTTTGATGGGGTCTCTATATAGCCTCGTTTACCGATCCTCATTAACTCTTCACATGCTTGAATAGGATCTTCTACATGCTCTAACACATGAGAACAATACACAAAATCAAATTCTTTGTCTGCAAAAGGAGTTGATTCTAAATTACATACAGTAAATGGTCGCTCATCACGCTTAAGCTCCTCATTTCTATGCGTTGTTTCACCTTCATAGAAGTCTGCAATGTGAGTAGCTAGAGGGAAGGGATAGCCACCACTACCAATATCTAAGACTTTATCTCCTTCTTTAATTTGAAAGTCTATGTACTGATTTTGGTAAAAATAGCGTCCCTCTTGAAGCCCTTTACCTTGTTTAAGGAGTTTAATGTCTAAATGAAAAACATTTTGCCAGTAAATACCGATCCTGCGTTTAATTTTATCTATCATCAACCTAACTTTTGTTAAATAATTTTTCTTTGATATTAGCGATCGCTAGTTTGGGTGAAGTAAACAATAGCTTAAAATTACGTTTTATAAAGCGTAATTTTTGCTTAAAGAAATTAATAGCCTCAATTCTCTTGGCATAGTTTGAATAGACTGGATAATTAATAATAGAGTTGATAGGGTTAGTGATGTTTATATAGCTTTTGACTTGGTGAGGATCTTCATAAAACGAGTTTTCAGCTTTTATAATTCCTGTAAATTTAGCTAAGTGCCACAAATCATCTATCTCTTTATTCCAGCCTCGATATGTGTGAGTTACTTCTTCAAAACCATACTTAGCAAACAGTTGATTGATAGATTTATGGGTAAATATTGAGTAATGACCAGAGTTCATCCATTGACGAGATAGGTCTGAGCGATTTTTGTAATAAGTGGGAATAGCAGTAAATACATAGCCATCAGGTTTTAGTATTTTTTGAATACCACGCATTACCTGATCTAAATCTGCAAAATGCTCAAAGGCATGGTTGCTAAATACCAAATCAACTTTATCAGCAATTTCCATATTTTCATCTAGGATAGTGTTTTGAACAGACTTTAAGCCCAGACAATTAGTGGCATAGTCGTGTAGATATTTGTCGGGTTCAACACCATATATCTGCCAACCCAAGTCTTGCTCAAAAATTTTTAATACTCCACCATGCCCAGCACCAATATCAAATACTTTGCCTAGTTCTGTAAGAGATGAATTAGTGATCGCATATTTAATTTTATCCAAGTAATACCATCTAGCAAAATCAATATAGTGTTTACCACCTTCTAAAAAATAAGATTTAGGTATCGTATTACTATGGTACTTAGAGTCTAGATAAAATTGGTTTAAACTTTCTTTAGATGGTCGTGGATTTTGATGGACAAATCCACATTGAGAGCAGATTTTCCATGAACTTTTTGATACTCCTTCGTAGAGACTGCCATAGTTATATATGTGTTCATCCTTATGATTAATCTTTAAATTTTCAAAGTTATTTTGATTCTGGCAAAGAGGACAAGGAATCAGTTGTAGGTTACTCATTTTTTTGATTAATAACTTAGTTGAGGACAAATTTCTTAAAGACCCGACTATAGGTTTTTATATATTCAGATAAATTATTATTGATAGGATTTTTTAATTCAACTTTCTGATAGCTCCCACCAAATAGACTGTTAGTAAATTCTAATTCTAAAACAAGGCGATCACCTTGTTTTAATGGCTTACCTTTATGAAAACACAGAGTATCTCCCGCTATTATAGTACCTCTGGGAGCTATAACCTCACAGATCTTCTCCTTAGGGTAAAACTGATAAATCTGTTCATCGACTATTCTAGAATAGCCAAGTTGTAGAAGCTCTGTAGGTTTTCCTCCAATTTGATGAGAACCTACAATATAACAATGGGGACCATTATCATCCGTCACATCGGTTAAATAGATAAAAAATTTTAACCATTTAATTCTATCCATATCAAAATGGTACATTTGGGCGGAGTCATTACAAGCTGTTTTTGAAAGATCTGTACTCCACCACATTGCAACAATATCTATGATTGGTTGAGTCCCCAAATAAGCTTGAGCGATCGCTAGTAGAGACAGATCTGCCATTAAATCTTGAATATCTGGATTAGCAATTAAATCTTCTTCTTGTAACCAGTAAGTAACAGCAAGAGGGTTTTGGCGATTATAAATCGATACTTTTAAGGATGAGTCTACAGCCCCTGGCACTGGTCATCTAAAACGTGATCGACGTATTCCCGCCTTTTTTATCGGCTTGAAATGGACGTTTCAGCACCTATCCCTCATTAGCTGACCAGTGCCCAGCCCCTCTCAGGTCACATTCCTTAGTTAAGGCAAAGGAGAGAAGCTTGTCGCATATATCTGGGGGTAAGAGTTGATCAAAAATATAATATCCATTTTTTTTGATCACTTCAACAATCTGACTTATTTTTTGATTATCTAGATGACCTAAAGCCCCATTGATATCAGTAAGCGTATAAGGAGATCGATATAATTTTAACAACCAAGATAGAAAGGCGTTAGAGTAGCCATTAGTAAATGTATAAAGTTCTATCAAGCTGATATATGATTTGGGAGGAGTTATACCTGTATTTAGATAAATCAATAGACCTTTAAGTATAGAGATTATATTCGTTAAAGTCTTGAGAAACTTGAGAGACTTGAGATATTGTTTAACCGTTCTGTTCTTTTTGATAACTACCATAACTAATCCTTCACTAAATTCAGCAACTTTTGTCTTAGGCTATTTGATTTCACAAAAGGTGGATAATGCCTATAAAGAGCTTCAAGCAAGCGTTTAATTTCTTCCTTTATGTAAATAGACTCCTGTTCATAGGATATACATTCATCGTCCAATTGCACTAAATCGAGAACTGTATTTTGACCTTGAGAAACTAAGGAATTGATCTGTTCTTTGTCTTTTAGAAATTTAGCTCTATTTTGACATTCCTTAACTCTTTGATGGTAGTTTAGCCTTGTTTTATAAGCTGGTGATAATTTAGCTCTAACTTTAGTATAAATTTTTTGAGCGATCGCTAGTGGAGATTTTAGTTGTTCCCTCTTACTTTGAGAGTAGAATTCTTGATATCTAAAGCTTTCAGATATATGAAAACCACAACGCTCTAATTTTAAAACATGCCAACGGTAGCCATCTCTTACTCTTTTAAAACTCCATCCATCTGTCAATGCTTCATCTATTTTGGAGAAAAATTCAGCTTGGCTATTTGCGACATAATGTAATTCAGGAGGATAAAAGACCAATGAAGGTGCGTAAGTAACTACAGGAATTCCCAAAAAGCTCATTTCTTCGCCAGCACTCGACCAAGCATTGAGAAACAAATCAGTATATTCAGCTAGGTCATAAAGTGAAATATTATCTGTTGGATAGTTGGCTCTAACATTGCTAGGTAAATTTTGCAATAAATTCTTTACGGCTAAAGCATGAGCCGACTGCACAGAGTCTCTCCGATTAGGAAATTCCCTTGGATGTACGCGGACAACTATAAATAAGTCTGGGCGGATTTTGGCAAAATTAATTAATGATTTAATCCAATCAATCTGCGTGGGGAAGACTAAATTATGTTCATCAACCATTGCCCCTACTGTTTCAGCTGCAAATATTTCATCATAGCTACTCATCGTTACAACAAGAAGTTTTTGATGCTGTTGAATCCCAAAATAATCCCTTATATCTATGGGTTTTCCTTTTCTAGGTAACGAGTACACTAGAAAATGTTGACCGTTTAAGAGACTCAAAAAATGATCTGTGACTTTCTTAAGAAGGTGCTTAGGGCAAGGGTGTTTTTGATAAGTTAACCAATGATTTTTGAGTTCTTGATAAAATGAGAAAGTGGGATTTTTACCAACTATAAGAGTTTCGAGCCTATTTGAGAGATTAGATCCAGCATGGAGAAAATAAGTTAGTATATTTTGATTTTTAGCTAACTCCATACATACTTGATTAACAGAGTACATCGAGTTATACGTAATTATTCGATCAGGCTGTTCTTTTTTTAAAATAGAGCGACAAGCAAAGAACGAAGCTAGAGTATTTTCTAGGGATATCAGATAACTTGACCATTCATCAGTTGAAAAATTTAAGTTGGATTTTTTATATTTTAATAAGATCTCATAAAGAGCTAGTCTTCCAATGTTTATTTGATCTATAGATAAATCCAAAAAGTTTTCTTTGGTAACGTTACTAACAATTGATGAAATCAAATTTGTATCTTCTAAAGTGAGTTGATCCTTTAAGTCATATCCTTTAAAATCAAAATATTTTTGGATAACTTTTTTATTCGTATTACATTCTATACAAATATTTTGCTTCTCTTTGATTGAAGCTTCTGGTGGTAAGCCTAAAGCACTCATACAAATACAATAGCTACTAAACAGTTCACCACAAGTTACATAAACAATCTCATGCCCGCCCTGTTGTAATGCCTCAGCGACAAGAGCTTCAGGAAATGCATGAACCCAAACTGCTGTGTGGGGTGCTAGAAAGATAATTTTAAGATTTTTTTTCATTTTTAATTGTTTGCTCTGGAAACTACTGAGACATTATTTGAAACTCTTTATTTTGAGAAACAAGAAAGTCATAGGTTCCTTCATCTACTACAGTCCCATTTTTGATGAGATAAAGCCGATCACAGTTCTTTACAGTACTTAAGCGATGGGCAATCATAATCATAGTTTTATGACCACTCATGGCTTCTAAAGCCTGCATAAACTCTCGCTCAGTGGTATTGTCTAGTGCGGCAGTTGCCTCGTCCATGATGATTATCTCTGGATTATGATATAAAGCCCTTGCAATACCAATGCGCTGACGCTGACCACCCGATAGACGAATTCCATGCTCGCCCACTAGGGTGTCTAGCAGTTCTGGCAAGCTATTTACTAACTCTTCTAACTGAGCTGCTTTAAGCGCAGCCCATACTTGTTCTTCTTTAATTTCGTCAGCGACCAAACCAAAGGCGATATTATTACGAATAGTGTCGTCGGAAAGATAGATGCTTTGAGGAATATACCCAATTTTTTGCTGCCAACTTTCAAGATTAGTAAGAATATTTTTACCATCAACAAGGATTTCACCTTGGCTGGGCGTTAGTAAACCTAAAAGAACATCAATAAGTGTAGTTTTACCTGATCCTGATGCCCCGACAAAGGCAATAGACTGTCCTTTGGGAATTGAGAGAGAAATACCTAATAATGATGGTTTTGCGGCATTAGGGTATTGGTAATGGATATCTTTTAGTTCAACTAACTTCTCAAACTTAGTTGGTGATGGTTGAATTGATGAAGATCTTTGAACTAATTTTGGTGAATTAATTGATGTTGAATTGATTGATGCCGATACGTTCTCTAAACAATGGAGATCATGATAAACTAGCTCAGCGGCATTTTGAGAATAGCGAATAGTCGTAATTGTTGCGACAATCCGTTTAGCAGAAGGCATCAGGCGCAAAGAGGCGATCGCAAATAAAGACAGCATTGGCAAAATCGACTGAATTTGTCTACCTTGAATTAAGCTAAAGATGACAATTAACAATACAGATGAAATCAACATTGTATCTATAAATAGGTTAGGTAATTGAGTTGCTAATCCCACAATTAGATTAGCTTTACCAAAGGCTTGTGTGCTTTTTGTAAAAGCCTTTAGAAAAAACATTTCTCTACCCAATACTTTAGTTTCTTTAATGCCCCCTAAGCCTTGATTGACCCATTTAATCATTTGACCACTTTGCTCTTGGCGAACTAGTCCTTGCCCATTCATTTGTTTGCGGATGGTTTTATTTAGCCAAAATATCGATACACATAAAAATATGGCAGCGATCGCAGATGATAATGGTTCTGCGATCAGAAGTAAAACTGTGATACAGACCATTACCATCATTTCTGTAATTAAAATCAGCATTGGTACTAGTACCCCTGAAAAAATCAATGGGACTTCAGAGTTAACATTGCGAACTAAATCTGCTGAATTACGTTGAAGATGAAATGTATAAGAACTATTTAAATATAATTTTAAGAGGCGTGCAGAAAGAGATACTTGTTTTTCGTAGAGAAAGTGGTATTGCCAATAGGTGAGTATGGCAAGATAGGTATTTTTGAAGAGATAAATACCTAAAAGAATCAGGCTTATCCATAACAAAAATAGCTGATGAGAACTTGCCCCTAATTGTGTATAAAGCCAACCTAATATTTTTTGCTGTTCAATAATTTCAGGATTTCCTAATAAGGCGACAAAAGGCGGAATCAATCCAACTCCCAATGTTTCTAATCCTGCCCCCACCAGCATAAGCAAGAAAATTATAACAATCTGCCACTTCTCTTGGTAATTAAATATGTAAAGTAACTTATGGAGTAATTTATTCATATTAAATCTTGATCTAGTAGATAATTGCCCCTCTCACAAGACAAAAAAGATTAAAGCTTTGGTGACTGAGTTTAAAGTAATTATTAGGTGTCTTCACAGTCAATAGTATCTTTACAAATAGTTTATCCACTAATGTTGACTAGACTAAAATTTATGTTTTTTGAGAACAAGATAAGCACTACATAGTACTGCCCATCTTATTTCTTTGTTCCGAATCTAAATGGATGAGTCTCTAACTACATCAAGTGTTGTACAGTGCAATCCTCCAAGCATGGTGTAACAATGACGCATACGAACTGGTATTACTGTGAACTTTTTGGATTCTAGTAATTTGATCATCTCAGTCTGCTGATCATGCACAAGCACAGTCTGTGGATCAATTGACATGACATTCAAACCAGCCCAAGGTGAACTAATGTGATTAAGATGTGAGGTTACTCCCATTGCCAATAGTTCTTTATAAACTGGAAGACGAACAGATTGATGAAATTCAATTTCAGTCTTGGGAACTGGCGCAACCTCAGTAAAATATAACTTATCCCAACCTTCAAATATTTCTGGATAAGTTTTCTGACTTACCCTCGCACCATTTAGTAACACAGTATTAGAGCAAAGGGGGAGTATTGTGGAATCAAGATGCGAAGAGCGATAGGCATGAGTTACATGCACTTGATAATCAGAGCCAAGAATATTTTTCAGCCATTGAACAGCCTTACGATTTCCTGTACTTGAAACTAAGAATAAAACATCTCTCCCTAGCCTAATAATATTAGCCGCATCAAAAATAATTTCATCTTCATCAAGGTAATGGAAAGTTTCATTCAATCCATGACTCAAACGCTGGTGGAGATTGTCCTCTACAGTTTCCAGATCGCTTCGAGGTCGCTGAACCTCGTGAATATACTCATCTTTCAATCTTGGTAAAGGTGCTGATATCCACTTGAATCCTTCTTCAAAGAAATTTTGATAGAGCAGGTCATGAAAAGCATAGGATTCAAACAAACGAAACTTTGACGATGGCGCACTAACAATTAAGGAGTCCCCAAAGACAATGTGGATATCCCTCACGTTGTATATATCAAAACCAGAAGCACTCCAATTAGGAGTCTGAAAAGAAGATGAACTCTCTGACCAGTTTGGGCGAAGGACATCCACTCCTGCTTGTCGAAAAATGTTACATAAACCTTCTAAATCTTCAGCCACTTCGTCTAAATACCATTGAGGATAGGCTTTTCTTGCTAGTGAAATTGCACTTTCCAAAATATCAGGAGATGAATTAATGATCTCAATCCCTGGGCTAAAACCGTCAATAGTTCCAACAACAACTGTTTTTAGGGTATCCCACTCATTATGAGAATTAAGCTTCATGGATTATTCTCCCTTCTTATTTTTTTACACCAAAGAACGTATATCTGAACTCACTACCTTCTTCTCTAAATGAGGAATCATAGTAGTCTATATACACCGGTTCAAACAAACAAAACTTTTCTCTCATCTCATCTTTGTCTTTAATAAAATTAAGAAAAAGGTCATAATTTAGTCGTTCTGTTTGTAGTTTAATATGCCATAAACCATCCCCGACATACTCTCCATGATTGCGATAGTAATTAGACCAACCATTCATTGAGACATAAATTTTTGCTCCAGTTTTCATATTATGGTAGAGGCACTTAATTGCTTTTTCAAAGTCAGAGTTTGATAAGAAATCCAGAGTTTGTATTGATATTACAACATCAAAATTGCCTTGAAAAAAGATATTTTCTTCACTAGGTTTAGGATCAATCACCATAAATTGATTTGCCACATGAGGCATGATTGATTGAGCTTTCTTGATATCATTTGATGCAATATCTACACCATGACAGTTAAATCCTAGTTTGTCAAAGTAGTTCAATGCTCCACCTTGACCGCAACCAAAGTCTAGTAATTTCTCATGATTTGAGCCGTCAATTCCATAATCAAATTTTAGGATTCGTCCGTAAAATCTAAATATAAAGCTTTCTACATTTGGGGCATCATAGGTATTAGACCAATACTTTGAGTTGGCATTTAAATAATTAGACATTTTATTTGATTCCTTACCTACTTAAAAGAAATAGAAATGATTTATCGCTATCCAACATTTACTCAATCATAGTCCATGACATTGGCATTTCATGCTCAATATCAACTACACATTTTTTACCAATTACACTACTATAGTGCTTTGGGGAAAGACCATCAGCAGGACGAATAACACGTATATTTTCTTCTGTAAATAATTCTCCTTTTTTAATGGGACGAATGACATAAATTGAAGGACGTTCCCTCAGCGAAGCATATTCAGTAGAGAGTGAACCATAACAAATATCGCCTAAACTTTGCCAAACTAGCTCAGTTCCCTTAACCAGTTCATAGAGTTCTGAAGGCTCAATCGAAAAGGATGAATCTACACCACCTTCAGAACGTGCGATCGTGAAATGCTTTTCTATCAACACTGCTCCATGGGCTGTAGAGGCTAAAGCCGCGTATGGCAAGATTGTGTGATCAGACAAACCAACTTCGCACTCATAGCGTTGCCGCATATCATTGATAGTCAAGATATTTGCGTCTTTTTCTATTGATGGGTAGGCACTTGTACATTTAAGTAGAACAAACTGATCGCAACCATTGTCTCGAATTATGGCAACTGCTTCATCAATTTCTTGGACTGTAGCCATGCCAGTAGATAATAGTATTGGCTTATTAGAACGGGCAACCTGCTCAATTAATGGAATATGAATAAGCTCAAAAGAAGAGATCTTAATTGCATCTACTCCTATCGAGATTAGAAATTCCAATGACTTGTGATCAAATGCTGTACTTATACAAGATAATCCTTCACTACGTGCTATTTCAAAAATAGGTTCATGCCACTCCCAAGGCGTATGTGCTTCTGCATATAAATCCCACAGGCGGCGACCATGCCAAATACTTGTAGGATCTTCAATAAAAAATTCTGGTCGACTGCTATCAATAGTTAATGTATCAGGTGTATAAGTTTGGAGTTTAATAGCATCAGCACCACTAGCTGCAGCGGCACGAACAATTGCGATCGCCTTATTCAAGTCCCTATTATGATTGCCTGACATCTCTGCGACAATCATAGGCCGTAACCCCGATCCTATAATCTTATTACCTATATTAATAGCTACTTTTCCCATTTGTTTTTGTTTTTGCCATATTTTCAACTTTAAAATAACCAGTTTTATCTCAGGATATTGATTGCATCATGATAGATACACGACTTGCTCCTAGATGATCAAATATAGACTGAGAAATAAATCTATTCGCAATCTGTTCATATTTAGTACAAATATCAATCAAAGCATCTGCTATAAGTTCTGAACTAACTTGTACATGATGTCCAAGTTCAATAATTGCTGACTTCTCTACTAGTTGATTTACCATTAAAGATTGGTTCTCACTGGTTACAGTCACTACACAGGGCTTTCGCATTGTCAGTGCTTCTACCATAGAGTTCCCACCCGCAGTAAGAAATATATCTGTCCTACGAAGAAAATAGTCTAGGCTGCTAGGAGCAAGATGGACTTTTACATTATCAAGCTCCCTAGCAGCATGTATGACCATATCAGCCTTTGGATTTACCTGACCTACAACCACATCAACGATCCCGAAGCATTCTTGATATCGTTTATGGTTTCTCAAGAAATAAATTGCCTTTAATGCTTTAGTTGTTTCATCTGTCGGATCGCTCCCCCCATAGGAAATAAGTATCCGCTTTGGATTTGCTAACGATATAGATGGCTCTTGAATAAACGCATATTCTGAATCAACAAGGGTGTACTTTGAACCTACTAATTCGTAGAAATCATTTTTATTTCCATTCATTTCTTTAGAAAAGGAAATGTTGGTATCACTAAGTAGCAAATCAGCATAGTGACGACGATTTCGGAAGTCGTCGATCGCTAATATTTTATGACCAGCTTGAGAAATAGTTTTTTCCCATAACTCACTCAGTTGATAACTGTCAACAATTACCCAAGATACATAACTAGGATAATGCCCGATAATAGATAGAGTGGTTTCGGCATCCCATAACTCTTGGCTTTGAGGATCACTATAGTTGTAGATAATTTCAGGCTGATTAAGGAACGCTACATTAAAATCCTTGACTAATTTCTCTACGTTTTTATCACAAAAAGATCTACAGATCAGTTGCACAACAAATCCATCTAAATGTAGTTGTTTCGCCAAGGTTAGACACCGCCGTAGGTGTCCCATACCAACATCAGGGTTGGCATCAACTCTAATTGCTATATTGCCTAACTTTGTTAATCTATGAGAGATCGGGTGTGAATAAATTTTGGTTGTCATTATGCTCATAATTTGTGAAATCCCAAAATAAAAGCTTTGGGTGTGAGATAAATAAAAATATTATTTAGTCTGAAGTCAAATAAATTTAAATTTGTGAATGTTTCTGCTCAATGTGTTGATTAATCTCTATCCACGCAGGATTCTGTGATAGTAGCTCAAGACAATCCTCCAATGAGAATTCTGGCTTAAGAGGATATAAATTTTCAATTATTTTCTTAATCAATTCAAAGTCTTCTAATGTATCCACTGTCCATCGATGGGTAATGTGATTTTCAACATAGTTAACTTGACCCAAATTATATCTATTAGATTGACTATAAATAAAAGGTGTAACATGCTCCCTATTTGGCTGAAAAATTGTTTGATAAAATGCTTCGTTTAAGGCTTGAAAAGCAAATATCTCAGTATCCATGCCGCGAGGATAAGTTCTTTCTAAGCAGTTAGAAACATAGTCATATTTAGGGTACTCATCCAAATATAACTGAATTACTTGATCGATTACTTGAGGATCAATTATGGGGCAATCTGAAGTAACTCGAACTACTGCATCAGCTTGATGAGCAATCGCTGCTCCATGATAACGAGCTAAAACATCATCTTCAGAGCCACGATAGCTAGTAATAGATAGGCGATCGCATAGGTCAATAATTGGTTGATCAGTATCATTGATGGTAGTCGCTACGACAATTTGATCAGCTAATTTAACTCGTTTTAATCGCTCAATTTGATATTCGAGCAAAGGCTTTCCCAATACTTGCTTCATTACTTTGGCAGGCAGACGAGTAGAGGTCATTCTTGCTTGATTTATAATTACAACTTTCATCAAATCATCAGCTTTAAAATACTAATTTTTAGGGGCTGGCCAGAAATCTGGATTTATGATCTCTTCTAAACTAAAGGGGCAAATCTCAGGAAAGTTCTCGTCAGGTAAATCAGTTTCCGCGATCGCTAAATCTCTCGCTTCAGACCAACTTTCCGACAACGCTTCATCAAGACGAGATTTTAACCCAGGGTTACGACGCAGCAGCTTATCGATTGATGTGCGCTGCACGCGGATTGTGGCCCGCCAACTGTTAGAACGCCGCCAGTGCTGCACTTGCCATTTGAGCAGATGCGCCACTAATTGCATCAGCCTTGACTCTAACTGATCGTAGTGACGATTACCCAAATCTGTTAACTCCTCAATTAGGTGAGATAAATCTAAGCGATCAAACTGCTCCTGACGCAGTAAATCTGATTGTTGATGCGCCCAACTATAAAAGTCAGCTTCATACAATTTGTCACTCATGTTGACTCTCCATTAAGTCAAAATCTCTCGTAAATTTTCAGCCACACGACTTTGATTTTCTTTGCTCAATCCATAATACAAAGGAATACTAATAGCGCTGGCATAGTATGTCTCTGATTTAGGAAATTCGCCCCACTTAAATCCAATGCTTTGGTAATAAGGCTGAGTATGAACTGGAATATAGTGCAAATTTACACCAATACCAGCTTGACGCAACTCTTCAAATACTTGTCGATGAGTTTTACTAATTTTATCAAGATGTAAGCCAATTACATATAAATGCCAACTAGATTCGGTGTCAGGATGTTGATAGGGTAAAGTAATCGACAAATCTTTTAGTAAATGATTGTATCGTTGTGCTAAGAACTGCCTTTTAGCAATAAACTCATCCAAACGTTGCATCTGACTTAGGCCCAAAGCCGCTTGGATATCAGTCATACGATAATTAAAGCCTAGCTCTAGCTGTTGGTAGTACCAAATACCATGAGATTCTCCTTGCATTAAATCAGGATTGCGAGTGATGCCATGCGATCGCAACCGCACTAATTTTTCATATAGATCCTCGCGATTAGTTAGTACCATGCCCCCTTCACCTGTAGTGATAATCTTCACAGGATGAAAGCTAAATACAGCTAAATCTGAATATTTACAACAGCCGATCGCTTTGCCTTGATACTTACCACCGATCGCATGGGAGGCATCTTCTAGTACATGAAATCCATATTTCTGTGATAGAGTCGCGATTTTCTCCATATCACAGGATTGTCCCGCAAAATGCACAGGTACTAAAACTTTAGGTAAACATCCTTGCTGCTCAGCCCCATTTAACTTCTGCGTCAATTCGTCAATACTCAAGTTATAGGTAAGCGGATCAATATCCACAAAATCAACCTTAGCGCCGCAGTATAAGCCGCAGTTTGCTGAAGCGACAAAAGTATTTGGCGAAGTCCAAAGATAGTCCTGCTCACTTAAACCCAAAGCTAAACAAGCAATATGTAAAGCAGCTGTAGCACTAGAAACTGCGATCGCATACTTAACTCCACAATAGTCAGCAACGGTCTGCTCAAAACGTTCAATAGTTTTGCCTTGAGTTAACCAATCAGAATGCAATATCTCTACTACTGCATCAATATCTTGTTGGTTAATATCTTGTCTACCGTAAGGGATATAAGAGTTCATACTGCAAAATTCTGATCGACATGGGCTTTAATCAATTTCCTCAATTCATCAACAGTCAAAAATTGCTTATTTTGACCAGAATTATAGCTAAAGCCAGCCTCAACCATTTTGGCACCACTCTCACAATAGCGATCGATCAGATCACCATTCACTGGCAAGATCGCATAGTACTCACCACAATCAACTGTTGTAAAAGCATCTGAAGTCGTAATCATTTCTTCATGCACTTTTTCACCTGCCCGAATTCCCACAATGAGCTGCTCACAATCAGGAGCGATCGCAGTTGCCACATCAGTAATTCGATAAGACGGAATCCGAGGCACAAAAATCTCACCTCCCCAAGCATTCTCAATCGCCCACATCACCATGTTTACTCCTTCTTCTAAAGTAATATTAAAGCGAGTCATCTGCGGATCAGTAATTGGCAGAACTCCTTCATGGCGCTTTTGTAAGAAAAAGGGAATAACGGAACCCCGTGAACCCATAACATTTCCATAGCGCACCACGCTCAAGCGCAGATCTCGCGATCCTTTGATGTTGTTAGCTGCAACGAATAACTTGTCTGAGCATAACTTTGTCGCCCCATAAAGATTAATTGGAGCTGCCGCCTTATCAGTTGATAGGGCTACAACTCTCTTTACACCACTATCCAAAGCGGCTTCAATGACATTTTCTGATCCTAAAACATTTGTACGAATAAACTCGATCGGGTTGTACTCTGCTGTAGGCACTTGTTTCAAAGCAGCTGCATGAACTACGATATCGATCCCTTCACAGGCACGAGTTAGCCGACGCACATCACGAATATCGCCAATAAAATAACGTAATCCTGAATGTTTGGCCTCTGAAAATTGTTGAGACATTTCAAACTGTTTTAATTCATCTCGTGAATAAATGACTAGACGCTGAATATTAGGGAACTTTTGGAGAGTCAGTTCTACAAACTTTTTACCAAAAGAACCAGTACCACCAGTTACCAAAATCGAGCTTTTTTCACCAATTTGCATGAGTTTCTAAAATTTTGTGGACACTAGCATAAACTACACTACATTGTTCTGAAATAGGATCTAAGACTATGTTTGAGGATGTTAGGCGGAACTCTAAACCATCAGCAATTCTCATTATGAAACCGATTTTGGTGTTTCCAGCGCCGAAGGCGCTGGAAACACCAAAATCGGTTTTTTGAAAGCCCGCCGTTGGCGGGCTTTCAAAAAACCGATTTTAATAATGAGAATTGCTGATACCTTCTTGCTGTACTAAATTTAGGCGTGACAAAAAAGAACTGTCAAGATCAGGAATACATAGTTCCACAAAGTCTTGCTCTTGATAAGACAAGGAAAATTTTTTGCAAAATATCACTAATGCTTTTGTAGTTTGTGAAAGCCATACTTCATCAATAGTTTTGCAAATAGTTACTTAATTAAAACTCTAACCCATACGTTCAAGCGCTAAGATATTGATTGGTTCGTAGATGTGGTTTCGGGGTATCCCAAATCAATGGCTGTTAAACTTGCGCTGGATGATAAACAAGAAATACTTCGCCTCTATCGTGAGTCTGATGCAACCACGACTCAACTGGCGAAGCAGTTTGGCGTTAGTACGAGTACGGTCTTGCGACTGCTACAAGAGCTAATTCCTGCTGAGGAGTATCGACAATTGGTAGGTCAAAAAAAGGCTGAAGGCAAAAGAGGATCGCGACTCAATTACGATATTGGCGGTTTTCAGGGAAATCAGCTTGCTTTGATCCCTGACGATTTGCCACTAACGCCTGAAACTAGTAACCATGATTGTGAACCAAATTTTGACCAAGGTGATGAAACGGCGATCGCGATGGATGACAATCTAGATGAAACCCTGAATATTGAAGGAAGCGACCTTGATGACGAAGATCTAGAGGACGATGAAGATGAAGATGACTTGGTTGACGAAGATAATCTTGAGCTAGATGAGGATGAGCTAGATCAAGAATTCACCGATGAAGATACTGAATCTGGCTTGCCAATGTTTGCCGACCTCAGTGGTGGTCATAGTATCGGCGATCGCTTGGAAATCTTGCCCTTAGATCGAGCGGATTTACCTTTAATTTGCTATATCGTCGTTGATCGCATTGCCGAAATTATTACTCGCCCCCTCAAGGATTTTAAAGATCTCGGTGCAATTCCACCTGAGGAGTCACTGTCAAAAACAATTCCCATTTTTGATAATCATCGGGTAGCAAGGCGATTTTCTCATCACAATCAACGTGTGATTAAGTTTCCTAGCGATTTGATTCATATTACCCGTCCTAAACTCGTCCAAAAGGGCATTACCCGAATTCTATTTAGTGGTCAGGTGTATACGTTAAATTAAGTAAAAAGGCAAAAGTAAAAAGTAAAAATAAAGTAAAAAAAGGCGAATCTAGTGTTAACGCTTTCCCCAGCGCGGCAAAAGTTTTGGCAAATTGCCCATACCCCTGATCATGACATGTCGATTGACCATTTGCTCGAAGGAGCATTGGCGATCGCATGGGAAGAATATCCACGTATGGATCTTGGTCATTATCGGGAGATTTTTGATCGTATGGTTGCTGATTTGCAACCACGAATTGCCAAAATTCATTACCCACTCAAGGTGGTGCAAGAAATTAATCAATATTTATTTGTCAAGCAAGGTTTTTGTGGGAATGATCGCGATTATTACGATCCGCGTAATAGTTTCATCACTGATGTTTTAGAGCGTCGTTTAGGTATTCCTCTGTCGCTATCACTGGTTTATATGGTGATTTGCGATCGCCTTGGATTTCCGATGGACGGAGTTAGTTTTCCAGCCCATTTTATTATTCGTCCTCGACATCCTGATCTAGAGATTTTCATCGATCCCTACAATAAGGGGGAAATTTTATTTCCTGAAGACTGTGCTGCCAAGTTGACACAGCTATATGGCTATGAGATCCCGCTTCAGCCTGAATATCTTGAACCTGTTAGTATTCGCCGCATTTTAGATCGGTTACTCACTAATCTCAAACTGATCTATCTCCGCCGCCGCGAACCTGACAAAGCCCTAGCCGCCATCGAGCGATCGCTGATGCTTCATCCTGATGTGCCAACCCAATGGCGCGATCGTGGCTTAATTTGCTATCAGTTAGATCGCTTCACTGAAGCAAGAATTGATCTAGAGAACTACTTACAGCAGGTTCCCTATGCCGATGACAGTCGAGTAATCTTAAAATTAATCGAAGAAATCAAACCTAAGATTTTGTGATGTGAACAAAGCTTGGCTCATAAACTTTTGAGCATTTTGACTAGTTTTCCTTTGGCTTGCCAACTAGCGTAAGCGCTATAAACACAGCGATCGCCCTCTTTATCCAAAGCCAGAGTACTGACAAACACATGCATAACTTGTAAGGCATTTGTCCAAAGCCAGAGTTTTGTCTCTTCTAAACCAGTCTGGACTAGCTTTGCCTTAGCAAAATTTTGATTATCAGTTTCGGTAAGATCAAGCGATCGCAGTTTAGAGATTAACTGTGATGCCGCATCGGTTTGGATCGATGCAATTATAGAATTTCCCCAAAACTGACGCACAGCATCAGCAACTCTTGGATGATTTTTAAGAGAGGCATGACGAATGTTATCTAGACGCACAAAACTAGCATGGGCAAACTGGGAACAGCCCACAGGCACTGTGCCATCAGTATTATGACCAATATCGCCAACAACAGAAAGCGTCGGAATTTTGGAGGCGATCGCTTCGGCGATGGGACGACGATTTGTGCCAAGATCACGCGCCATCAAGGGAAACCAACGGAATGGATCGAATAATCTGCCGAGATCGGAGCCGCCAATGGGTGATGCGACTAGACAGAGGCTATGGATCTTCGGCAGCCATTCAGGATGGCGATTTAAAACCTCTAGCCAAATTAGCCCGCCCATCGAATGGGCAACAATGCGCCATGGTAATTGAGGATATTTGGCGATCGCCTCTAGAGCTACTTTTTCAACTTGATTAATTAATGGGGCGATCTCTAACCAAGTATTGATCCAACCTAGATCTGGGGTATAGACAATGGTGTTTGAGCTTGCGAGCGATCGGGCTAACTGAGCAATGTCATGGTAGGTATCCGCCCAGCCATGCTGTGCAAACAATATAAAGGGTTGCTCTTCCTGTAAGTTTTGCGGTGGTAAATTGCTAGGCATAGGTAGATCAACATAGTGAATTACAACAAACAAAACCGTAAAGTTGCGACCCGCAGGGTCGCAACTTTAGGGTTTTGAGTAATATTTGCACAAACACTTACGATAATTCTATCGCCTAATTCTTACTCCCCGATACATAACTACTTCCCCAGCATCCGACTTTTGATTAGCTTTAGAATTATTTTTAGTTTCAGATTTTGAATTTGTATTGAGAGCCTCAACTTCTGGCTTAACTGCTAACTCTCTTGCTTTAGGTTGTGGAGACCCAGAGTTAGCATCCAAACTTTTAGCAATTTTTTCTAAGGGGTTGGAAATCAAGGAGCAGCCAATCAAAGCTGTTACTCTAGCAACTTCAGTCATTAAGTTTTCAGGAGACAGACGCGGCAATACATCAGATGCCCCACGTCTCAACGCCCAACTATGTTCAATGTCTTTGATTTTTTCTTGTCTAGGGTTAAATAACACCACCTTGGTCGGAGCCTGTTGCTTAGATATCCATTGACAAACCGATGATGATTGCAATGTCTCCGAAGTAGGACTCTTGATCGCCATATCCATGATTAAGAGATCTGGCAACTGTTGGCGATCGCATTTTTCTAAGTACTGCACTAAATCTAAGGAAATATTCTCCCAAATCACATCTAATTGCTGAGTTACTAAAGCTGTCTGCCACAATTCACCTTGGGCTTGATCAGTGTGCATCATTAAAACAGCTTTTTTTTGTTCAGCCATTGCTTCTTCGGCTCCCCCATGGAGATGAGTTGTGCAGCTTAAATTTTGTTTAAGAAGAATTTAACCAATTATGCAAGAATAATTTGTACTGTAGTTAACCAAAGTTAAATATAGCGCTTTTCAATCAAGCGAGGTACATAGGTTTGTTTCCCGCCTTCGGCAGGGAAACAAACCTGTACTTCACTAGCCTGATAAAGGCTATAAACAGGGATAGCACTGTGTGTATGACTGTTATTTAACTTTGATGGTCGCCATACCTTCTTGCCAATCTACAGGACAAACTTCATTGTTATGGCTCTGAGTATGTTGAATCGCTTTAAGAGTCCGCAGGGTCTCGTCTATACTACGTCCAAAGGCAAGGTTATTGATGGTGGCATGTTGCACAATACCTGCTTTATCAATGATAAATAAACCACGTAAAGCTATGCCTGCTTCAGGATCAAGCACATTAAAAGAGGTAGCGATCGCCTTGGTCAAATCCGAAACAAGCGGACACTTAATATCACCACCTAACCCACCATCCACAAGCGGTGTTTGAATCCAAGCTAAATGCGCGTATTGACTATCCACAGAAATACCAATTACTTCCGTGTTTAGTTTGGCAAATTCTTCATAGCGATCGCTAAAGGCGATTACTTCCGTGGGGCAAACAAAAGTGAAGTCTAGGGGATAAAAAAATAGAACTACGTATTTGTTCTTTTGATTTTTTTGATAACTGGAAAGCTTAATTTTTGTAAATTCCTGATCAACTACAGCATCAGCTTCAAAATCTGGAGCAGGACAACCCACGCGCAAGAATTCTGACATAACTCATCTAAACCTAATAAAATTCAATCGCGATTCTTGGGCTTAATGTTATCCTAATAACCAACCAGCTTTCTAAATTGCAGTTATGTCACCAGTAAAAGAATCTCCTTCGGCGATCGCCAGCATTGCAAATTTAAATGGGGATTCACTAAATAGTCATGGCCCAACTGTAGAACGTCCTTGGGGTTCTTTTACCACACTCGAAGAAGGACGAGGTTACAAAATCAAACGTATTGAAGTGAAATCAGGACATCGCCTAAGTTTGCAAATGCACCACCATCGCAGCGAACATTGGATTGTGGTTTCAGGTACAGCTAAGGTAACCTGTGGTGACCAAGAAACGATGATTAGTACCAATCAATCGACCTATGTGCCTAAATGTACAGCACACCGTCTAGAAAATCCGGGGGTAATCCCACTGATCTTGATCGAGGTGCAGAATGGTGAGTACTTGGGGGAAGACGACATTATTCGCTTCCAAGATGACTACGCTCGTCACGAAAAGAAATAATAAGTGGCTAGGCTTAATTAATTACAAACCAAAACCCGTAAAGTTGCGCCCCTGCGGGGCGCAACTTTACGGGTTTTGGTAATTTATTTAGCACAAGTACTTATTAAAACAAGGGGCTGAAGCCCCTTGTCTTTTTTTGATAACAAGCAATGGCGATCGCGTTTAAAATAGTTGAGGCAATCTAGAATCGTTTCAACGTGAATAAAATTCCTCCCTTTGATGTATCGCAGCAGTATCAACAAATTGGCGATCGCCTCAACAAAGCTGCCCTAGAAGTACTAGCATCGGGGCAATACATTGGCGGCCAGACCGTAAGTCAGTTTGAGGCTGAGTTTGCCAGCTATATTGGCTCTGATTATGGTATTGCTTGCAACTCAGGTACTGATGCTCTGTATTTAGCAATGCGAGCCTTGGATATTGGGGAGGGTGATGAAGTAATTACTTCACCATTTACTTTTTTTGCGAGTGCGGAAACGATCAGCATGACTGGGGCAAAACCAGTATTTGTGGATATAGAAGCACATAGTTTCAATATCAATGTCGATCTCATCGAAGCTGCCATCAGCGATCGCACCAAAGCAATCATGCCCGTACATTTGTTTGGACGATCGGTTGATATGACAAGTTTGATGGCGATCGCCCAAAAGCATAATCTCTATGTGATCGAAGACTGCGCTCAAGCAACAGGTGCAACTTTCGACGGTCAGATAGTAGGAAGTATCGGGGATGTCGGTTGTTTTAGTTTTTATCCAACCAAAAATCTTGGTGGCTGTGGTGATGGTGGCATGATGACCACCAAAAGCGCTGAAGTTGCTGAGAAATTAAAAATTTTGCGTGAGCATGGTAGCCCTAAGCGCTATTACCACGAATATATCGGCATGAACTCACGTCTGGATTCTTTACAGGCGGCTCTGTTGCAAGTGAAATTGCCCTATCTCGACAAGTGGAATTCTCAACGCCGTGAAATTAGCGATCGCTATACATCTCTCCTCAAAGATGCCAATATTCCTAATGTTACAACTCCTCACCATTGCACGGGCAGCGTCTGGAATCAATATACAGTTTGCATTGGTGCAGGTAAACGCGATTATGTGCAGACACAACTGCGAGAGCAAAATATCATCACGATGATTTACTATCCTTTGCCCTTGCATTTGCAATCGGTATATCAACATCTTGGCTATGAAAAAGGCGATTTCCCCGCTACCGAAGATATCTGCGATCGCGTACTATCTTTACCGATGTTTCCTGAACTAAGTGCAGAGCAACAGGAGCGAGTCGTCAGTACCTTAAAAGACATCCTCAAATAATCTCAAGGCATAAAAAAGCGGTGCAATACACCGCTTTTTTATGCCCCAAACCCTAAAACTTTCTCAACAGTCAGGGCAAAGCCAGCAGCTACCGTCGATGAAATTTGCATATCGCCTGTATAAATCTTGTCCTCATATTGACCTTCCACCCATAGGCATATGGTGATTTGGCGCATTTCAGGATCGATAATCCAATATTCGTTAATGCCTCTAGCTGCATATTCTGTACGTTTATAGCGATAATCGCGATCGCGATTTTCTTGCCCAGGGGAAACAACTTCGACCACTAAAACAGGTGCTGGCATTTCTTGGGTAATTGTATTACTGCGTTGACCAGTTATCGCCACATAACCATCTTCACTGAGTACAACTAAATCAGGGAGTCTGACCTTTGCCCTTCTACCACTAACTACAAGCTCAATATCCTTATGACAAATTAGTGAAATTGGGAAATATTTTGCCAGTTCAAACATTAGCAATTTCGCAATCTGACAATTTAGAGGAGATTCTGTGGGCATTTTGACTAATTCTCCGTTGACTAGCTCATAGCGTGTATCTGTCCCATCGTCATAGTTGAGATAGTCTTCTATGGTCATTAGGTTAGAGGGGCTAGCTGTGGCTAAAGTCATAATTTAAGATCCTCTATTTCGCATGACCGAATTGTAGCAAACTCAAAACCCAATCAAAATAGAGACGCGATGCGCCGCCCTTTTGATTGTTTTTTGCGAAAGTGCAAAGCGATGTTAGGTGATCGCCAGAAAGTAAAAACATCGGAAAGCGTTGTTTTTACCTATAATAATCATATCTGCATTAGGGAATAATCATGGGTATTCTTAACTCAATGTTTGCAAAATGGAAAAAACCTCAACAGGGGACGGGGAATGCTCCAAATGTGCAGACGATTCAAAGCCATATTCCAGCACAACCTCCATCCGCTCCTCAACCTAGTTCGACAATGCAGCGTTATGCGGAATTAGAGGCAGAACTAACGCGATCGCATCAAGAATTACAAACTAGACCGATTAATTCTCCTAAAAAATCTGGAGGGTTTAAAAAATTGGGAAAACGGCTGATTTGGATTAGCGTTTTGGTGGGAATACCTGTAGGTCTTATTTATGTGGTGAATTTGCCCTATCCTGCAATTCGACGACCAGTGGCTAAGGTGGCTCCGCTTTTGCTATTGCCGAGCAACATGACAATCGAAGAAAATTTCAAAAAGGGAGAAGCTACGATTGAAGAGGCTAGACAGTTGATCGAATCTCCCACTAGTGCTGAAGATCTCGATCGTGGTGCAATTAAACTCAAAGAAGGTAAAACGGCTCTAGATGCAATTCCTGCGTGGTATATCGCAGACTGGGCGGACTATGTTCGAGGATATTATGGTTGGGGCTATGACTGGCGCTTTTCACCTGCGGGACTGCAAACAGTTCGTATTAAAGCAGGACAACTAGAAGCGAAGGTATTTCAAGAGAAGAATGCCCAGATTATGCTCACGGATGCTGAAAAAGACATGATCACAGCAAAAACTCTATTTCAGCAATCTACTAAACCGATTGACAAAAAACTTGCTATCCAAAACTGGCAGGCGGCGATTGACCGACTCAACCAAATCCCAACACAAACTATGGCAGGACGAAAATCTCAACAGTTAGCAAGTACCTCAACTAGAGATTTAAAGGAATTAGCAGGGCTTTCGGGTGGGAATGAAAAGGTTTCAACGTTAATTAGTAGTGCTGAAGAATTTGCCAAAAAAGCTGCCCAGTCTGGACAAAATCCGCCGCATTCTAGTGAGCGTTGGACAGTAATCGCGACAATGTGGCAAGAAGCAATTCAAAGACTAGAAGATATTCCTGCGAGTGATTTACAAGGTTATACAGAAGCTCAAAGACGTTTAGCTGAATATCGCTCAAGCCTTGCTGAGGTGCAGGTCAGACTTAAAAATGAACAGGATGCAGTCCAAGCTTTAGAGCGTGCAAATCAGAGGCTTGTAGCGTTATGGGCAAGCTTGCCCAAAGAGGGTAAAGATTTAAACCGCAATCAAGCGATCGGTAACTTTATGTCAGTTAACAATGAATTAGCAAAAATCAAAAGTGGGACTACAGTTTACTTACAAGCGCAAAAAGTGAAGCTTGATGTAGAAAAACAATTGCAATTACTGCAACAAGCAAAATGATTTATCTTAGGATAGATGGTACTTTGCGTTATCTAACCAAGTTACTATAAGTCCTGCAACTAACCCATGACAAAATTTGACTTTCTATCGGACATCCAAAAACCTTGGCACTACATGGATGTGGAGCAAGTATTGGCAGCTTTGGAATCTTCGATGGAAGGTTTATCCTATGTAAGTGCACGACAAAGATTACGGCATTTAGGAGCAAATAAATTACCGCGATCGCGTCCCATTAGCAAGGTTCTCTTACAACCTTTAATCAATCCTTTGACCTATCTTCTCTTAGGATCGGCAATTTATTTGCAATGGAATAGAGCTGAAGGATGGGCACTAATTTTTGTGGGGATACTACATAGCTTAGCAGGGCTTGTTATTTCCATATGGTCAATTAAAACTAAAGAGAAAGTCAGTCGAGATCGCCCTCAACGTCGTCAAAATGTTCCCTCCAATTCGGTAATCGTATTGCGCGATTCTGAAGAGATGGAACTGCCATCACGGGATTTGGTATTAGGTGATATTTTAATACTACGAGAAGGAGATCGCCCTAATGTTGATTTGCGTGTACTAGAGACATCAGAAGATTTACTGGTTAATCAAACTAATTTAGGCGGGGAAGCAATTTGTGCTAAGCGAGCTGAGCTTACCTTTGAAGAAAAAACTCCACCCCTTGAATGCAGCAATATGATCTATGCGGGAACAGAAATTTCCACAGGAACCGTCAAGGGTATTGTGATTGCTACAAGTCGTTTCACCCAAGAACAGATGGCTCTAATCAGAGAGAAGCCATTTTCAGTTATCCATTCTGAATTAAGGCAACTCCGTCAAGTCTGGATAGGGATGCTGCTATTAGTAACGACTACCGCGATCGGCTTTGCATGGCAGCGTGGAATTATGATCAATGCGATGACTGCTGCTGCTTTAATTGTGAGCACCTATCCTCAAAATTTATTACGCATTGCTACACAAGTCCAATTATTAGGAATGTGTGATCTTGCTAAACAGAGGATATGGGTGAGGTTTCCTTCTATTTTAGATGCGATCGCCAGAGTGACTAAAATTGTGCCAATAGTCGAGTCGGATGTAGTGCTGAGCTTTGATAATTTAAGTCGCGCAGGCATTGAGTGGAGAGGACTGATCAGAGCTTCTGAAGATGATGCAGTCGCATTTGGAAAAGTAATTGGTATTGAAACCCATAGTTATTTTGATGCGCCTCAAGAGCGGATTCGCCAATGGCAAAGAGAACATTTCAAGACTAACCAAAAGCCTTTAAATGCTGTTGCTGTAATTGGGAATGATATTGAAGATATTCCTCTGCTCAGAGCAGCCGATGTTGGGATCTGCGATCGCACCTGCCGCAAAGAATTACAAGATAGTGCATCTCTGATTTTACCGAAGGAAGACTTCCATTATTTACCGATCGCGATTCTCGAAGGAAGAGCTACCTTTGATCGACTACAACGTATTGCCTTGCTTACGGCTACAAGTTCCTTTACGTTAGCAGTACTAACCCTCATGGATACCGCCGCAGGGTTCTCTATACCGCCATTGCAATTAATCTGGGTGGGGGCGATCGCGACACCACTTGTGGCTTTTCCCCTAGCCCTTGAACCTACCCATGAGAGTCTGCTATCTCAACCAGCACACCGTTTTCAAACGATGTTGCGTCCTAGCAATTACCTCCGCATTTTGCTTACTGTCACTGCCACGATTACCGCTATTTCTCTAGTCTTCTGGCTAAAGTATCAAGGTCAACCTGCGATGTTGTCCCAAGCGCGATCAATGGCTTTTGCCACCCTTGGTTTCAGTCAGATTTTCCATGCCTGTGCGATCGCTCGCCAAAGTGTATTTAGCAATCTGCCACTGATTCTCGGCATATCCTTGATCACTGTTTGCCAAATAGCCTTTGTGCAAGTTCCTTGGTTTGGCGACCTGATGTCAACGGTTCCTTTAAATAGTGTTGAATGGGCGATCGCAGTTCTCAGTGCCACTGCTGTGTTTTGGGTACAAGAGCTAATCAAAACGAGTTAGCGATTGTGCTTGCTAAAAAGGCTGAAGAACTTGCTGGTCAAGAACGTCAACAGAAAGAGAAATTAGCGACTTATGTAAGGTCATTGGGCATTAATCCTGATGATATTTAATCGAATCAAGGTAAGCTGCAAATAGACCATAGATTGATCGCGCTAGAAATTAGTAAACCCATGAGTTTAATGCCTAAGCATTTACTGAAAACTGCTGCCTTCTTAAAAAGTAACGCCCAAAAGCCCTCTAAAAAAACACATCTGAGGCAATGGTGTTTTTTTGCGAGCCTGACGATCGCTTTGCTATCAGGATGTCAACCAGCACCAACTCCAAGCCCCACAGCCACTCCAACCGCAACCCCAACCCCAACAGCAACCACCACCAAAGATAAAGCTCCAGAGGGGATTTTAGAGCGGGTAAAAGCTCGTGGAAAGCTAATCTGTGGTGTAAATGGTAAGCTATCTGGTTTTAGCTATGTTGACGAAAAAGGGGTGTGGAGTGGCTTAGATGTAGACTATTGCCAAGCGATCGCAGCGGCAGTCTTGGGGGATGCCAAAGCAGTTGATTTTAAACCATTGCTAGCTAAGGATCGCTTTACAGCAATCCAAAGTGGGGAAATCGATGTCTTGATGCGAAATACGACCCACACTTTAACCCGTGATGCTGCTACGAATATTTCCTTTGCACCTACAACTTTTTTTGATGGTCAGGGTGTAATGCTTAGAATTGGGGCAAAACCAACTGCTTCTCCGACAAGTTCACCCAGTCCTGCAACTACCGTGTCGCCTTCGCCAACCGCCTCTGCCTCCCCCACTCCTAGTCCTACCAGTACTCCTTCCGCCGACAAAGATAGTAGCAAAACGGATAAACAAACACCTAAAACGGGTGAAGAATTGGCGATCGCCCTCAAAGAACTCGCAGACAAAAAAATCTGTGTGGAAACAGGAATCAACGCCACAAACCTAGAATCTACATTCAAAGAAGCTAATATAGCGATCGAGCCGATTATCTTGCCTGATCTTGATGAAGTCTTTAAAACCTATGCCAAAGGTGACTGCGAAGCAATTTCTTCAGAAAAATCTCAACTTGCTGCATGGCGGAGTAAATTACCACGTCCTGCTGATCACAAAATTCTCGATCTGAGTTTGTCAAGGGAACCCCTTAGCCCTGCTCTCGTTGGTAATGACGATCGCTGGCGGGATGTGGTGACATGGATAATTTATTCCACCTTCTACGCCGATGAATTGGGTATTAACATGAATAATTACACGATTTTTAGGGATACTAAAAATCCTGAAGTTGCCAGATTTCTCGGTACATCAGAGTCTTTAGGCATTGAGTTAGGACTAGCGCCAGACTGGACAACTCAAATCCTCAAGCAAGTAGGAAATTATAGTGATATCTACAATCGCAATCTTACGCCCCTAGATATTCCCCGTGGGTTAAATCGCACTTGGAAGCAAGGTGGGTTGCTCTATTCAATGCCATTTCGTTAAATAAAGTCTCGTAGTGATTTTTTAAGGTGTAAACAAATGTCGTTTATCATTTCCACGATCGCTTCACTAGTCTCGATATTGGTATTTTTTAACAGCAAACGCCTCGTTGATAATCGCATTGCCCAACTAGTGATTAAGGCGATCGCCGGACTAATTGCTCTAGTCACTACACTCAATGCCTTGAGCCGCTTGATCATTGTGATTCCTGCGGGAAATGTTGGGGTGGAAGATTTTCAAGGTAAGGTCAGCGATCGTAGCTTAGCTGCTGGTCTACATGTGATTAATCCCTTTGCTGATGTGGTGCAGTTTTCTGTACGCTTACGCGATATTAAAGAAGAAATTGGGGCAACATCTAGAGAAGGCTTGGCTTTAGGGATTGATATCAGCATTCAATATCGAATTGATCCTGCTAAAGCGCCGAGTATTTACCTGAATATAGGCTCTGAAGAAAGCGAAATTGTGATTTCGCGATTTCGATCAATTTCTCGCGAAATTGTGGCGGGATATTCTGCTGAAGATGTCTATGCCACTAAGCGCGAAGAAATAAGCTTAAAACTTGCCGAAAAATTGCGATCGCAACTTGCGCCGATTGGATTTATTGTCGATGAGGCTCTATTGCGAAACGTGAAAGTGCCTGAAACTTTGCAAGCAGCCATTCAGGAACGCCTTAAAGCTGAACAGGAAAATTTGCAAATGAAATTTGTCCTCGAAAAAGAGAAGCAAGAAGCCGAGCGCAAGCGAATCGAGGCAAAGGGCAGCGCTGATGCTCAAAAAATCTTGGCAGAAGGACTCACACCTGCGGTTTTGCAATTACGCCAAATCGAAGCTACGGAAAAATTAGCGCAATCTCAAAACTCTAAATTAGTAATTCTTGGCAATAGTCAAAACACACCTTTAATTTTGCCCGTTGATCGTGAAGCTGCCAGAGCTATTGCGCCAACGCCATAAAGCCCAAAAACAAGAGGTAATTAAAAAATTTTGCCAAGTAAAATTTTTTAATTACCTCTTGTTTGAGATTCCTAATGGCTGAGGTTACTCAAACTGTTAAAATTTTTGCAAGGTTTAATAAAATTCTTTA
>Ga0172367_10002062_pt1 | contig 28098 bp, 51 predicted proteins | sample Lak10m_FD_114542 | JGI IMG/M metagenome (GOLD analysis project Ga0172367, IMG submission 114542) | Freshwater microbial communities from Kabuno Bay, South-Kivu, Congo - kab_022012_10m | ecosystem: Environmental > Aquatic > Freshwater > Lake | place: Democratic Republic of the Congo: South-Kivu...
CACCAAAGATATATGACCGTTTTACCCCGGCAATTGCGGTCGGGGATCTGCCTTCGGCCGGAGCTCCTCTTCGAGCACGTAGGCCTCTTTGGCCGGGATGAGAAGGATCTCCCGGAGCCGCTTCGACACTTTCGTGGAGGAAGATTTAGCAACCCGCAGGCCACATTCGGCCAGGGCAGATTTAAGTTCTTCCGCTCGCTGCCTGTGAAGCTTGCGAAACTCGAGACCTTCCCGTCCCTCGTCCTTCCATTTCCTCTCGACATCGGATCTCTCCTCCTCGGGGGTATGGAACAGCAAGAGCTCGTAGGCCAGAACCTCCGCCGACTCCAGGTCTCGATCTTCTGCGTCACTCATCGAATTTCTTCAGGTGTTTGCGAGCCAGTTCGACCGCCTCATCGGAGATGAATCCGAATTCCTTGAAAACGACGCCGGGTTGATCCCCAAAGAGCTGGAAGATCTGGAGACGTCCGGATTCCTTTCGACCTCCGAGAAAACTCATCTGCCCTGCCGTCTTCGAGTTGGTGACTTCCTTTCTGAAAGCTCTGAGCTCGAGACGGTCCTGCTCGTCCAAGGCGCTCTCCTTCTGCTCGTCGGTGAGATGTCCCTCGCTCATGCGGATGTCTCCTGCTTCTTGAAGTGGAGACGAGCAGCGAACGAGGCAGTCCCCTGGTAGTGGAGTGCGCAGGCCTTGCTTTCGTCCTCAAGCTTCGAGGGTTTGAAAGCCTCCGTCGGGAATGGAAGTTGTTCCTGAGGGATCTCGTATTTTTCGAGCAGCCCCGAAATCTCGAGGCCGGTACGATGCACGTGAAGAAAATACGAACCCTTCCAGATCACTTCCAGAGCGAACAGCTGGGTGTCCTCGTCGACGGTGGCAAGGCGAACCTCGTCTCCGTCTTGCTTCAAGAGCGCCTGGACGGCCTCTGTGATGACGGAGCCCTGCTCGCAAAGACCCGTCTCGATGCGTCCCAGGGAGGTAGTCCTGGTCTTGATGTGTCTGGTGTATCTCATTTCTTGGAGTAGGAGTAATCTACATTCTCACGCTTCAGGCGCAAAATCTTCTTCGCCGCCTCGCTCCCGGCCGGCTGAGTGCCGTGGATGAGAAGCGCGAAGTCCTCCTCGGCCCGCATCGCATGAGAGTCATCATGATCGATCTCCAGACCCATTTCCTCCGCTTCCTCCGGGTGGCCGACCACGTAGGCGGTACAGAACCCGTAGCGGGGGATGAGGTGGTCATCGCGACCGCCGAAGCTGGCGGTGAGCTTCAGGTTGTCCGGCCATTCGTTCAGGTCCTGGTAGAGATACTTCGCCCAAAAGCGAAGGCTCTTCGTGTATCCGTAAAACAGGGTGTTCGGACGCTCCATCGTGGCTTCCACCCAGGCGTTGAAATACGCCTGGTTGAAGAAGTCTCCGGATGCGTGGATTCGGACCGTCCTCCAGCGAGGGTCGAGGCTGTCCAGCAAGAGCTCCTTCATGCGGCTCTTGGTTCGGGCTGCGGTCAGAACCTTGAGGTGGTTGTGACGCGCCGCTCGGACATTGGGGGCAAACGCCTCTGCCGTTGCCGCGTAGCAGCGGAACTCGGCGTCAGGACCATCCACGATCCTCCCAGTGTCGATGTCGGCCTTTGCCAGGCAGTCTTTCGCGCAGGGGCACGAATAGCCGGCAGGCAGAGAAAATGTCAGCACATCGGCCGACAGCTTCGCATTTCCCCCGGCGACGAAGCGCAGAGGGCCTTGGTATTTTCGACTCATATCGTAGTCAGTCCACTCTCGACCTAAGTCTTGTGGCTGCGGATCTGCCCTCATGTCGATCTATCACTTCGGGGCCGCGGGCAAGATAGCCCCGTCCTCCGGAGGACATGACGATAAAGGCCGGGTCGTGAGGAGGCGAAAAGGTGATCTTGATCACGTTCTCTTCGCTCTGAACGCTGATGATATCAGGCCAGCCCGGATTGTGGCCCTTGAAGCGTTCAAACTCCCTACGCTGCGCAGCCGACAAAGGTCGAATGTCCATCAGCCCCCGGCTCCAAGGGTGATGATGCGAGAGGTCTCCTTCGACTTTTCCTTCAGCCGCTGCTCGGCGACCGTGAGGACATCGTGAGAAAGGTTCCCCTGCAGGATGCTGAACTCGGCGATCATCGAGAGCAGCGCGTTCTCGCCCATGTCGGGCGAGGCATTCGTCATGCTCATCGATGTGGCCGCTCCCTGGAGGCGCTCTTCCGCCTCTTCCAGAGTGATCTGCTGATCTTCAGCCACTTTCGCGATCAAGTTTCTGATTTGTTCCTCCGGCAACGTATTCACTGAGCAGCGAAACACCAGAGCAACAGTCACGTTCGATGCCGAGCACTCTTCCAGCGCGGCAATGAGCGTTTTGATTGGATTCTTTTCCATGGTATGAGATTTCGCCCCTGCTCCTGAGGAGCTTTGTTCGCAGGGGGCGATGGTCTACGCACATGGGGCTTCACGCCCCTGACCGACTAAAGGTAGTCGTTCCAGACGAAGTCCAAGTCTGCCCCGAGATTCGTCTGAGCAGCCCGAGACCCGCCAAATTCGGGTTTCTGATTGAAGATTCGGCGAGAACCGTCCTTCAACTGGGCGACGGTCTTTCCGTCTTTGATCTTGGCCTCGATTCGACTCCTGAGCTTCGAGTCGATACCGTGACGCGAAAGCGCATTCTCGAGAAACTTCTTCCTCTCGGACTTCTCTCGTTTCTCGGCGTCGGCCTGCTCCGCCTCCTGGGACTTGCGGGCCTCGGCCTCCTCGGCGTCCGCCTTGGCCTTGGCCTCGGCGTCCGCCTTGGCCTTGGCCTCGGCTTCTTCCTTCTCCCGTCGGGCCTTCTCCTCCAGAGCTTCTTGCTGCTTCCGCTCCATTTCGTCGATTCGAGCCTGCTTCTCCTCTTCAGAAATCTCAGGAGGACGAATGTCCGAAGTGGTGGATTCGTTCTCCCTCCGCTCTTCCTCGACGGCTTGGGCCGCCGCCGCTTTGGCATCGGCGATATCCGCAGCGTCGATTTTTTGGTTCGCCGGCGCAGCAGCCGGAGGGGGAGGCGGGGGAGTGCCGGCTTCCCCGGGAGGATCGGCATGGCCTGTCCCGCCCGCGGAGGGGATCAAGTCATCTTCTTCCGAAGCCTTGGGGGCGACCTCCGCCACCGGGATGCGGCGGATCAACCGATCGAGGAGTTCGGATCGAGGGCCGGTGGCCGTCTCCTCCAGGATCTGAAGCGCGTCCTGAATTCTCCGGTATGGTGTGGCGTCCTTGTCCGAGCTGACTTCCTTGAAGGATGCCAGTTCCTCAGGGGTGATAGGCTCTTTGGCCTCCAGCTTTGCGATGACTTGGTCGATGTTCATGATTTCAATCGGATACTTTGTTTGCAGAAAAGAATACACTCAACGAGCCTCTGTTTGGCAAGCTCTTTGTTCGCGCCTTCTGGGAGTTCCGACAGGATCAGAGCCCCCAGACCGATCCCCTGACGTTCAATCTGGATCTGGGAAGGGAACGGGGCGACGCCCCCTTCAGTGGAATCCTGAAGGGCATCGACCAGCGATTTCTTGCTGTCGAACATCAGTCGAGGAGAGCAAATAGACCAGCGACATCCAGAACCTTGATCCCTTTGCTGGCTGCGGATTTGAGTTTCGAGGATCCGGAATTCGGGTCCGCGGCGACGACGTGGGTCACGTTGGACTTGAAGGATGTCTCGAAAGAGTGTCCGGCCGCGGTGATCTTGTCATGCAGCTCCGCCTTCGGGACCTCGAAAGTCCCAGTGAGACAGAACACGTAGGATCCGGCCGCAGGAGCTGCCGAGGGCTCGAACTTGAGAACTCGGACTCCATGCTGGCCCAGGAGCTTCAACTCCTCCCGGTTCGACTTCAGTCCTTCCGAGATGGTCTTCGCCACATTGGGGAGACTGAGTTCGACCGCTCGTTTCTCCAGCTCGTCGTTGAGCCAGTTCTTCAGCTCGTTGAACACCTCCGGGAGTTGAGTGATGATCGCCTCGACTCGACGGACACCCAGCTTCTCAATGCCCAGACCTCCCAGGATCTGAGGGATGGTCAGTTGCAGAGCGCCGGCAACCGCTTCCCGCAGGGTTTCCTGGATCTTGGAGGAGACTCCTGGAAGATCAGTCGTTCCGGCGGCCCACTCGTAGATCGCCGAAGGTCCCCGATCAGGGTATGCCTCGGCGAGAGCCTCGAGGGTCTTGGGTCCGAATCCCTTGATGTCCACGGTCTTGGTCCAGTGCTCCAGGCGCTTCACCCGGACGGATAAGGTGACGGAGGATCCTTCTCCCTCTTCCACGTCGGCGTAGATGTCGGCCGAAAGTTTCCCGCCTCCGAGGTCTCGCCGAACCACTGCCGCACCGGTGTGCGGACACACCGTCGGAATCTCGATCTCCTTGCTGTCCTCCGGAGAGTCAGGCAGGGCGCCAGTCACTTTCGGGATCACGTCCCCTTGGCGGGTCACGATGACCTGGTCCCCGATACGGATTTTCAAACGCTTGATCTCCTCGGGGTTGCAGAGCGTGGCCTTCTTGACGATCACACCTCCGATCTCGACAGGCTCCAGGTGGGCTACGGGCGTCAGCTTGTGCGTTCGGCCCAACTCCCACTCCACGCTGTTCAGCCTGGTGGTGGCGGCTCGAGGTGGGAACTTCAGGGCGACCTCTCCCAGAGGGCGCTGGTTCTTGATCCCCATGGAGGTGAGAAGGTTGACGTCATCGACCGAGACCACCAGACCATCGATCTCGACGGAGAGTAGATCTCGGACTTCGTCTTCGCTCTGGTCCCTGCTCCTCTCGTGTCCCTCGCGCCAAGCCCAGTCCTGCAAGATTTTGAGCCGGTCATCGTAAGCCCAGGCTGCGCCGGCCAAACTCGAAATCGAAAGAAACGGCGTCTTGAATCCCATGTCGGTCAGACGAATGAACATCTCGGCGAGAGTCCGATCCGGAATGTTTCCCTGGAAATCGTAGAGCCGGAAGGCCCGGAACTCCAGAAATTGGCACTGCTCACCGGACTTTCGACGCATGATTCCGTTGCCCAGGTTGCGGGGGTTGGAGTCCTTCTCCCCGATCTTCTCGAAGGTGGCTTTAGGCAGGAGCACCTCTCCGCGAATGTATCCGTTGAACGGAGAACCATCTGGGTTGTAGGCGTTGAACGGAACCCCAGACATCATGAGGGCGTTTGCGGTGATGACTTCCCCTGTGTGCCCATCCCCTCGAGTGATGGCCATGGTGAGGATTCCATTGCTGTAGGTCAGCCCCATGGATCCTCCATCCAGCTTCGCGGTGACAACCACGGAGAACGGAGAATGTTTGGATCTGAGGCCGTCATACCAGCTCACGAGTTCGCCTCGGTTCAACGCATTGTTGAGAGAACCCATCGGGAACTTGTGCTCCGCGGTCTCGATCGTGTCTCCTCGCCCGATCGGCGCACCGACGCGGGCGAGGCGAGGGTCATCCGGACAGGCGTCAGCGAGCTGACGCTTCAGCTCGTCGTAGGTGTCGTCCGACAGGACGTCGGTGCGATCGACGGGCGAGCCGTTGTAATACACCTGATCGGCGCGGTCAATTTGCTCTCTGAGCCTCGATAATTTTGCGATATTCTGCATCTTCGGTAATGGTTTGGTGTCCTTCGACGTCGAAGTTCATTTGGGGTACGGTCCAGAAGAATGGGTGACGAGGATCGCCGGCGAAGTGAAAGGCGTAACCCTTCGCACCTCCCCACTTTCTGGCCTCTTCCAGGTAGCGAGCCCAGTCGGACTCGTCGATGCACAACGCATCGCCGGTGCCCATGATATCCGGGAATTCGGCATCGGGCGAGATTCCCATCTCTTTCTTCTCCCATTTCACCCACAGCTGGTGGGCGACATTCAGCGAGTGGTTCGGATCCGGCCCCCGGGTGAAGTAGGTGACCGGTCGATATTCGGTGGCGAACCGGTGGTCCTGCACCCATAGGGTGCATTTCCAAGGCTGGTAGCGAGGATCCGTGGCGACGTTTTTCATGATCGCTGGAAGCTCTCCCAGCGTCATTCCTCCCAGGCGTTTCCGCATGGCCTCCTCCCGCTCCGCTTTCTGGTCCAAGGAAAGGATATCCGCGGTGTTTTTCCACATCGGTTGCTTCTTCCTCACTTTAGGAATTCGCATCAGGCTGTTGGCCCAGAGCTGAAGTCTGTCCGGAAGGAATCTGTCGCGTACCTTTTTCTTGCTCATGCTCTCTCGTTGGCTTCTCGCACGGTAAGTTGGCGGTTGGTTTCCGGGTCGACTGAGCCGTTCAATTTCTCGATGGCCTCCTCCCCGTCCGCTCTCAGCATCTCGACGAAGGCATACCCTCGGTTACGCTGCCCTTCACCCTTGTGCTTTCGATAAAGGGGGAGAAAAACGTCGATCACAGTCCCAAAAGGGGTCAGCAAGGCCTCCACGCGCTGCTTGTCAGCGCAGAAATCAATGCCGCCTACAAAGAGACGTATTTTGATCGACGATCCCATATCCTTTCGAAAGATCCGCTCAGTCCACCGGAGGAATAGGCGACTCATCCTCGTCCCTCCAAGACTCCTCGGACATCGGGGGTAACGGGGTGAGGACGTCCCCGGATTCTTCAGGCGGAGGAGGAGGCGGAGCGGAGGACTCCTCCTCCGGCGGAGGGGGCGGAGGGGTTGACGCCGGATCCACCCAACCCTCGGCGAGCATACGATCCCGGAGAAGGTCTGCGCCTTCGCTGCCTTTGTCCCATCCGTCCCGTCCCAGGCCGGCGTTCAAGATTCCTGCCGCTTGAAGGGCAGCCTTATCGTCGAACCCGTGGAACTCGTCGTAGATCTCCTTCCCGTTGTCCAGGATCGCCCAAGCTCCGTTCTCCCTTTCCTCGGCCATGTAGCGTGGAGTCTCCTTCTGACCGGAGGAGGAAGCTAAGGGAGAGGCAGAAGCCGCCTCCTTAATGGTCTCTTCCGGAGCTCCGGAGATTTTCTCGATGAGGTCCTTGTTGACCTCGTCCGGGGAAGGTGTGGACTTCCCTGGTTTGGGTTTCTTCTTCGGAGCCTTCATCGTCGGCGCTTTCTCGGAAGGTTCCTTCTTGGAGGGCGCCTTCTTGGTTGGGGCTTTTTTCGGAGGCTCCGCACCCCCTCTTCGAGACTTCATCTTCCGTTGCCACTGCTTGGGAAGAACGACCTCCATCACTTCCATGAATGCGATCGGGTAGTCCCTGATGGCCCCCAGTAGGTCGGATATCGCCGCCGCCTCAGATTCCCCGTATTCCAACGTCAAGTCGGTTTCCGAGATGAAGACGGCGAACTTTTCCTGGAAGGTTTCGTTTTTCTTTTCCGCGAAAACCTTCTCGTCGTGAGCCTCGGCCTCCGACTTGCTGTGAAAGGTTGTTCCGTCGGATTCGGCCAGATAAACTCTTTTTGCCATAATTCGGTTGTTTGGTTCTAATCGTTTAATTTCTACTCAAATGCAAATCAAGAGCATAATGAACATTCGAAAGAAAAACTGCAATCGCGAATCCTTCGGGTGTCTTCTCTCGCTCTGCTCTCCTCCATGAGCTGTCCGGAAGGTCATGGATCTTCGATCTCAGACCTTCCGGAGCAACCTCGGGATCCAGCCAGGGTTCCGGCATGATGAACCCATTTCCGGCCCAGATGCAAGTCCCCTTTGTCCACATATCCCCGTAGTGCCAGGGGTGGAACTTGTGATCGGGAGGCGCCACGTGTGTGGAGAGAACCCCCGTCGGGTTCTCCACCATGAACGGAGCGCCCGACCACTCGGCGTGCGTGATGCAGGCGGAGAACAGCTCGAGCGCGTCCCTCAGCAGCCCTGTCCCCTTCTTTTTGAAGTCCCGCGCCCCGGTCACGGTGACGTGTGTGCAAGGAGGAAAGGCCGCCACGAATACCACTCGCCTCCGGGCGTCTGGCGGAGGCGCCCAGGTGCGGACGTCTCCGAATGTCCTGCGGGATCCGTCCTTGAGGAGTCGGTCCCGTCTCACCTTGTTCGCCAGGTCCACGCTGTAGGTGTCGAACCCGGCGCGAGCCCAGAATTTCAGCATCACGGTCGAGCAGTCGCAGAGCGACACTGCGACCGGACGCTGGGGGAGCTTGTCCAACTTGGGACGGAGCTCGTCGGCCAGGGCCTGCGCCTCAGCCTTCTTCTGTTGGAGTATGCTCACCACGGATTTCGTCCTCGCTCAGGATTCCTTGCTGAAGGATCAGTTGAACTCCCAGGTCCTCTGGAATTTCATCGTCGTCGATCAGGAGCACGTCACCATGGATGATGTCCTCATCCAGGAGACGCGCCAGGGTGCCCAGATCCCGGGCATCTTTCGGGAGATCAGCCTCCGTGAGACTGGCCGGGTAGACAACGTCCACTAGCAGCCGGCGGCGGCGCCAAGGAGATCCTGTCATCGCTCCACCTCCACGCGATCGGCTTCGACATCGAAGCAGTCATCTTCCATGTCTCGAACGATCAGAAGCTTCGGAGATCCGGTAGGTGTCTCGCGGAATCCAAGGACCGTGCCGGTGAAGGCGTGCTTCCACGCGTCATCAGTCCTGTCAGGCGCTGGGACGTGGACCGTGTCTCCGCGTTTCGGCGGAGGGCTTACTTTCTCCTCCTTCGCCTGCTTCTCCAAGAACTCCATGCAGGCATCCTTCCATGGCGATTTGTTGATGAAGTGGATCAGCAGCTCGAGCTGGGACTTGGTGCCCCATCTGGTTTCTGCCGCGAGAGACCCGAGAGTCAGGCCGACACAGCCTCTCGACTGCTCGCTGTGGAACGCCAGGATCTTCGTAGCCGCTTCCACAGCGTCGGGCTTCCCAGCTTCCAGGTCCGATACGAAAGCATCTGCCGCGTCCGCGTCGGTAAAGGTGTCTGGCGAGTAGTCGTCCACCCTCTGGATGGAAGGTCTCGAGTCCTCGTCGAACAGCGCCCAGAGATTCTCCGGGGTGTCGGCGTTGAGGTGCTCTTCCCACGCTTCCAGGTCGCCCTGCCGATCGATGTAGACCAGCGCGGCTTCCAGAACGTCTTCGGCGCTTCGGCCGTATTTCTTGCGGAATCTCACCGCGATATCTTCAGCTCCATTGCTCATGATGATACAAAAAGGTCGAAGTCATTCCCCCGCTCGAGAAATGATCTGGCAAGAGTCTGCGCGGTCTGCAGCTTTTCCTCTACCGTCTCTCCCATCCTCGGGACGTTGTCGTAGAAAAACTGGGTGGCAAAGATCGCATAGCGACGATGCACGCAGTCCTCCTCAGATTTGGTGATTTCCTGCAGGGGCTCTCCACCATTGAGCACGCGCTCCCGCATCCAGTCGAAAGCCTCGGTGAGGGCTTTTTCGTCGAAGTGCACGATCATAGCGTCAACCACTCGGGTCGGTTGTCCCGGATCGCGTGCAGCTCATCCCTCGAGGGATTGGCGTTCTCCTGGGGCAGCGTCTTGCGATACTGCGTGAACCCGGAGAAGTTCCCTTGGTGGTGCATGTGCAGGTCGTAGGGAAGCGGGAAGCTGTTGGCGTAGGCCATGTCCCGCTTCAACGATACGCTGGACTCCGCGGTGAACTCAGCAGTCCAGGCGGTCTCGTGATCGTCGACCGGCGCGTCGGTGTTCAACCAAAGCTGCGGCGCCGCATAGGCTACGTGCTCGGCCGGAGAGGCGTGAAGGGGCTCGGCCACCATCAGCTGGTGGTAGAGATCCAGGTCTTTCTCCAGACTCTGATCGCCGTCGTAGGTGAGGTAGGACAGCCGGGCCGCCCGCGCTATGGCGACTCTCCGCTGAGTGTCGGTGTCCAGGTCCGGATACATTGCGTCGCCGAACGGCACGTGCCACTCACCCCACTCAAGCTCCGCGCGGGGCGTATCGAGGTAGGCGTTGAGCATCCGATGAGCCAGGATCTGGAACTCCGGCAGCGCGTCCTTGTGGGCACGGAGCTTGAAGAAGTTCCCCCAGCTCGTCGCCGACACCAGGACGGTGTAAGGCATGAACGGCTCGAGGATACGATTCGCCACGCCCTTGTGTAGGTGGTGGGCCTGGAGGCTGTCCGCTACCACGAGCGCGATGTTCTTCTGGGCCTCCCAGGCGAACATCACTTTCTCCAGCTCCTCACCTTTCAGCACTTCGCCCGGCTGCATGCCCGGCTTGTTGGCTCCCCAGTATTCCGGGACTGCAGGGTTCTCGATGATGATCCGCCGCATCTTGTCGACCGGGATCGCACGCGAGCTCGCGGCGTTCCGGCTGAACATGCGATGCGTCATGAGCTCGGAGTGGACCCACCGAGGATATCGGAGGATCGCCGTGATCAGTTCTTGCCCGTTCGGGTTGCGCGACGCGGCGATGATGTGGGCGTCGATGTTTCGTGCGATCTCAGTCGCGATTTTTTGTTTTTCCATAAGTGATTAGCGTCGTTGCCACGACATGATTTCGCTTCTGATGACTTTTCCAGAGTCAGTATCTGCCCCGCTGAAGGAGTAGTTCATCTCAGACAAGAAGTCCTCCGCGTCGGCGCCGTCCTTCAGCTCGAAGTCCAGGTGGACGATAAGGGTGAATTCCTCGACCTCCGGCGCTGGGATCTTTCCTCCCAGCGCGGTGATCGCCCGTTCGACGAACACCAAGGCCATATCCTGAGGGATGTTGTTGAGATCGGACGCCTCGGTCAGGGCCTTGTGAAGATCCCGCAGCCCGTCGATCGCGCTTGTCGTGTCGACCGGCTCAGGAGCTTCCACCTTCGGAGGCTCTGGAGGTCGCAGCGCGAACGCTGCGTCGTTGAAGGTTCTCTCCATCTCCTGGAAGTGGAACAGCTGATGAAGCTGCAGCTTGGGATGATCGTCGATCTTCCGGTCGCCTTCGCACTCGATGAAGTTCTTCACCTTCCGCAGACACTCCAGCAGCCGCGGGTCGCAGAGAGGAACCGCCTCGAAGCCGGAGCATCGGTGCGCCTCATTCGAGCGGACCTGCTGGTTGCAGGTGTCGCAGTAAAGCGTGGCGCCGTTGTCCTCGTCCAGGAACTCACCGTCCATCAGAAACCTCCTTCGGTGTGCGTCCGTGAAGGACTGCCAGCTCGATCCCATGCTCGTAGCCGAAGCCCCAGAGCACCGTCTCGTAGCCGGCCGGCGCTCCTTTCTTCGCGTTGAGGACAAGGTTCTTCACGAGCGTGTCGGCCGAGACCTTCAACTCCCCGGGCATGAAGTGGCGTTGGAATCTCGCCGCAGCGAAGGCTCCGACGGTGACCAGACCGGTGACAGGGCACTGCACGGAGTGGAAATCCACCATGGGAGTCGCATTGTGAATGTGACGATCGGTCTCGTTTTCCGGAGGGGGTTTGTCTCCCAGCCGCACGACGATCGCCGGATCCACGGTGTCAATCAGCCGCGACAGATCTTTGAATGGGTCCACGACCGTGACCCCGTTGGCTGCAAGAGCCAGATCGAATTCTTCTTTCTTTGTCATAATCCTGCTTCTTTTCTGCGGAGGTCGTAGCGGGCGTCGGCCCGCGCACGCTCCCAGCGATTCCAGAAATCCGGAAAACCCTTCTCCTCAAAGATCTTCTCTGCGTAGTCCACCTCGGTGATGATCTTCTCCGTATCCTTCTGGTTGATTACGCGAGTCAGTCGGCCCTTCAGCCGGCGATACTCTTTCTGTGTTAGTGTCGGAGTTCCCATCTCAGTAGGGTGCGTTTCCTTGGATGCGCTCTCGGACATCCTCCATGTATTTTCGGTGGGCTTCTCGCTCATCGCCGTCCTCGTCTTCAAGGTATTCCTTCCACTTGTCAACGTCGGGTTCCTCGAGAGACATCACGAACGGCAGCGTCGTGTAGTCCCACGAGGTGGGCACCTCGTCCGCCTGGGAGAGGGCTTTCAACTGCCCCTCGATCAGGTAGTAGACGAAGCGCTCCTGACTGGCGGTGTTGCAGGCCGCGAGGGCCTCGTGGACCTCCTCGCGCAGCTCGTCATCATCCGGCAGCTCTCCCGGGTCGCTGGTGAAATACTCCATCTCGTAGGACAGTCGCGCCTCGCAGCAACGAACGCCGGTCCGGCAGTCGAACAGGAAGGTGTCGGTGATCCGACCCCCGCACTTGTCGATCATCTCTTGGGAGTAGTATCTCGTGTGGTCGACGATGTAGAGCATCGGCCAGGGTGGGTCTTCCCGCACAGCGTCTTCGGCTGGTGTAGGCGACATGATCATGCGGCACTCCGTAGGATCTCGCCCACCAGGTTCAGGTTGCTGAGCGAGTCGTAGGGCAACCACTGGTTGGCGCCTCCGTGGTAGTCTTTGCGGCCGGCGCACGTCCGCCACATGAACTTCGGGCCGAGGCAGCTCTCGCCGAGCTGCAGGTAGATCCGATCGGTGTGGAGCGTGACCTCGCCGCTGACGGCGATACCGGCCAGGTTACCTCTGAGATCGTAGGCGCTCTTGGTGAGGCCCAGATGTTTCTCAGCCAGATGCTTCAGGACGACTCGAGCAGACGCGTGGAAGCGCCGCTTGTTCTCCTCGTTGTAGGAGCAGCTGCCTGGCGTGCTCATCAGAGCGATCACCTCTCGTGCGGCTTTTTCAATTTTCGACATAGTCTTCGGGTCTGAATAGTGCTTTGAATTCGACGGACAATTTTCCGTCTTCTGTGAATACAGGACCTTCTGCGAATGCTTCGTCTTCTTCGTCGCCGAAAATGAACTGCAGGGGCCAGTGGTCTTTGTCGTTGAGCTGGCAGAAGAACACCAACGGCTCTCCCCTCAGTTGGTAGATCAGATTCGCGACCGAGATGTTCCCATCGCAGTCCTGCGTGATGTAGAATCCCGGATAGGGTTCTTCTTCCGGCTCAGGCTCCATGTGCTCCGGATATTCGTGACGGTGAGTGAGCCCGGGAAGAAATTCGTCCACATCAAACACGTGGAGTTTTCCCAGGCACTTCAGAAGCAGCGCCTCGTTGAAGAGGTCCCTCGGTAATACTCGCTTGTAATCGCTCATGGCGCTTCGGGTTCGATGCCCATCGCATCGCAGATGGTCTCGTAGGAGACCTCCAGTTTCTCCGCCAGCTCCTCTGGCGAGTTGTCGGATTCGCAACGGCTGCAGATCCAGTGATCTTCCACGACCGTGTGGCTTTCGTTGTGAGGGTCGAAAGGATTGTGGCACGAGTCGCACTCGACCTGTCCTCTGTGTGGATCTTCGATCTCCAGCAATGCTGCTCTTTTGTCGGGGCCGTAGTGGTAGGCTTGGCCCAGTTCGAAAGTCTCGAAGCTGCAGTCGGAGATCGAGAGCTTCTTCGAAGGTCGCTCCAGTATCGTCATCAGACGGTCGAAGCCGGCCTGTAGGGTGGTGAGAGTTTCCTCTTCGGTCCGGCCTGTCGCGTTGATGGGGAAGCCTACCCCAATCAAACGTCCCAGAACTATTGTGCTAACGATCATATTGCTCCGGTGAACTTCAGCTCAAATTGTCCGTTCATCGTCTCCTCCACCTCAAACACGGCAGTGGACTTTGCGACGAATGAGATCAGGAATTCTGCCAGACTCTCCGCCGATCTGAATGTGATTTTTCCGTACATAAAAAGATGTGATAGCGAAAAAAGAGGCTCGATCGATCGAGCCTCCCTGCCGACGACACCCCACCTTGCGACGGGGTGTCATCGGCGGAGGTCCCTCTCAGCCAGCCGTCTCGGCTTTCTGAAAGGCTGCCGCGAAGGCAGTTTGGGGTTCGCTCGCGGGAGGAGCTGTCGGCGTGGTTACCTTCGCCTTGACGGCGGGGGCACTCTCAGCCGCAGCTGGCTCATCCGACTGCTTTGGGCTCGGTGTCGTTTTGCTTTCCTTTCTCAGGGCTCTCACCAGGAGGAACACTCCCAGGGCGAGACCTAGAGTCAGCATCCCCAGACCGAGAGCCAGCGTCTCCGCCGTCAGTGTTATCGGATGGAGCTGCGTCAGGCTTTTTTTTTGATCCTTCACCGAGGACTCTGCCGGCGCGGAGGAAACCACACCTTCAGGGGACTTGAATCCCGTGATAGTCCTGAGCCCGGTGGCCTCGTCCTTGGAGATCTGCAGACGGTTCTCACCGGCCTGGATTTTCTCCGCGATCTCGGCGGACACGATCGGGATGACGGTACCCTCCTCGGTGAGAGCGTAGGCGCCCTCGTTACCGGTGAGGACCTGGGCGACCTTCACGGTCTCCCAGCCGTCGGGGTTGACCTGCCCCATCAGCTTCATCCCGAAGAAGGCGATGACGACGACGAGAGCGATTCCGACCAGGAGCTCCATGAGAGTGAAGCCCGAATTGCGATTGTTGCGATTTTTCATGATGACGTATCAGTTTCAGGTTTCCGGGTCTCCAAGAGTAGGAGGTTGTCCGAAAGTGTGTTGCCGGTCGTAACGTCCGGCGAAAGTGTTTGAGGGGAGCTCAGCTGTGGTGGAATTCCCACAGCCCCTCGGACGATCTCAACCGGTTGCAGTCCCGGGAACGCTGTGTCCTGCAGCGCTCGTCAAATTTTTACGGAGACCCTGCGGTCTACGTCGAGTACAAACGGACCCGCAGCATTGAGCTCGCTGCGCAGTTCCTCCTCGAGGTGTCTAGTGCTTTTGGTGAGGTGCCCGGTGTCCAGTATTAACGCCCGCTGTGTAGGCTGAGCTGGATCCGGTAAAACCGTAGTCAGCACAGCGTGCCGACTACATCTTGTTTTTGATGTTGTGGTTTTGTTGGGCCTAAGCCCGCGAAGGAAACCAGCGCGAACACCAGTCTCCTTCAAAATACTATGACGCTTTTCCGATAGGAATTGCGCAGATCACCCGTTGGACGGGGCTGCATTGTCCGTGATGGACTTCGCCTTCAAGTAGGCGCGTCCTGCGTCACCCCATACCGCGGAGAAAGCGCGGCACATTACCGAGTTCTTCAGTAATGGCATGACCTCCCGAAAGTTCGCGAGTTCGCTGTCCTTGAACCCTTTGCGCTTCTTTCTCTCAGCGATGTATTCTTCCTCGCTGAGATCCCACTTACCCAGGCGGGCGCGAATCGCCATGATTCGCTGCGCCACCACTTCGGGCTCCTTCCGCCGCAGCGTGCTGTCTTTCGGGTGTTCGATGAATACGGACGGAGGGATTGCGAACAGCGGGTCTTCGATCGGGGCGCTCATAAAGGGATGGCTGGCGGTTTGTGGGAGGATCCAGGGTATACTCGGGAGGCCTTACAGACGCCCTCATTATCCAGTCTCCTGGCCAAATCGCCAGCCAAAAATCACAACTCCACACCCAAGGCAGCGCTACCTGGGCGTGGAGGTCGCACCTGCGTTAAATAGCCGCAGCGGCCCCGGCTGGTTTACTCCGGTGGCCCTGCAACGCAGGAGCGAAAAGTTTCGGCCCCGCCCGAGAAACTGAAATCGGGCGGGGCCTTGCAATACCGGCGGGTCGGGTGGTTAAGCCCCGACACGGTGCCGGCCGAACACAAATTATTTCATGACGGTGCGTTCGCCCGTCTTGGAAAGCCGATAGCTCAGTGTGGACTTCGAGAGTCCGTGTCTTTCTCTGAGCTCTTTGTAGCTGGCGCCGGCAGCGTGCTCGGCCTCTACCTGGATCCAGAACTCGTCCGGTCGAGAGTTTGTCCGGCCTGCTTTCCGTGCGTGGAGCCTGCGATCTTCTTCGGACCGATCCATCGCATTCTCTTTCTTCGTCCCCAACACGATGTTGTCCCAGGCGTTGTTGAGCGGGTCGTCGTCCAGGTGACGTGTCACCGTGGATTCCAGCGCAGCCTCGCCGAACTTCAAGTAGGCCACCAGACGATGGACGTGTACTGGAACTACAATCCCCGCTGCGCCGTCGCGGCGCAGCCCCTCTCCGGGTAGTCGGACCTTCACTGACCAGTAGCGTCGTTGGGACCTTCCCGACAGACGTTGTTTGAGTTCGACGCCTGTGGATCCGAACACGTGTTTCCCATCTCGCGAGACTCGGAAGCCTGATGCGATGGCGTATTTGATACATTCCTGTGTCTTTGTCATCACAGCACCATAACAGGTTCAAACCTGATGTCAATGGTGGAGAAATATGGAGGTGAGGGGAGTCGAACCCCTGTCCCGTAGTAGTGACACACCACCGTCTACACGAATAGTCCTGGTTCCCTGATCAAGATCTGGATGGACAGGACGGTCCGTAACTCCTTCCCCTTCACAGTGCGTCGACTCTGATCGCTGTCACCGAGGTGATGCGTCAATTCCTGCGCTGCTGCTTACCGCGGGGAGCGGGTTCTTTTGCCTCATTGAAACCCACGGCCGGGGAGGCTTTACCGTGGGCGTGAAGGCCTTAGGCCACCGCAAGTTCGGCGGGCGCCTCGTACCCGAGGGTAGCGAGGATCGCATCCGCTTCTTCGACGGAGGGCGCAAGGCCGATGTCATCGGCGTTGGCGTTTGACTGTTTGATCGGCTTTTTACCGGGCCAACCGATCAACCCGTTCGTGCAGGCGGCGCGTCTGTTCCTACGGTCGAAACCAGTACACCCCCGAAAATTCATTCCCCTGAGTAGATCTTCACGAGTTCCTCCAGGGCCTTGGTCTGACGCTCCGCCAGATCCAGCTGTTGTCTCATGGCATCGGCCATGATCCGTCTCTCCTCCTTGTCTCCCTTCACGGCTTCGTAGAGAATGACACAGATCCCGACGGACAGGATCACTGCAACCCCGCCTTTCACGAGGGCGTCGATCGTGGAGGTGCTGATCATACCGCCTAGATTATCTCCTTGGGAGTTCCTGTCAACGGTATTGGAAAGGTGCCTGGGGAGCGATCTCCCCAGGCTTGCGAGCAACCTGCCTCGTCGTCATTGATCGGTCTGCTCGCCGCCGACGCCGGCGGTAAGGTGTCCGGAGGAGCGATCTCCCACAGACGCGACTCGGATCTCGGATCGAGAGTAACTCTCAGGACCGTGACGTCTTGCGTCCGGACCTTTGCCTTAACGACGGCCAACGGTTGGGGTAAAATCTCCCGGCCGCGTAGCCCCGGGAAATCATGGCAGACTGCCCGGCACGTGACCTCCAGGCAGGGGCGTTATTGATTTGTGTCTCGGCGGGAAAACAACCCAAAAACCCGCTTCTCCTATACACATAAAGGCTCCCGGCCGATTGGCCCCGGGACAGCATGGCGACGCCTTACTCCCAGGGGATCAGCCCCAGGGCGTCGGCGATTTGATTCGTGGTCTCGACCACAAATCCCCCGATGACAGGGGCGAGGTGGAGGACACGACCACCAGCCTCCTTGATGAGGTCGATGGCCGCCTTCATGTCCTTCAGGCTCTGCTGTGGAAGCAGGAAGGGGCTCATCGGAATCCCTCCTTCTTTTTGAGTCGGCGAGCCGCACGGCGCATGGTCGCGAAGCTCTCCCACCAGAGGACCCCACACCAGAGGAAGGCCCCGACGACGAACAGGCCCGCGAACCAACTCGCGGTAACCAGTTCTCCGAGGGCCACGTGAACAAGCGATACCGGCACCATACCGAACCACAGACCGATCGATATTTCTTTCATAGGCGAACACGATGGACAACCATTACCCGGACCCAGAATAGATCCGGCGAACACGCAGAAAGCGGCATGCCCGTCAAGGTATTATACCCCTTTTGACCCTGAAATTGCGCCTACGAGAACGTATCCGATCCGAGATCCTGGATACCATCCAGAAGAGCCATAAGACCTTCCTTGGAGGCATCATCCATGAAGCCGGCGTCTCGTAGGGACTCCCTCTGCTTCGCTAGGAGATCCCAGTCGATATTTCGCAGGAAGGACAGGGGATCCCCCGCGCCCACCGTCGGCTTGGGACTGATATCAGGGATGGAATCGAAAGGAACCGCGTCCCAAGCCAGACTCTCATCCTCACGATCGGTTTCGTAATCGATGTCCAAGAGTCTGGCCAGCTCGACGCCTGGAGCTTCGGACGAGGCGATCCTGTCCATCTCCGCCGGAGATGACCAGAAAATCCCGGAGTCCTCTCCGAAGCGATGCTCGTGGACGTATTTGTAGAGCCGGCGTCCGCGTACCGGCGTGAGTGAATCAGGCATAAGTGTATCCCCCGGCGTACCCGGGATTTGAATGGGTAAGAAGCTCGACGTCATCTGCGAGCTGACGAGGTCAACTCAAACAGAAGACCTTCACGAACCTCAGTTGTCGAACACGGGAGCTTCATCCCCTGTTTTCTCGACGTCTGCGCTGTGAGCCCAATCCTGGAAGGTCGGGAGCCACACGCGACGAGGTTGCTGGTCTGGATCATCAGTCTGGAATACGACATGGAACTCTTCCCGGGCCACCACAGATCTCCTGAGGATTCTTCCGTTCGCTCCATCACGGCTGAAAACGTCTCCTACCCAAGGGTCTGCGGCAGCGTCGCGAGCGAGCATTGCCATGGCGTTCATCGTATCATCCAGAACTTGAACGTCAATTCAAAACCGGACAATCTCCGGTTACTCGAATCTGGAGCAGCACTTCTTGTATTTCAACCCGGACCCGCAAAAACAGATGTCATTGCGAGGATGGGGAGGAAGTCGTTTTCCGTCCAGTTTCGCTCGATAAGCTCGAACGGTCGTCATCCCAAATTGGGATCGGATCAGCGCAGGGTGGACTCCGTCGAGAAGATACAGGTGCGCTCGACCCTTCAGCGGACGGATGCGGCAGAACTCCGCGATGGCCTCTCCCGCTTCCGGATATTCCTCCTCGAGTGGGATCACGTCGATGTGGGCTGGCCACTCTTGGTCGTAGACCAGGCGGTAAGCCTCCCTCTCCTCGAATCCAGCCTCCCTCATGCCCTGCATCAGGCGCGAACTGTCCTCGAACGCTAGATCAAGTTGCCCTTCCGGTCTATCGGTCCAGCTCCCGTCCGCCTGCTTGTAGAAAGTGGCGTCATCGAAGTGAACCTTCTTACCCGGCTCGTGCCGGCGTTCAATTCCCGAATTCATTTTGCAGATCCTGGTAAGCGGGCGATCTCCTTAGGAGCGCCCTCAGAGTTCCCCACTCGTGGGGTTTGGGAAAGAAGCTCCTCTCCCCTCGCCGCGCCTGGATCTCTTCCCAGATCTCCGCGCATGCCACGCAGTTCGCGGCCGATTCGGCACCATGAGACAGGCGCTGGTATTCCTCCCCTTGGCGGATAAGACGCCCGCACTCGTTGCACGACCAGTCCTTTCCCGCCCTCGGGAATTTCTCGATCATGATAGAGGTGGCTCGATCGTCCAGAAGAGGGTCTCCATGTCCGTCCCTGTCAGACGTCTCACTTGAGCCTTCGCGGACTTGGCCGTGTAGTACCCGGAGGCCTCGCGTCGGTCATACACCAGCGCGAGTTCCCCGCCTTCCGCACGGAGGTAGGACTTCTTGAAGGACGCCGCTCCTTCCGCGCTCTCGCTGGATAAGGCGAATTGCCCGTCACTTGCCATTGGCGCCTTTCCCCCTGATCCGATGCACCAGCCCCGGGGATGAGGGGCGAGGATCGCGAGCTTCCACGCGGAAACCGGCCAGTCGAAGACAGATCCTGGACCACAGACTGAGAGATACCGGGATCAGTTGTCGAGTCTCGGTAAGCGCCCCGTTACGCTCGTCTTTGGTGACGTAGAGGCGAACAGACCAGTGTGGTTTCTGCTTCACGGCTGCGGCTACTTCTGCCTCCAGCGATTTCATTTCAGTGGTTGCCATAGGAAAATAATCGTAGGTGGTTTCTCGATCCCGTCAAGCCCGACCGAGCGAAGGCTAAAACAAAAGGGCGGGGCCAGGTTTCCCCAGCCCCGCCCTCAAAGTTTTGGGGTCACAGTTCCTCGTCGGGAACGTCCGACCATCCAGGGATGTAGTCGGAGATCCGGCAGCGCCGTGCGTAATCCACGGCAGCCTCACCTGAGAACCCAAAGGCGCTCAGGCACAGGTGAAAGTACTGACGGGCGAGTTCGGGGTTCCTCTGTCCCAGCTCGATCGTCGCTCCGATTGAGCTGGTAACAGTGGTGCCCTTGGCATACGGATCGGGGATCCGCAGCCCTTGAATGTTTTTCGGTGTTGCAGTCATGGTTAGAAAAAGCCGGTTTCGGCTACTCAGGTTTATATGACTCCCTTAGCGAAGTTATTGCGATTGTCCCTTTCTGTCAAACAATTGCCGAATCAGAGAAATGAGTGAGTCTTCCTCGTTTTTCCAGATAAGCCACATCGAGACAACTCCGAAGAGCAAGGCGCACAATACGCTGAAGATCGACATCGCGGAAATCGCGAAGCAAACCCCACAAGTGGCGAGGGTTCTCTGAACTCCCTCATCGAGAAATATTGACTGGTTTCCGTCGTTCATCTTTTTGTGTCCTCCCCCATCAAAATCGCAAAAGGCGAGTAAGTAAGGGGACCTTTGGGTTGAGGGTGTTTCTTCCGGCGCCTGTTGGCGCTCGCGTTGCGTTTTGAGATTTTCGTCGCCAGTTTCGGACCCGACGGCTTGTCTTCTTTCCGACGACGATTCCTTCGACGAGGTTTACGAGTTTCCATGGGTAAGGGAAATTTGCCTGGGACTCCCCAGGACTTCAGACTGCGACCGTGCAGTCCAATTACTTCTTCCGAAACCACTGCCAGGGAAACAGCCTGTCGGTGAAAATCTTGACCTGCATCCCCGCGAGGGAATACCAGGACACCTTCACCGTCTCCACGGCCGGAGTGTCGGTAGGGGAGATCTGATTCTCTCGGCAGTATTCGGAGTACCTGATGACCCAGTCTCTGAAGTGCGAGGTTTTCCAGACCATCTCGTGATCCGGATCCTCCCTGCACCTGCTGATGGACCTCATCAGAAATGATTTGCTGATTCGCTGAACAGCCCTCCCTTCGTATTTGGAGGTGCTCCTCACCCGGAATCCGAGCTCGGATCCGCCGGCCCGACCCAACACAACGTAGTGCATGCCGGACTCGACCGTGCGATCGACCGGAACTCCGAGCAATATCTGTGGGATTTCTTCGGGCACGGCGGGCTGTATCACTCCTCGTCAGGATCGGTATCCGGACTGGCGTTGTAGATCTGCACGTGAACCCGAGTCCCGGGAACGAGAGCTGATTCGTCGAATTCGATCTCCGTGTCCGTGATGTCGTGGTCCTCCACCCGGACCACCACACCGCTCGGTACGTTATAGACCGCCCTTACGGCGTTGTCCTTCACCTCGACGATGATCGGCTCTCGATCTATCTCGTCTTCCCGCCCGTCCGCCTCGAGCTGGCTGTAGACCCAGGCCCGGTAGCCCTGGAGGGTTTCTTCGTTGATGACTTCGTTTCTCCAATCTGCGCGAGAGTAGTCTTCATGCTCATAAGCCCAAGGGTCGTTCGATGAATCGCTCATGTGTGGTACTGGGTGATGATTTTCTGAATGGGTGACCGTTGTATTTTTGCGGTCGCCGGAAAATGATTCCATGAATTCCGCACAAGGGAAACCTTTTTGATTCGGGCCAAAGCCCCGACAGAAACCGCTCTTCCGGGGTGGTTATCGATGTAGTAGGAGATCCCTCCGAGGTATCCCGATAGGTCGGCCCCAATGGGTACCGGTTTCAGGTCATCCCAAAGGAACAGTTTTCGGTTCAGCCATTCCACCACACCCGCGCACCAACATTCGTCGATCTCGGGGTAGACCACGCAGACCTTCATGTCGAGATCTTGGCGAAGTCGCAGGAGCAGCTCTTTCGAGTGGGGTTTTGCGCGGGGACCGCCTCGGTATTTCCAGAGGTGGCGACCGTCCTTGTGGAGCTGGACGCTCTCCATGTGAGGTAGGAGCGGGTAGCACAGGTGCTCCCTCGCCTGGGCGATCGTGTAACCGGCTCCGTCTGTTCGACGCACGCCAGAGACCTTCTCTACCCATGCATCCGCCTCGGCCAGAACCCCGAACAGGTTCACTCCCACGACGGTCCTGCGACGAGGATCGGCCCAGACGACTCGCCCGCTGCCTCCGATCCGGAGGTCAGGATCTGAAGTGACTCGATGGAGATCCTCCGCGGATAGATCTACCCAGGCCCTCCCTATCAGTTCGTCAGCCGTCATTGCCGTAGTTGTCCTCGGCACGGCGAAGCTCGTCCTTGAAGTCGAGCCCGTGAAACTCGCAGTAGTGCATGAGGTCCGCCAAAAGGTCGGCCACAGCGTCATCGTCGTCCGAGTTAGTGTTGTCCTGATGCAAGATCAGACTTTCGGCGGCCCACTTCACGGACAGCGGCATATTCGCCTCCCGCTCATAGTGGGAGACCGAGGATTGATCGGGGGCGGCATCCGCCACAGTGATTTCTTTTCCCATAGGGGTAATGTATCAGTTTCCGTCGGGACCTGCAGGTCCCAAATTATCGTTGGCGATCTTCGCCAACTCCTCGTCGGAGAGGGTTTCGCTCTCCCAATCCACGCAATCCCAGGCGCCGCAGTTGGGACATACCTTGTTGCTGTAGCCTCCCTCGTCATGAGAGTCTGATTCCAGCTCGGAGATTTTCACCTCACACTCGCAGCAATCGCATCTCAGTTTCAGGTCCTCTTGCTCGTGAAGATATTTCCGGTTGTCCGGAGGGACCGTGACAGAGGAGACCCGATTCTTAACCGACATCATGGTGGCCGACAGGACATTGGGCTGCGTCAGAACCAGGTTGTGCAACCAAACAAGACCCAAAGCCGATGCGACATCCCCAGGGAATGAGAGTTTGAAATGACCCATACCATCACTCACCTGCGACGATTGGATGCTCGCTTGGACCAAGCTCTGGAATTGATCGGCGGAGAAATCCGACCGGGCATACACCTCGAACTCGACTCGCTCTGGGGGATGAGCCACATGGACCTGCGACATCCCCCGGTGCGGGTTCAGTCGAACTGTTGATCGGATTATCTTCCTATACGGCAATCCGCTCATACTCCTCGGCAGTTCTAAGTTTCTCGACCGCCTCGTTGGAGGTTTTCGTCTCCACGCCGTAACTGACGAGTTCGTCAAGGAGCTCGGTCATGGTGTTGAACGACAACGCCTCGTCCGAAAGAGCAGGCGTTGCTTCCTGCTTCCAGATCTCAGTGTCGCCGTCGTCGTGTACTTCCACGTAGTATCTCATATTGTCAGGTCAATCTGAACGTCCGGATCCTGGGTGAGGAATGCCGTCACCAGAGCCTCGGACAGATGTCTTGGGACCGCGTTTCCGATCTGCTTGATCTGCTCGGTCTTCGTGCCGAGGAACCGGTAACCCCGGGGAAATCCCTGGGCCAAGGCAAGCTCGTCCGGCTGAAGCATCCGCAGCATCACGTCAAACTGGCAGATCAGATCCCCTATCTGGACCTCGAAGTATTTGTTCTTCTTGGCGTCGGCGACGGGTTGGCACAGGGCCACATGCGTCCCTCCTGCGGTTACCGTTGGGCAGGTGCTGTGGATCGACCTCGCGGCCGAGTTTCGATCGGGGGATCCCCTCATGTAGATCAGATACGGCTCCAGCAGAGCCATCTCCTGCTTCGTCACCTGCGTCCCCATCGGAAGTCTGATATCCCGCAGCCCTGAAAACTGGGACGACTTTTTACCTCGGTGGGCGATCTGCAGAAGGTAGGGCTCGGCGAGCGCCTCTCCTCCTACCTGCGTGACCGTTTTCATCGGATAGGTCAATGACCGGGTCCGGTGGGCGACGCCGCTACCGTGGCGGACTGTCACCAGATACGGCTCTGCGAAGGCCTCTCCTCGAGACGTTGTGGTCATCGCCGGCAAGGGCAGATCCAGAGACCTCGTGCGGTGTCTCCGCTGTTGAGGAATCAGGTAGGGTCTGACTCCGAATCTTAGGAGGCCGGCGGCGACGCGCTCGAGCGTGGCGTCGACCAGGTCCTTGCCGTTGGGTCTTTCGAAACAGCTCCAGGTTGGGTGATCCCAATTGATGATGTCGGCGGTAGGAACCCAGGGCTTCAGCCCCAAGGACTCACAGGTGTCCACAGGAGCGTGCGTCCGATTTGGCCAGACGATCTTCATCCCGCAGTCTTTCCGAACCGCGTAGACGAACAGCCGTTCCCGGATAGTTGGCGCCCCGTAGTTTGCCGCGCTCAGCACCCGCCATTCGACCTCGTAACCGAGGGCCTCGATCTTATTGACCCAGGCCTTGAACAACTCCTCTTTCCTGTGAGGGATCGGATGACCCACTCGAGATCGACCGTCTGGAAACTTCCCGCCCTTGTAAAGAGGTCCCCAGTCCGTGAACTCCGCGACGTTCTCAACGAAGATCACGTCCGGCCTTCCGGCCGCGGCCCAGGTCACCACGCAATCGGCAGTGGATCGGGACTGGTCGTTCTTGGGTTTTCCGCCCGCGGCCTTGGAGTGATGGGTGCATTCCGGAGAGGCCCACAGGATGTTCAATTTCGTCGACCGATACATCTCGAACGGGTCAACCTCGAACACAGACTTGTTCCGGTGCCTCGTGCCGGGGTGATTGGCTTTGTGGGTGCTGATGGCCAACGGCCAGTGATTCACCGCGGTGAGAGCTGGTATTCGTCCTTGGGATCTGATTGCGTTGATGGCGCCGGCAGACGTGCCGCCGGCGCCGCAGAACAAGTCCGCCATGTTTACCACTCTCGATGTGAATACGTTCATGGCTCGCCTGGCTGGGGGTTGTCTCCCTTGTAGGGCATCGACGACCCATTGAAGTGCCCCTGCAGCTCGTTGAGTTTACCCGCCGTCACGCCCTGGTCGCTGGAGAACCAGGTCGTTCCTTTGGACCGCGAGTCGCTCCTGCTTGCGAGGACCACACCTTCCGGGATTTCTGACTCGTGAAGAGTGATCTCGAATCGATCACGACCCCCGAACGGATTACTCCGCGTTCTCGCCTTTATCCTCCAGCGATAGCCCCGCTCTTTGAGATAGGCCTTCAAGTCTGCGACGCTGCTGAACGTCGATCGTTTTGAGATCTGATCTGTTTCCATATCGTTTCTTCAACCACTCGACGCCTTCGTTCGTCACGAGGGTGGTGGTCTTCTGCTGCGGCCTCCCGCTGATTTGAACATCACGTGACACCACTTTGAAGGCGCCAGTTTTCCATCCCTTCTTGGTAGGAAGATTCCACGAGTCCTTCTTCTTGCTAAGGTATCCCTCCTCCCGGAGGACCTCGTAGAGTTTGCGGTCGCCGCAAGGAAGCTCGGCCTCCAGACACGCCGCCAGCATGACCCGGAGACCCGGACCGATCAACGACCTGTGCTTGAGGTCTTCGTCCAGGAGCGCACGACCGGAAAGACGCTCATTGTCGGCGATCGCCGTTTTGGCGATGTCGCACATCGCCTCCGCGGAATCTCTTGCCTGACTTGCCATCAGACGCAGGTTGTCGTTCTCCTGCAGCGCCTGGTAGTAGAGTCCGGCAATTACGACCGGGTCACGGAACGCGCCCGAGGCCTGGTAATTCGTGGCTCTGTGAATGAAGTCCCGGAGCCCCATCGCAGCGAAGCCGGCGAGGGTGTCCATCGCCTCTTGCTTCTTCGTGGCGAAGTGAGTGAGGAATCTCACACACGTGGTGTATTTCACCGCGACGATGTGATTTTCGCTCCCGTAACCCGCAACCCTAATGCACTTAGGCTCAAAGGTTTGAGCCCACTTCGGAGCCTCTCCGCCCCGCAGTCCAAGGGCCTGTCGGATGGAGCTCTCGTCGGCCCCGCAAGCGCGAGCCAGTCCGCGGACGGACATACCGCACCAACCGTCCTCCTGACGGGTATACATCTCGACGCCGTTGACCTCGGCGCGAAGCCATTGGCGGGAGGAGTCGAAACTGGGCTCGAGGGAGGTCTTCTGGGCAGGGATTATTGGATGGTCCATCCTTCGTTTACGAATTCGTCGATGTGCCCCTGCTCGTCCGTCTTCCGGGCATTTCGGCTGCCGCAGATCACCACCAACGTGGGGGATCCTGGCTGCATGGTCCTGCAGAGGACGGTCAGAGAAAGTCCCTTCTTGACGGGAATCCTGTCGTCCTTCTGCGGTTCCACTGGAAGGCTGAAAGCCTGCTGAAAAGTCACGGTTTTCTTTCCCGTGCATTTCAGGGTGAATTGCAAGATTGCTGAGATCATGGTCGTTAATTGATCTTTTCGATAAGTTCGTCGATTTCTTCTTTCGACATCAGTTCGTGCTCTCCTCCATCTTTTGCCAGATCGGCGGCTTCTAGGAGTTGATTCGTCAAAGTGTGCCCGTTCGGGCCATTACCCACGGACTGCAACATTCGCAGACCCGCCACAATGTGGCAAACTTCGCGAATATTAGGAGAATGTGAAGAAAACACCTGAATCTGCCCATCTGGCGAAACCCAACCTCCATCTGGGTTGGTTTCGAGAATCTCCTCGTTCGTCCTCACCCGAAGCTTCGGAACTCCGTAAGGGAGATACTCGTCCTCCGCCTTGACCTTCGAGGAGTTGATACTGACCGTGAGGATTCCATCATCCCCGCGATAAACTCTCACGAACAGGCCTTCAACGGTAACGCTCCCGGATTGTTGTGTCTTCGTAGGCATCACGCAGCTTCCTCCTTTTGCTGCCACACATCCACCGGAACGCTGTCCAGGTAGACGTTGTTGTCGGCCAACTTGATCTTCTTCTGAGGGAGATTGGAGAGCGCTTCCTTCAACGATTGCTCCGCATATTCGAGACCGAACAGCCCGCAACGACTGTCGATCGTCTCCCCGTGCTTGTTCTCGATGAGCCATGAGTAAACTTCGCCGTTCGCCCACTCGGAGTAGGATCGGACCAGTCCTTGGGCGACCTTTACTCGCAACTCTTTCGAGGGCGCATCCTTCATCTCGCCCGTGTAGATCAACAGGCCTGCCACGCTCACGGAGTCCCAGGGACAATCGGATCCAGGGACATGCGGAGCGTCCCTGAGCTGCCACAGGCAGTTCCCGTGCTCGTAGTAGCTGAGGATGAAGGCCAGGTCTTTGTCCATCAGCTTCTTCAGTTTGGGGGTGGGGTTGGGTCCGTTCTTGAACCAGCCCAGTTCTTCCGGGTCTCCTGCGTTGATGTGTCGTCTGTTGAACGAGATCAACTCGTAGTCGCTGTGTTCCAGCGGATTCTCCGGACAGTCGTCCGGCTCGATTCCAACGTAGTATTTTCCCATCACTTGGATTTCCAATAGCGCCAGTAGAAGGTCTCGAAGAGTTTCTTTCTCAGATCCCCTGGGTCGAACACCTTTTGGCTGTGTCTCTGTGGCGCCTTCACCACTTCCTTCACGGAGAGCACTCTCTCCGTCGTCTTTCCCTCGTCCCGAAGACGCACCACCATGAGGCCGGCGTAGTCGGGGAGCTCCGGACGAATCTTCTCCTCCAGGTGGTCCGGGATCACAATGGTGAACCGGTTGGGGCCTGGAGGGTGCGCGTAGTTGCTCCCTTCCGGACGTCTCCATCCGGATTGCTTCCTGAGGATGATCTCCCTATAGCGTTTCTCTGCCCAGTCGGTGAGTTGTGTCGGGAGGGATATGTTCCCCGCCTCGGATCCGGCCAGCACCGAGTGCTTGTGGAACCTGACTAGGCGGATCTCGCCGTTCAGCTCCACCGGTCGCGCGTTGCCGTCCGTCTTGTCGAAGTCGGCCCGGAAGTCTCCGATCGAGGATTTGAACTCGTACTCGTACCAGTAACCAGAGTTGGTCAGCCTGAACAGGTCGTTCTCCCACCACCCCTCAGGGGCGTATCCTGGAACCAGCAAGTCGCTGGACGATCGGTATTTCCAGAACAGGTGGCTTTGCACTGTGTTTTCTCGCATGTCCGGACTCTAGCGCCCAGGAGCGAGGACGCCAGTTCATTAAGGTACAGGTTGGAGCTGCTTCAGCTCCCTCTTGATCCCATCGATCTCGTAGGTCTGTCGACCAGGGTGATCCAGTTCGTCTTCATGGTCCGTGATCTCGTCCAAGGCCTTTTGAACCCTTTCTTCGATCCTGGCTGCGAAAACCTCCAGGGCGGCAATTCGGTCCTTCATGTCGGAGATGTCCTCGCTGCGAGCTTTGGTCGTCTCAATGCTCCTTACCCTATCCTCCAAAGGTATGAAGTAGGTGTCGCGGAAATCCTTATGACTGGACTCCAGTTCTGCCAGGTCGTCGCCGGTGTAGGCGAACCTCCTCTCAATCTCAGCTCGAATATTATCGTGTTTCGCCTCGTTCAGCTCTGCTGCTGACGACAGCTCCAACTGAATGAATTTGTCCAGATTGGAGAGGGTGCTCATGTTCTGCTGGTCCAATTCCCTCA
>Ga0172367_10002063_pt1 | contig 28088 bp, 24 predicted proteins | sample Lak10m_FD_114542 | JGI IMG/M metagenome (GOLD analysis project Ga0172367, IMG submission 114542) | Freshwater microbial communities from Kabuno Bay, South-Kivu, Congo - kab_022012_10m | ecosystem: Environmental > Aquatic > Freshwater > Lake | place: Democratic Republic of the Congo: South-Kivu...
AAGAAGGATTGTTGCTAATAATCTTTTTAGTCTACAAAAAAAGAAAGAACTGATTAGTTCCTTCTTTAGGCATTCTGATTTTCTTTAAAAATCCTATTATTTTACGAAAGATTAGTATATAATGAATTCATCTAAAAAATCTACTAAATGATAGGTTCTGAAAAATCAGAAAGTTTATTGATGACATCCTTGTGTTCTTCTTGGACACTTTTCTTTGCTTCTGTTACACTTCTATTGTATTTTGCTCTTGAAATTTTATAAATACTTTCAATATAATCGTGAGAAATTTTTGCATCAGGAGTATAGACACTTTTGAGTGAAAATGGGTCTTTTACCTGTCATTTTACCAAAAGTTTACAATAAAATTCTCTTTGATTAAGATTTGCTAAATCATAAGCTTCAAGGAAAGGATCAAAATGTTTTGCCATATAGATAGCATCTTCACTCGAAATTCTGAAACTTACAAGAGTTCATACATTTCAAAAAAGAGCATCAGAGATATTTACTGGAATTTGTTTTACAAATTGATGAGCTACAGAAAGAGAAAGTCCATATTTCCTCGCTTCTGAGAGGATTTCATTAAATGTTTCAGTTGCAAAGTTTTGAAACTCGTCCACATAAAGGAAAAAAGGAGTTCTGTCTTTTTTTGCAATTCCTTGTCTTCCCATCGCTGCTTGAAATATTTTTGTGACAAACATCGCTCCCAAAAATCCCATAATTTCTTCTTGAAGTTTTCATTTTGGTAATTTGATAAGGAGTATTTTTTGTTTATCCATCATTTCTCTGAAATCAAGCTTATTTTCATGACTTGAAAAAATATTTTTAAGTATATCTATGGAAAGGAGTTGTCCAACCTTATTAAGAATTGGCATAATGGCTTCGGTATTAAATTGTTGGCTCCATCAAGCAAATTCATTGGTCCAGAAATTTCTTACGACATCATCTTCTACCGCCTCAATCATATCATAACGAAAATCTTTATCGGTCAAAGCTCTTACAATATCAAAAAGAGTAGAACCTTCTTTGTCCAAAAGTGCAAGAAAAACCATTCTCAGAACATGCTCAAGTTTTGGGTTCCAGTTGCTTCCAAAAAATTTTTTAAAAATATCAATAAATCATTTTGCGAGGATTTGCTTACTTTCTGTTTCTTTTACATCAAGTGGATTAAAACAAAATGGAAATTTTTCATCAGTCGGATCGAAAATAATGACATCATTCATTCTTTCTTGTGGGATATGAGTCATAATTTCCTCTATCAAATCCCCATGCGGATCGATAACTCCTATTCCTTTTCCTTGCCTTAAATCATCTATCATAAGACTGGTAAGAAATTTTGATTTTCAGGTTCCTGTTTTTCCTATTACATAGAGATGCCTGAGTCTATCTTCATCAAATATTCCAACAGGAACTTTTATACTTCTGTAATCAGAAATTCAAACAATATTTGCTTCTTTTGGATAATTTTTTGCGATAACTTCTCTATTTTTGAGCATATCAGAATCAAAAATAGGAACTCCTATTGGTAAAGCAAGTTTTCTTGCCGTTACTTTGAGAAGGGAAGTTTCACTTTTTGGTCTATTTGGAAAATGAAAAATACTTGAAATTTCTTCGGCATTATAAATATATTTTTTAAATTTTACTCATCCAATATTAAAATGATTGATAGAATTTACTTTTGAGTGAATTTTTAAATGAAATTGATTGAGAGGATAATTTTTAAATATTGAAAAATTATTAAACAATGACTTTATTTTTCATTGAGCCATACTTTTATTTTCTGATTGGACAATAATATAAATTTTTGTTTTAAAAAGTTCCTGTTCCAGCTTGTATTTAAAATATTTTTCTCCTAGTTCTTTCCATCAAGATTGTATCTTATGATTGAAAATATATTTAAAAAATTTGAAAATAAGCCCAATTTTAAACTTGAAATATTGCCATTTTGACTGAATAAAAAAATGAAAACTTTCTACGACAATCGGTTCTACTTGCAGAAAAATTCCTACTCTATCTTTTGTTACTCAGAGATTTTCAAAACTTCTAAAAAGATTAAAAACAAATTCGGTATTATCATTTGTTGAATATTTGAACGGATAAAACCAATTGTTTTCTAGTAATAATTCTCAGACGATTGTTTTTGATGGATCAAATTCCCAAACTCATTTATCATCAATCGTTATTTGAAAATCATTAAAATAGGTATAAAATTGTGATTCAAATGCAGGATAGGTTATCTCATCTGAACTAAAACTATAAAAAATTTCTCATTTTAAATAATTTATTCCAAATATCATTTTTCTCTCTTCAAGAGTTTTTCCTATGTCTTCAAAAAAATCCTTTATATAGATTTTTCCTTTTTCATAGGAGTGGAAAATTTTGATAAGATAAGTTTTATACATTTTCTTTCTAAAAAGAATTATAAATTGCTATAAATATAGCAGATATTGGTGAAAAAATCAAATATATTTGACAAAATCAATAATGTTCTAGATTATTATCTCAGCTTTTCCATCAGTAATAAGAATAGTATGTTCAAATTGGCTTCCCAAACTTTTATTTTTCACAAATATTTCCCATCATCCTTTATCATATATTTCTCCAGAACTAAAACCTATAATTGGCTCTATTGCAAGAAGCATTCAAGTTTTTAGTTTTTCTCAAGTATGTGGTTTTCCATAATTATAAATATAGGGTTTTTCGTGAATTGTTTTTCCGATACCATGTCCTGTTAAATCTTTGATTATATGAAATCCTGCTTTTTCAACATATTTTTGTATTGCATAACCAATATCTCAAGTCATATTTCCATTTTTTGCTTGTTCTATTCCTTTGTAGAGAGCTTCTTCATTTACTTTTAAAAATTTTTCTACTTCTTTATCGTGTGGTCAATTTCAGATTATCATAGAAAAAGCTGCATCAGTATTGACTCCATATTTTTTATCTTTTACTCAAAAATCAAATTTTACGACATCACCTTCTTTGAAAATAATTTTTTTACTTGGAACACCGTGAACAACTCCATCATTAATACTAATACAGATATTTGCAGGAAATCAGTAAACTCACTTAAATGCGGGAAGAAATCCATTTTCTTTGCATATTTTTCAGCATAATTCATCTATTTCCAGTGAACTTACTCATACTTTTGCTTTCTTTTTTATTTCACGAAAAACAAGAGCATGGATTTTCGCATTTTCTCTGAGCATTTCTATTTCTTTTTTTTCTAGCATCGTTTGTTTATTATTAATTACATTTTCACATTCAAGAACCTTGATCGTTACATACTTTTTGTGAAATAGGAATTATTTCATCAAGTCTTTTTATTGTTTGAATAAGATTTGCATGAACTTTCAAAAATTCTCCATCGAGTTGTTGTGATGAAGTATCTTCTACATTAGCAAAAGGAAGTTCATTTAAATATATTGATTCTATATTTGTTTTTATTTCGAGGCTTTTTTTAACTGCTTGATTTACCTTTGTTATATCTTGTGTTGGAATACTTGTATCTGTTCCTCCTTCTTTTTTGTTATATGTTTGTAATATTGTTTCATTAAAATCATCAAATTGTTCATATAATTTTCTTCCTATGCTAGAAAAACTACTTGTAAGAAAGTTATTTTTTTGAGAAAAAAATCAAGATTCATTGTATTTTTCAAGATTTCCCATAATAATACTTGTATTTTCAGAAGAAAGTCATTGTCTTCAGAGTTCTTTTAAGAGAATTATTCTTTCATTTTCTTTTTTTGTTGCTCTTTTTTGATTTCATATCATCATATTCCAAGCATCTACCCAGGTCTGAATTCATTTTTTCCCTTGTTTATTAAATTCAGTAATAGCGGTTATTCCTTCTTCCATTTTTTGAGTTGAATTTCATTCACATTTTGAACAAGTTTCCGCGGTATTCCCATCGTAATAAATTGTCATATCATCAAAAAAATTATCACGAACTAAGGCAATATTTTTTTTATCTATATTACTTGTTTTTCATAGAATACTTGCTACAAAATAATTTTTTACTTCTTTTGTACTTGTGAGTAATTGTGTCAATATAGAAGAAGCATTTTCTCCTTTTAAATTATCACACACAATTCCTTCCACTCATCTGCATGGATCTTGTATGATAATATTTTTATATCATCCGCCTGTTATGGTTTTGAAAGTTCTTGTAATTTTTTCTTCTTCTCTATTTATTATTTCATAATCTCTTTTTATTTCATAGGGAACACTTTGAGAAAGTGGAAAAGTTATATAATATTCAAATCATGAAAAATATTCATCCCAAGTAAAAAGAGTATTTAATCCTTTTACAAGAGTTCTTTGTATTTTACTTGATGTAGTTTTTTCGTAAATTCAAGATATTCTTATTTCCGCTTGAACATTTCTTTTTATATTTTCTATATTTTCTATAAATTGAATGAGTGGTTCTCAAGGAGCATCTTTGATTTTACACTGAGAACAAGTATCATCAGCAAAAGCACCTGATGACATAAGTAAAAAAAACAAAAATGTAAGAACAAATATTTTTCTTTTCATATTAACTTTTATGGATAGGTATTTTATTCATTTGTTCTATTATTGCCCCTATTGTAAAAATATAATCACGAAGAGCTTCAGAAAATATTCCTATTTCTATAAAGTTTTGTTTCATTATATTACTATCTTCAAAAAGCCCAATTTTATCAATAGATTTACTTACAAGATCATTTTTTTCTTCACTAAATCATGCTGATTTTTCGGCATTTTCTCTTTGAGAAACTTTATCGATAACAAGAGGATAACTTAATTCTGCTGAATTTGTAATACTTTTTAGTTCTCTTTCTCTTCATAAATATTGTTGAATATTATTTGCTTTTTTATAGTCTAAACCTTTATTTTTATAATATTCTTCAAGCATAGCTTCAGCCGAATATTCTGAAATATTTTTATTATTTATATTACTATTTTCTTGATTTTTATCGAGGTTGAGAATAGGTGGAGATTTTTTTTGTACTTGTACTCCTATATGAAAAATATCAGGAAGTTTTAAATCCATAAGACCAATTTCAAAATTATTGGTTGTCATTTTTGATGGGACGAGAGAAGTATTTGCAAATTTTTTCAAATGTCCATTTGATTTTGTAAGTATTGATTGAATACTTGTTGTTTCTCATCCAACAAGAAGATTTTGATTGTGAACTATAAATTCAATTTTTATACAAAAAAATCAATTACATGGCCAAATACTGTTATCATTTAATATATTATATCAAGTTGCAACATAGGTATTTAAGCTACGATTATTTGAATAGAGAGAAGATCAACTATTATTTTGATTATTTGATCAAGTATTGGAATTGTTGATGCTAGGTGAATTATTATTTTGGAGGAGAGTATTTAAATCTTCTTCACTTAATCAACTTTCTTGTATAAGGGTGTTGGTATCATTATTACAAACATAATTTGAATTGTAGCTTCCAGGTGCAAGAAAAAGGGGATAAGAATTATTATTTAAAAGAACACTTCAAGTACTAGTAGTCGTTCCAGAATGAGTATTTCAGGTATTTCAGTTTCATATTCCATTATTATTTCAAAAAAACAGACCATTCAACATATCTGAAAAAGCATTATCAAGATTGTCATTTTGTTCTCAATTGTATTCTATTTTTTGAGTAAATATTATTTTTTCAATTTCTTTTATATCATCTACAAGATCAAAAGGAGAATTTTTTGTGTCTCAATCAGAATAAAGTCCAAGCCTCGCTATTTCATATATTTTTTTTATTTTTTCTTGGCTTTGTTGCCTTATTGTATCTCTTATTTCTGCTACCGCTCCTGCATACGAAAATAGGGAATTTGTTGAAATAATTTTTTCCTGAAGATTTGAGAGACATTTTTCGTCTATAGAATTATAGAGAGCATTCACATCACCATTTCTTATTTTTTCTATTGTATCAATATCTAGTTTTTTTATACAGGGAGCAAGTCATTTCATTTCAAGTATTTGATTTACTTTTTCTGGAATTTTCTTTTCTCATTGATCAGTTATTTCGTGTTCATAGATTTTGCTTTCATAGTCATTAAATCATTCATCAATCGTATTATAAATATCAGTTCATAAATCTCCATCCAAAAAAGCTCCACTTGTGAAAGGAAGAAAAAAAGTAATCAAAAATATAATATACAATAATAATTTTTTCGACATTATTAAGTTTTCCTTATATGTATAACTTATATTGCATAGTATAATAAATTTATTTACTTTTGCTATAGGAATATTTTTTAAAAGTCTTGACAATTTTTAAATGTATATAAACAGCCTTGCTGAATTTAATTTACCGCCAAATCTTCTTTTCAAACTTTGATTATGTAATGGTCTTTTTCTCAATTTTCTATTATCATTGTTGCTATTTTATCCTCAATACTATCGATGATAAATCTTCTTATTTCTCTTGCTCAAAATTCAGGATTATAGACTTTTTGAGTGATAAAATTTACCACTTTCAAATCATAAGCAAGTTCAATATTTTTAATTTTTAGTCTTTCCTTAAAATCTTGGAGCTGAAGTTTCACTATATTTTTTATATTTTCTTTATCAAGTGGATTAAAAACGATTACTTTATCAATTCTGTTGATAAATTCGGGAGAAAAATAATCACTCAAGTGAGATACGATTTTTTCTTTCGCTTTTGTGAAATCTTTCATTATCTTGTCTTCTTCTGTTTCAGAAATATTAAATCCAATCAGTCTTGCTTTTTCACTAAATTCTTCTTGTCAAATATTGCTGGTCATCACAATAATTGTATTTTTGAAATTTATTTTTCTTCCTTTATTGTCCGTCAATATTCCTTCTTCAAGAATTTGGAGCAAAAGATTATATACCTCAAAATCTCATTTTTCTATTTCATCAAATAAGATAATACTGTAGGGTTTTTTTCTTACTTTTTCGGTGAGAAGTCCACCTTCATCATAGCCAACATATCAAGCACTGGAACCAATAAGTTTATTGACACTTGTTTTATCAGAATATTCACTCATATCTATTTTTATGAGGCTTTCGGTGTCTCCATAAAAATTATTTGCGAGGACTTTTACCAGCTCGGTTTTCCCGACTCAAGTTGGTCCAAGAAAAAGAAAACTTCAAACCGGACGATTTGGATTTCCGATCCCGGCTTTACTTCTCATAATTGATTTTATTACTCATTCTATGGCTTCATCTTGTCCAATAATTTTTCACGAAATTGTTTTTGATAATTTTCTGAGTTTATCTATTTCTGTCTTGCTGAGATTTTCTGCAGGAATTCAGGTAGAGATACTTAAAACTTTTTGAATATCTTCTTTTCCGACAGAAAGTCTTTTTTCTTTTGGAATACTAAATTTTTGTTTGAGTCATTGGATTTTATCTTCCAATATTTTTTGATCTTGTTTAAAAGTGGTTGCTTTTTTATACTGCTGAGAAATAACGGCACTTTCTATTTTTTTCTGAAGTTCTACGATTTTTTCTTTGAGTTTTGTTATTTCTTCTTCATCAATATTGTATTTCATACTTTTGAGACTACAAGCTTCATCGATAAGATCAATTGCTTTATCAGGAAGGTATCTGTCAGTAATATATCTCATAGAAAGATTTACGGCTTCACTTACTGCTTCGTCAGAAATATTGAGATTATGATATTCTTCAAAAGTTTCTTTAAGTCATTGAATAATTTCTAGAGCTACTTCTTTATTTGGTTCTGGAACGACAATTCTTTGAAATCTTCTTTCCAAAGCCGCATCTTTTTCTATATATTTTTGGTATTCATTGAGAGTTGTTGCTCCTATCACTCTGATTCTTCCTCTTCCCATCGCTGGTTTCAAGATATTTGATGCATCAAGAGTTCCTTCAGAAGATCCAGCTCAAATAATCGTGTGAATTTCATCAATAAAAAGTATTACTTCATTTTCTATTTTTGAAGCTTCATCGACTACTTGCTTGATTCTTGCTTCAAATTCTCCTCTGTATTTTGTTCCGGCAACGAGAGCCGACATATCAAGAGCAAGGATTCTTTTTTCTTTCATCGAAAAAGGAACATCTCCACTTGCAATTCTTTGTGCAATTCCTTCAACAATAGCTGTTTTCCCGACTCATGGTTCTCCGACAAGGACTGGATTATTTTTTGTTTTTCTGTTTAAAATAGCGATAAGTCTCTCTATTTCTTGTTCTCTTCCGATAACTTTATCTAGTTTTTTATTTCTTGCTTCTTCTATCAAATCTGTTGAAAAAAAATCTAGAGCCGGAGTATTGGAATCTTTTTTTGGACCTTTTTCAATTATTTTATTATTATCAAAAGGAGTAATATCTTGCGGATTATATCAAGGAAAAATATTTTCAGCCAAAGCTCAAAGAAGCTTATCCATTCATTCTTCAATAGATTTTTCATCGATTTTTTCTCAAAAATATTCTGTTCCGAGCTTATTTAAGTCTGCAATATTTACTTCAAAATCTTTTGGATTTATGCCAATATAATTGAGAATATTCGGCAGAAAAGCATCATTTTCCAAAAGAGAAAGAATAAAATCTTCTATTGTCGCTTTTTCTTTTGAATACGAAGCTGCAATTTTTACACTTCAAAGAATAATTTCTTTTAATTTGTTACTCATTCCGCTATACACTCATTTTCTTTCTTCAGTTTTTTCATTGAAACTTCCTTTTCCTATTATCTCAAGGACAAGTTTTTCATTTATTCCATAGAGATTTAAGATATCTCTGAGTCATTTATCAGCACTTTTCACAACTTCTACAAATACATCTTCTTGTCTCAATTCCTTAAATCCAATTTCTTTTATTTTATTTTCGCTTTCTATGAGAACTTTTTTATATTTCTCAGAAAAATTTTTATAAATCATATTTATTTTAGCTTTAAAAATTATTTTTCTTTTCAGATATTATTTACTTTTTAGTCTTTGTAAATAATTATATAATATTTTTTGTAAAAAAACATTAAATAGTTATACTTTTTTAGTATCTTTTATTTCTTTAATCACTATAAATATGAAAAGGAAATTATTTTATATCCTCTCTGGATATGCACTTGGTTCTATTATAAGCTCTCTTTATACCGATAAAAAAGGAAATGAATTGAGAAAAGATTTGGAAAAAGCAAAACAAGCAGGGAAAGATTTAAAAAAAGTTTTGTTCTCAAACTTTATACATATTCAGAAGAAATTTTTTAATGATATGCAGGAAAAGGTTTTGACTGAGGAAAGGCAAGATTTTATTGATACGAAAAGAGAAGAGTTAGAAAAATTGGTTGCTAAATATAAAGAAGAATGAGAAGAGCTTGTGAAAACTCTTCAAAAAAAGGGAAAGCTTTATGCTTCAGATATATCAGCCAAAGTAGAAGAATTTTTTAGTGAAAAATTTGAGGAAGGAAAAGAAAAACTTCAACAATTTTGAGAAACGATTACGGAAGAATTTAAGGAAGAAGTAAGTAAGGCTTCAAAAGAAATAAAGAAGAAAATAAAATAAGAGAAGAGAGAAAGAAAAAAGCTAAACGGAAGTTTAGCTTTTTTTAGTGTGAAAGTTCTAACTTAATGGGAGATTTATACATTTCTAAAAAATATCAATTCTTAAAAAATTCAAGAATAGAAGCTGTTGATTAGAAAAATTTTTTTTATTTATTGAGAGCTTCAAAAACTTCTCCAGCTATTTTGATAGAAGGAGTAAGAGTTTTTGCTCATTCTACCCATCTTGCTGGACAGGCAATTCATGGATTTTCACTCATATATTGGAGTGCTGAGATTTTTCTCACGAGTTCATCACTATTTCTTCCGAGTGGTCCGCTGGTGATTTCTATCGTTCTGATTATTCCTTCTGGATCGATGACAAAAGTTCCTCTTCCAGCAATTCCTGTTTTTTCATCAAGGATATTATAAACTGAAGCTACTTCAAGATTGTGATCTGAAAGCATAATATAAGGAAAATTTTCCATAAGTTTTTCGTGTTTTACCCAAGCTCTATGCGAAAAAATAGTATCGGTCGAAGCAGAAAGAATTTCAACTCACATTTTTTCAAAAGTTTCTTTTTTTTCTGCCATGTCTTTGAGTTCTGTTGGACAGACAAATGTAAAATCAGCAGGATAATAAAAAAGAATAATCCATTTTCCTTTGAGAGAATCAAGAGAAATATTTGTTTCCTCATCCTTTATTGGATTATAGGCAGGAAGATTAAAAAGAGGAGCTTTTGTATCAATTTTTGCTATTTGAAAATCTATAAATTCATCTATCATAAGTTCAATATTTAAAATATAAGATACTAACAAGGTAATAAGAATTTATTTTTTGTCAAAATAAAAATAAGAATAATTCTTATTTTATTTTTTTCCCACTTCACGATTTGATACCGAATTCACAAAAAAGAAAGCAAAAATTTAAAACAAAGTACAAATAGTCAAAAACGAGAGTTCGGTACCGGTACCAAAAAAAAGAATTTGATATATATTTCTAAATCATTATATTTTTTAGGAAAAATATTAATTTGATTAATTTGTATTATGCGATTACTTGTTTTTTGAGGTAGTATCTGAGAATGATTTTATGATTTAGAAAATTGAGGATGGGTGAATAGATTGAAAATAAAATTGTGGAGTAAAAATATAAATGTTTCCAATTGTGCTATCTCCGCATATTCATCAAAAAATATCTTGAATATATTTAATCCATTTTTTTCAGCATATTCGGCAAGAGAAAAATGAAAAGAAAAAGAAACTATAGTAATATTTTCTATTTGAACAAATGATGCTTCTTTGATAAACTGATCCTATAAAACTTCACCAAATATATTTAGAAAAAATCTTATTTATTTGCTTGATATGTGTAATGCAAATAAAATAGTAAAAAAAGTATTTTTTCTTACTTGTCTAAATTGTGATGAAAAAAAAACAAATCCTGTTTCATGGACAAACCAATTCTATAAAAATGATAATCTAAAAAAATATAATACAATTATAAAAGAAGTTTGTAATGAGAATAATAGGGAATTTTTTGATATATTTTGATTATTAGAAGACTCAGATTTCTATGACTGACTTCATCCAAATTCGCTTTGACACGAGAAAATATTTAAAAAAGTTTATGATTTTTTAAAAACAAGAATTTAATTTTTTACAAAAACTTTTATGAAAACTCATTATTATACAAATGATATTATTGAAATTTGTAATGGAAATCATCTTACTGCTGATGAGGTTTTTTCTTTGCTTAAGCAAAAATATAGTGATGTCGGTATTTCCTCTGTTTATAGAAATCTTGAAGAACTCGCAGAAAAATGAGCATTAAAAAAAATAGAATGAATAGGAAAGAAGGCTTATTTTGAAAAAAATATATGATTTCATATTCATCTTGTGGATAAAAAAACAGGAAAGATAGTCGATTGCGATGCTTTCGATTTATCTTCCCTGAATATTCCTCAAAGTTTTAGTATTTTTGATGCTGATATCAAAATCTTTTGAGAGTTTAAAGACAATTAATTTTTGTACAAAAATCCTTTACATTAATGATTTTAAGTACTGGTATTTCAAATTCTTTTTCTTTTAAATCAGTTATTACTACTAATCTATCATCTTTTTTTATGATTTTATTTTTCAAAAGGTATTTTATACTTGTTCAAAGATTATAGCCATAGTCTTCTGTATCCCAATCTTTGAGATGTACCGCTTGTATTCAAAAAAGAATATTCATATATCTTACACTTTTTTCTTGATCAGTAAAAGCATATACAGGAATTTTTGGATTAAAATTACTTGTAAGTCTTGCTAAAAGTCATGATCTTGTAAAGACAATCATTGCTTTTACTTTGAGTTCATCACAAAGCTTTAATCCATTTTTTATAAGCAATTTTTTTTCTTTATCTTTTTCTGTAAGATTTTTATAGGAAAAATCTTCGTATTTATATTCGATTGCTTTTTCTGCTTCTTTGATAATTTTTGTCATCATTTGTGTTGTCTGAATTGGAAAACTTCAAATACTTGTTTCTCAAGAAAGCATTAAACTATCTGGTCTTTGTAATACTGCATTTGCTACATCTGAACTTTCCGCTCTTGTTGGGAAAGGATTTGTAATCATTGTTTCTAAAAAATGAGTTGCTATGACAACTATTTTTCCATGAGCTCTACATTTTTCCACAAGTTCTTTTTGATATTTTGCGATTTTTTCAATTGGAACTTCTATTCCAAGATCACCTCTTGCTACCATTATTCCATCTCATTCTTCAATAATTTCATCCATATTTGTTATTCATTCTTGATTTTCGATTTTTGATATTATTCTTATAAATTCTCAGTTATTTTCTTTAAGAAGTTGTTTTATTTCTGCTACATTTTCTTTACTTCTGATAAATGAAGCAGCAACAAAATCAAAATCATTTTCGATGGCAAAAATAATATCTTTTTTATCTTGTTCAATTAATCAAGGAAGTTTAAGGCTTACTCATGGAAGATTTATATGTCTTCTTGATTTTATACTTGCAGAATTTAGAGCTTTTACTTCTAAAAAATCTTTTGTTTTCCCGATTACTTTTACTATAAAAGTTCAAGAATCAATAATAATACTTTTTCATATTTTCATATCTCCTACAAGGTATTCATAATCACAAAAAAGATCAGATATATTTTTCATTTTTGTTTTATCAACAAAGATTTTAAATATTTCACCTTTTTTATAATTATAAGCTTCATCTCTGTCTCAGGTTCTTATTTCTGGTCATTTTGTATCAAGAAGGAGAGAAAGTTGAGTTTTTCAGAGAGCATTTAATTTTTTTACATTATCGGCTACTTTTTTTGCATTTGTATAATTCGCATGCGAAAAATTAAATCTAATAACATTTATTCCCGATTTATAAAGCTGAATTATTTTTTGCTCACTTTCAACGGCTGGTCACATAGTAGCCAATATTTTCACTTTTTTCATAAAAACTTTTCATAAATTAAAATATAAAATAGTTAAAAAATATCACAAAAAATTTTATAAATACATTTATTTATAGTAGAAAATTTTTCTTTCAAAAAAAATAATTATAAGAAAGAAGAATTTTTAATTTTTTAGATTTCTTTAATTTGTATTTTCTCCCAAGCTTGGAAGAATTTCTAATTCTACTTCTTTTGAAGATATATTAAAAGTATTGTCCACTGCCTCTACTTTTATTATATGCTTTCATGGAGGAATAGAATTATCAGCATTGATTGAATAAGAAAATGTTCTTTCTTTTTCTCCTATTTTGAGCGGAGTATTATCGAGATAAATATTGATAGATTTTAGAGGACTGGTATCTTCCACTGTTGCTCTCAGATTAAAATTTTGGTTTTGGTATATTTTTATATTTCCATCACTTGGATTGGTAATACTTATTGTTGGAGCAGTTTTATCATTTTGATTTATATTTATTTTGTAAGTAGCATCTGTTGAATAATAATTATCATCAATCATTTTTATTATAAGTTCATATTCTCCATAATATCCAGAAGGAATAGAAATATTTTTCTTTATAGTTCATTGTTTTAAATTTTCTATAGTGATGCTATCGAGCTTATTTTCTCATACATATATATCACTTCTTATGAGGGGATTTTTTGAGGAATATGAAAATTCTAAATAGTTTGAACCATTATTAAGAATAGTTCAATTTTTTATATTACTTGATACATTTACTTTTTCTTGATTTCTTGTTCTTTTGCACGGTTCATTACTAATAGAACTAACATAATTTTCATTTCCTATCATTTCTTGAGCTCCACCTCATTTGAGCCAATCCAAAACACCACCTTCCCAGTTTTTATTACTTGGGTCAATTGATTGAAAATTTATTACAAATACTTCTTTTATCGCTTCTGGAGGAGTATTTTCATCGACAAGTCCATTACAAAGAGCATCAACTTTCACTCCTTTTAAGCTTGTATCATAGGTTTTTGGTACATTTTTAAATAAGGAAGCAACGACAAATTTTTGATCTAAAGTGTCTGAAGCAAGAAATCATGAAATACTAGAAATATTTACTGATTTTACTCCTGCTGGTCTTTTCCAATTTTCTACTTTTTTTCATGTATGAGCATATTTCATAAAATCTCTCCAAATTGGACCAGCTGCATTAAGTCAATCTCATTGAAGGTTTGTTTCTTTTCCATCAAGATTTCCTGCCCACACAACGGTAGTAATTTGAGGAGTATATCAAATTGTCCAAAGATCTCTTGGAAATACAGTTTTTTGTCAATTTTTCATATAATTTTTTGTACTTGTTCAAGTTTTTGCTGCAACGGTTCTTCCTGAAAGAGAAACAAAATTATTCCATCAAGCAGGTCTTGACCCAGTATCACTAAGGATAGAATTTATAATATAAGAAGAATTTTCATTAAATACTTTTTCTCATTCAAAATCTTTTGTTGTTCTTTCCTCTATTATTAATCATTTAGAATCAATTATTTTTAGGATAGGACTGACTTCTTTTTTGTATCAAAGATTTGCAAAAACAGAGTAAGCTCAAGCAAGTTCAAGAACAGATATTTCCCCAGTTCCAATAGCGAGAGTTGCTCAATATCTTCCATCTTCTTTGAGAGTAGTGACTCACAATTTTTTCATAAGAGCAATAATATTTTTTTCTCATCCAGCAACATAAAACATTTTGAGGGCAGGAATATTTCTACTATAATCAAGAGCAGTAGTAAGACTCATTCTCCCCATAAATTTTCCATCAAAGTTTTTTGGATAGCCTTCATATCAAGGAAATAATGTCTTTACATCATAGATTGGAGTTTTTGACCCAACAGGTTTTGTATCTACCGCAAGAGCATAAACAAAAGGCTTAAATGAAGATCCATTTTGCATAGGAATAAGAGCTGCATTTATATTTCCTTTGTTAGTGGTATCAAAATAATCTCTTCCTCAGACCATTGTGAGAATATTTCAAGTTTTATTGTCAATGCTGACCATTCACACATTATGAGCATCAAATCTTTTTTCATTTGTTGCACCATATTTTACTACAAGTTCTTCTGCTTTATCTTGAAGTTTTGCATCGAGAGTTGTATATATTTTTAATCAACCACTTTCTAGAATATCTGCTCCATATTTTTTTTCTACATATTCTTTTACATACAGTACAAAATAAGGATATTTTATTTTTTCTGTATATTTACTAAATTCTATTCCTATTCCTCCTATAACAGATGATTTATAAACATCAAAATCTATATATTTATCTTCAAGCATTCTTCAAAGAATAAAATCTTTTCTTCCTGCTTGATACTCTATTTTTTTATCTCATTCGGTAATTTGGATACTATTTAATAAATCAAAAAGTTTTGGATAATTTGTTATTGAACAAGTATTTTTATCTATAGAAATATTTTTTTTAAAATTTTCTTTATTTAGTCAGCAAATACGAACGGATTCATTACTGAGTTTTTCAAGTTTTAAAGAATCTATAATGAAAAGAAGTTTTTCTACTTCTGTTTTATAGATATTAATATCTTGTTTTGTAAGAATTTTTATTTGTTCGGTCGGATTTTCTGTTTTATAAATGTATGGGTATCAAACAAGTCTATCAGGATGGTTATATGGAGAATAATAAGAAGGTCATTTTGGAAGAGAAGTAAGAATACTTCCTTCTAAAACTGTAAGTTTTTCAGCACTTTTTCAAAAAAAAGTTTGTGCTGCTTGTTCTATTCCGTAGGCATTACTTCAATAAAATATTTTATTGAGATAGAGCTCAAGTATTTTTTCTTTAGAAAGTTCTTTATTCATTTTATAAGAAAGATATATTTCTTTTACTTTTCTTTCAAGACTATCTTCATTTTTTAAAATAGTATTTCTTATAAGTTGTTGAGAAATAGTTGAAGTTCCTTTTATACGATCAGCTTTTCCTATTATATAATAAATAATTGCTCAAGTCATTCTATAAAAATCCACTCATTGATTTTTGAAAAATGTTTGATCTTCTCCTGATACAATAGCATTAATGACATTTTTAGAAATTTTATCGTAGGGAATATAGGTTCTTTTTTCTTTATATACTTTGTAAAGTTCATTTCAATCTTTATCATAGATAGTTGAAGATTCTGAAATATCAAGATTTTCAAGTTCTGTTACAGAAGGAAGATTAGCAATATATTTACTATAAATTACGATTCAAAAAACAATACTTACAAGAGCGAGTAAAAAAATACTATACCAAAGGGGTTTTAATATGAATTGCACATTTTTTTTATTTTTCTCAGGAAGTGGTTTTCTTGTATATTTTATGGTTATGTGTTTTTTTTCGAAATTCATAATATTTTAAAAATTATTTTCTAATTGTAGATAATCTTCTCCTAAAATTATTTCAATTTTTGTACTTTCATCGCTTGAGTATAAAGGTTTTTCTACTTTTTGCAAAGGAACATTGAGAAAAGATTGTATTGCTCTCAGTGTCTCGGAATTTTCTTCAATATTGTTGTAGAGAATAGTTGTTTCTTTATAGAGTTCTCATTTTGTATTTCAAATTGCATTATAACTTGGGAGATTAAATCAAAATTTCAATAAACTGTCAGAAATATTTTTAGCGAGATTTGGAGTTTTTGTACTATTAAAAATATTTATAAGATTATTTTCTTTATACATTATGCGGTAATTAAATACCAAATTTGCAAATTTCTGTATTTTAGAATATTCACTTAAATTACTTGCCGTTGCTCACTCTGGAAGGACAACACTAGCTCATCAAAATAATCATCTATCAGGAGTATAGAGAAGTCATCATTTTGTACATATTGATCAATAAACACAAGAATTATTGAGATTAAATGACAGCATTTCGTTATCTTCTTTCATTTTAAGAGCAACTCATACAATAGTTTTTATATCCATATCAGTAGACATATATTCTTTCATAATATCATAGAGATCTTTGATTTTTCCTGCACTTGAGAGAAATCATTTTTCTGTGATTTTTTTCTTGAGAGCACTTATAATTTGTTGTTGCCTCAAGCTTCTGTCAAAATCACTTGTAGAATGTCTACTTCTCGCATATTTGAGAGCGGTTTCTCCATCAAGAGTCCAATTTCCTTTTCTCAAAACAAAAGTTGTATATCCACCTCTTCCATTTGGATAATCATAGTCGACAAGATTTTCTTCGACACTTACATCAACTCCATCAACGAGATCTACAATTTTTATAAATCCTTCAAAATCAAGATTGACATAATAATCAATTTTTTCTCCAGTAATTTCCTCTATTTTTTCTTCGAGAACTTTCATTGCTTTTTTTTCATCATTTCTATTGAGACTCAAAGCTCGACTATATATTTCATTTATTTTTCCAGTTCTTCATTCAGATATATTTACATATAAATCTCTCGGAACAGAAAAAAGGGAAGTGAGTTGTTTTTTTGTATCAATACTTCAGAGAATAATCGTATCAGTAAGATTTGGAGCATCATTTGTCAGTCCACCTCTTCCGATAAAAAGTATATTTGTTTTTCCATCTTCTCCTCATTCAGGAGATATATTTATTATTTTTGATGTTATAAAATCAAAGAAATTGAAATTTATTTGTTTTGATAATTCAAGAAGAAAAAGTCAGATAGTAAATACTATTATTACGGATAATCCAGATGTAAGGAATGGAATGAGTTTTTGAGTCGTTGTTTTTTCGTTTATTTTTATCTTTTTAAATCACATTTTTTTCTTTCTAAAAATTAAGACTCATCAAATATATGAAAAAACTTTTTTTTTTCAAAAAATTTTTCCTCTTTCTTTTGTTTTTTTATAATGAATGGGTACAATTTATTTTATTCTCTAAAATAAAAGAAAAAATATGACACATATACTTATGGAACTTCCTTATAAACCCGCTGATTTAGAGCCATTTATTTCTCGTGAAACAATTGAATATCATTATGGAAAACATCACCAAACCTATATAAACAATTTGAATACTCTTATTGTATGAACTGAGTTTGAAAATATGAGTTTAGAAGAAATTATAAAAAAAAGCGGTGGAGCAATTTTTAATAATTCTGCTCAAGTATGGAATCACGATTTTTATTGGAAGAGTCTTTCTCCACAAAAGAAAACACTTTCTGATAATTTCGTTAAAGAAATAGAAAAAAACTTTGGAAGTTTTGAGGTGTTTAAAGAAAAATTTGGTTCTCTCGCTCTTTCAAATTTTGGTTCTGGCTGGACTTGGCTTGTAAAAAAAGAGTCTTGAGCTTTAGAAATTGTTTCTACAAGTAATGCTGGAACAATTATTACAACAGATGATATTCCTTTGCTTGTTATAGATATTTGGGAGCATGCCTATTATATAGATTATAGAAATATGAGAGCAGAGTATATAAAACAATTTTGGAATTTTGTGAATTGGGATTTTGTAGAGGAGAGGTTGAAAATGAAAAAAATATAATTTTAGTTGATTTTTAATAAATAGTTATATAATGGAGTGTATATAAAATATAATACATGTATAATTTAAATAACAGAAGATACCTTTGAAATAAATTCAAATTACTTGATTTTATTTCTGAAATTATAGAAAAAGAAAATATAATTTTTTCTTCTTTTTGTGATATCTTCGCTTGAACTTGAGTTGTTTGAAATTTTTTTAATAAAAAAAATATTAAAATAATATCAAATGATATTTTAGAAGCAAATTTTGTTTCACTTTTTACTTTTTTGAAAGCAAAAAAAGAAGACTTTGAAAAAATACCTGAATATATAGAACATTTAAACAATCTAAAAACTACAAAAAAAGATAATTATGTTTCAATAAATTATTGAGACAAATATTTTGATTATAATAATGCAATAAGAATTTGAGAAATAAGAGAAGAAATTGAAAAAATGAATTTAAAACAAATTGAAAAAAATATTTTATTAAGTTCTTTAGTTTATTCAGTTGATAAAATCGCAAATACTTGAGGGCATTATGCGGCTTTTAGAAAAAAAATGTCAAAATATCCTGAAATAAAATTAAATATTCCTGAAATAAATTTTGAATCAAACTTAAACAATGAAATTTACAAAGAAGATGCAAATACACTTATAACAAAAATAAATCCTGATGTGATTTATTTAGATCCTCCCTACAATTCAAGACAATATTTTAATAGTTATCATGTTTTAGAAAATATCGTAAAATGGAACAAACCAGAACTTGAATGAATAACAAAACAAATAAAAGACAGATCAAATTATAAAAGTGAGTATTGCTCTAATAATGCTTATAATGTTTTTAGTGATTTGATAGAGAAATTAGTGAGTAAATTACAATTTTTAAAATATAACTTTGCATAAAATTATGGAAAAAGAAAATTCAATAATTATATTCAATCAAAAAGAAATTCGTCGTCATTGGGATACGGAAAAAGAACTTTGGTTTTTTTCTATTGTTGATATTATTGAAATTTTGACTGAAAGTGTAAATCCAAGAAAATATTGGAGTGTTCTCAAAACAAGATTAAAAAAAGAAGGAAGTGAGTTGGCTACAAATTGTAGTCAACTGAAATTAATAGCTTCTGATGGTAAAAAATATCTTACTGATGTTGCTGACACAGAAAATATTTTAAGACTTATTCAATCAATTCCATCTCCAAAAGCGGAGCCTTTTAAACTCTGGTTAGCAAAAGTGGGCTATGAAAGAATTAAAGAAACAGAAGATCCAGAACTTGCTTTTGAAAGAGCCATGGAAACATATCTCAAAAAAGGATACTCAAAAGATTGGATAAATCAAAGACTGAAAAGTATTGAAGTAAGAAAAGAGCTTACTGATGAATGGAAAGAGAGAGGTATGAAAGAAGGTTTAGAATATGCAATTTTAACGGATGAAATTACAAAAGCATGGGCAGATAAATCAGTAAAAGAATATAAAAATTTCAAATGACTTAAAAAGCAAAATCTCAGAGATAATATGACAAATTTAGAACTTGTATTAAATATGCTTGCAGAAGCTTCTACTACTGAAATTTCTAAAAAACAAAAACCGAAAAATTTAAACGAAAATAAAAAAGTAGCTAGAGAATGAGGAAATGTTGCAAAACAAGCAAGAATAACTCTTGAAAAGCAAATCTGAGAAAGTATTATTTCTCCTAAAAATACTAAAGAACTTCAAAAACCGAAAAATATTTTAGATCAAGATAATCAAAAATAATTATGGCTATACAAATCTTTTCAAACTTAAATTATCCAATCGGCAACATCATAAATCAAGAAATGCATGAAGCAAAAAATGTGCAAATTGCCGTTGCTTTTTTGAAATACACAGGAATAAAAGTTATTGAAAAATCGATGAAACAATGTTTGGATAATGGAGGGAGTTTTGAAATTATTGCTGGGCTTGATTTTAAGACAACCGATTCTCAGGCACTTCAATACTTTATAAATCTTAAAAAAGAATATTCAAAAGTGAATTTCTATTGTTTTTGAGACAGAAAAGAAAATAAAACTGATATTGTTTTTCATCCCAAAATTTACCTCTTTGAAAAAGAAAAAGAAACAACAGGAATTGTAGGAAGTGCAAATATGACAAAAGGTGGATTGATGACAAATTTTGAGGTAAATACTGTTTTTAAAGAAACAAAACCACTTTATTTTTCTCAACTTCAAGCAATTTATAATTCAGTAAAATTCACTGATTCAATTTTTATTCCAGATGAAGAGTATTTATCAGGTTATTCTGATATTTTTAAAGCCTTTTCTCAAAATGAAGAAAAAGCAAAAAAAGATTTAGGATTACAAAAAGTTATAAAAGAAATTCAAAGAAAAGAAGAAATTTTACCAGGAACAGTTCCATCCTTAAAATCTTTGATTATTGATATAATAAGGAAAAAACAAAATCAAGGCGAAAAATTTGTACAACTTCAAAATATCTATGAAGAATTAGAAAAAATCGTAGAAGAAAAAAATCTAAATTATAAAATGGATACATTTAGAAATACTGTGAGAGGAGAATTTAATAAACATGAAAATAATTCAAATCATCCTGATAATATGCATTTATTTATCCGTTCTTCTGAACAGAAATGATTTTATTCATTAACTGAAAAAGGAAATAATTATAATGGTCGTTAATTTTAAAAAACTATGGCACAACATATTTCAATTAAAAATTCTTGTAACAAAGAATTTAAAACTATATATGAAAGTATTTGTAGAAATTTTGAGAAAGGAATTTCTTTAGTTCAATTTTCTTTAAAATTCCAAGAAATTTTTGATGAAAGTTATAAGGAATTCGAAAGTGATAAAGTTTTTATAACTTGGAGAAATTTTAAAAATATAAGAGAAGCATTTGAAATACATTTTGATTTACAAAAAAATGAAGTTTTTGAAATTTACCTTGTAAAATAATAAAAATTACTATTATTGCATTAATCTTTCTTGAAACTTGTTTGAAATAAAACTGGTTGAGATTGGCAAAAAGTAAATGAATTATGGGATACAATGAGCGAAGAAGATTATTTTGATTTTACAAATGAATGGATTAAATCAAGCTATTTAGCTTTAAAAGAATGAGGCTCAATTTATATTTCTTCAACTTATCATAATTTATGAGAAGTTTTGATGAACTTAAAAACAAATTGATTTAAAATTCAAAATATAATTACTTGGTATAAATCAAATGCAATGCCAAATATTACAAAAAGAAGTTTTACTCATGCTTGTGAATATATAGTTTGGGCTACAAAATGAAAAGGTTGGACTTTTAATTATGAAATCTCAAAAGAAATAAATCCTGAAAAACAAAAGGATTGAACAGAAAAGCAAATGAGAGATATGTGGATTTTGCCACTTTGTCAATGACAAGAGAGAATTAAAACAGAAGATAATAAATCTCTTCATCCAACACAAAAACCAGAAGAGCTTTTGAAAAGAATTATTTTAATTGGATCTAATGAATGAGATATAGTTTTAGATCCTTTTAATGGAAGTGGAACTACTACATATATGGCTAAATTATTAAACAGACAATATATTTGAATTGAAAAAGAAGAAAAATACTACAATGCTAGTTTAGAAAGAATGAAAAAAATAAATGGTAAATTGTTTTAAAGTAATTTAAATTTTCTTTAAAAATATTTTAAAAAATAAACAAATAACTTTAAAAAATCCAAAAAATCTTTATTATTTGGATATGTTTTATTTTGTAAAAAAAATTATATGGCTTGAAATTGAGATAAAGAAAAAGAAGAAGTTTTGGATTTTTCTCATAAAATATTACTTTTAAGAGAAGAGATAGGGAAAGTCGTAATTGGACAAGAAAATCTTATACGAGATATTCTTATAGCACTTTTTTGAAAATGACATATTTTACTTGAAGGGGTTCCTTGACTTGCAAAAACTCTTGCTGTTTCAAGTATGTCTCAAGTATTAAATCTTTCCTATCAAAGAATTCAGTTTACTCCTGATTTACTTCCTTCTGATCTTATCGGAGCAAGAGTTTTTAATCCTATAAAAAATGATTTTTATGTAAAAAAATGACCTATTTTTTCAAATTTTATTTTAGCAGATGAAATAAATAGAGCTCCATCAAAAGTGCAATCAGCACTTTTGGAAGCGATGGCAGAAAAGCAAGTAAGTATTGGCGAAGAAAGTTTTAAACTCGATGAACCTTTTATTGTACTCGCGACTCAAAATCCTATAGAACAAGATGGAACTTATAATTTACCAGAAGCTCAGCTGGATAGATTTCTTCTCAAAACAATTGTGGATTATCCAAATGAAGAAGAAGAAATAAGTATTATGAAAGAAAATATTAATGGAAACATATATCAAAAATTAACACATATTTTATCAGAAGAAGATATAAAAAAAATTCAAGAACTTATTTCAAAAATATTTGTTTCGGATTCGCTTTATGAATATATAAAAGATATAAGTTTTTATACAAGGAAAAAAGATATTCCTCTTGCAAAATATATACAATTTTGAGTTTCACCAAGAGCTTCTATCAGTCTTTTAAAAGCTTCTCTTGTAAATGCTTTCTTGGAGGGAAGAGATTTTGTTTTGCCAGAAGATGTGAAAGAGATGGCGAAACCAGTTTTGAGGCACAGAATTATTCTTAGTTATGAAGCAATTGCTGATAATATCAAAGGAGATACGATAATAGATGAAATTCTTACAACCGTAAAAATGAAGTAATTATGAAAAATTATATAGACGATTTCAAACAAATACAAATAAGTACGACAAAGCTGATATCTGCTGATTTTCTTGGGAATTTTAAAAGTGCTTTTAAGGGAAATGGACTTGTTTTTAGTGAGTTTAAATCTCGGGAAGAATGAGAGGATACAAACTCTATCGATTGGCTTGTTTCAAGAAGAGAAGGAAAATATCTGATGAGAAAAATGGAAGAAGAAAGACAAATATCCCTTTTATTTTTGTTTGATTTTGATGAAACGATGAATTTTGATTTTGGAAAAAGTAAAATTGATATTCTCTGGAAAATATTTTTTATGATAGCTTTTTCAGCCATAAAAGATGGAGATAAAATAGGAAGTGTATTTTTTTGAAAAGATGATTTTGTTTTTACTCCTTTTTCGGCAACAAAATCGTGAGTTTTTAATATCTATAAATCGGGAAATGCTTATAATTTACTTTTATCTAAAAAGAAGAAGACCTTGGATTCTGTGATTGATTTTCTTCAAAATCTCAAAATGAAAAGAAAACTTATTTTTATTATAACGGATAAATTGCAAATCGATGAAAAAAAGCTAAGAGGACTCACTTATCAGAATGATATTGTTTTTATAAATATTTTTCATCATATTGAAAACACTCTTGATTTTGATGATGATACAATTATTAATCTTGGGGAAAAAGGAAAAGGAAATTTATTTATTGATACTTATGATAACGAAAAAAAAGAGCAATATAAAGCTCTTAGAAAGAAAAAAATAGAGGATTTTGAAAAAAAGGTGAAGAAAAATGGAGGAGATTATATTTTTATAGATGAAACAAAAGATATTTTTAAAGAATTTTTTATTTTTATGAAAAGACGAGGAATATAGAAAATATTTTTTCTAAATGTCATTTCGACCGAAGTGGAGAAATCTTTGGAAAAAGAAAAATTGCTTGAGAATATTTTTATTAGAGAATACCTAATAAGTCCCCCTTACTAATGGAGTGGCTAGCCGAGGGATTAAAAATCACGAATGAATGATAAAAATTTATTTTTAAGATGAAAAAAAGTTTTTGAGATTACTTCGTTCCTGTAATAAAAACGATAAAAAAAATTATTTTATTTTTTAGAATTTAATCCTATGAAAAAGTTTTTTTTAATTTTAATTCTTAGTTTCAGTTTTTTTACTTTTGCTTTTGCTTCTGAAAAAGTAGAACTTTTTTCTAATACTTCCGAAGTTGAGTCGGGAGAAAATTTTACTCTTTCCTTTTCTCTTGAATCGACTGGAAGTCAGCTCAATATAAAAAAAATAGATATTGATGGAGTCGAAAAATTTGTAAAAAAATGACAAAGTGAAAGTCAGCAAATTGTTATGGTGAATGGTAATATGAAAACAAAAATAAATTATGATATGAGTTTTGATGCAATACAAGCATGAGACTATATTGTTTGACCAGTACGATTAGAAACAGCGAGTGGAACACTTGTATCCAATACGATTTCGATAAAAGTAACAAAAGCAAAACAATGAGGAAATGCTTTATCTCAAGCAAAAAAATGAGAAAATATTTACGATGTAAAAGACCCAGAAACTTGATATGATATTTTTAAAATTCTTTCTTTTATCGGTATATTCGTAATTTTCTTTGTCTGATTTTTTCTTGTTCTTAAGTATTTTTTTAAAGAAGAAAAGCAAAAAAAGATTGAAGAGGAAGATGAAATTCCTCAAGAAAAAAATATGATGTGGAAAAAGAAAATACAAAGTTTAAAAAAAAATTATTTGGATGCTTCAAGAGAAGATTTTTATAGTGAACTAAGTTTTATTACAAGAGAATATTTTGAGCAAATCTTTTTCCTCTCATGAGCTACAAAAATGACACTCAAAGAAATAGAAAAAAAAATAAATACTCCCCAACAAAAAAGACTTTTTGCTTTATTGAAAGATATTTATTATACTCTCTTTGATGAAAAAACAGACGATAATAAAGAAAAAAGAGAAGCAATGTTGGAACAATTTTTAGAAATAATTTCTTTGTAAAATGTGAAAATTTGAATTTATTCATCCTTATTTTCTTTTTCTTATCCCAATTTTCTTTTTTTTGATGGTGATTTTATTTTTCCAAACAAGAAAAAAAATGACTTCTTTTTCAGCATTTGCTGATCTAAAAGCCGTCTACAAAAATAATAGTTTTTTTTACTTTTTATTTTTAGGAACGATTTTTTTTATTTTTACTCTTTTTTGTTTTCTCTTTGCTGACCCAAGAATAATAAATATCAAGGAAAAAGAATCAAAAAATGGGATTGATATAGCCATCGTTCTTGATGTGAGTTATTCTATGGAAACAGTTGATTTAAAGCCAAATAGAATAGAAGTTGCAAAAAAAGTGATTTATGATTTTCTTGATAAAATTCGAACCGATAGAGTGGGAATAATTCTCTTCGCTGGAAAGCCGTTTACTTCGGTACCACTTACTTTTGATTATGGATTTTTAAAACAATTTATTCAAAATACAAATACCGAAATAATTGACCAAAGAAATTTTGATTTACAAGGAACAGCAATTGGCGATGCTCTTATTTTAGGAAATTCTTTACTTGAAAAAGATGAACAAGATAAAAAACGAGAAAAAATAATTATTTTGCTTACGGACGGTTCGGCAAATAAATGAATAAATCCAGATTTGGCTCTCAAACTGAGTCTTGAAAAAAATATCAAGGTGTATACGATTTGAGTGTGAGGGCTTGAAAAAACTTCTCTGCAAACGATTGATTCATTTTGAGGAGTGCAAAATATAAAAGTAGATGGAATCGATGAAAATATGCTCAAAAAAATAGCTTCAAAAACAGGCGGAGAATATTATAGAGCCACTTCATTGAGTGCTTTGGAATCTATTTTTCAAATAATTTCAAAACTTGAAAAGAGGAAAATAGAAGTGAGTCAATCAAAAACTTCCGAGGAAATGTATGCTGTTTTTGTATTTTTATTGCTTTTTGCTTTTTGAATTTTGTTTTTTCTTCATTTTAAAAATTTAAAAATTTAGGTCTATGTTTTTTGAAAATATGAATATTTTTCTGCTTTTATTTTTCCTCATTATATGAGTTTCAACTCTTGTCTTTTTTTGGAAAAAAAATTATTGAAAAAAGATTATTTTTGCTATCAGTTTTCTCTTCCTTTCTTTTCTCTTTCTTTTGCTTACTTTTTTTGATCCAAAAATCTCTTCTCATACATTTTCTTCTTTTGATTCTGCTTCTTTCGTATTTCTCGTGGATGTTTCCAAAAGTATGAATGTGGAAGATACACAATATAATTCTTCGCCTTTTTCACGATTGGAAATTTCTAAAAAATTGATACAAGATTTTGTTTCAAAAAATCCAAATAATAAATATGCTCTTTGTGTTTTCGCTTGAGAATCCTTACGAGTGCTTCCTTTTACGACGGATATCAATCTTTTTTCTACTTTTTTGGATGGAATAAGCAATAAAAATATATCAAAAAATGGGACAAATTTTAGAGAAGCTTTTTCTTCCGCTTTGATGAATTTTACTTGAGAAGAAAAAATGGGAACAATCATTACTTTTACTGATGGATGAGATGAAAAACAAGATTTTAGTATTGCAAAAAATTCTATAAAAGATACAACTATAAATTTTTTAACAATAGGAGTTGGAAGCGAAAAATGATGATTTATTCCGACCGGAGTTGACTTATTTTGAGGAAATATTTATAAAACTTATAATGGTTCAGAAGTCATATCAAAACTTGAAAAATGAAACATTGCTTCCGTCGCAAATAATACCGAGTGAAAATATGATTTTTTGGCTTCTTCTTGAGATTTTAGGAATATAGAAAATCGTATACAAGAAAGTGCTAAAAAAATATTATCTTCTCGAGCAGAAAATGCAAGAAGTGTAAAAATGGAGTTTATTGTTGTTTGATTTTTGTTTTTTTGTTTGTATTTATTTTTCTTATTTTTTGCTAAAAGTTTATGAAAAAGAAAATAGTTTTGTCGTTGCTTTTCTTGTTATTTTTTATCTTTTTTGGATATATTTTTTTGTGAGAATATTATCTCTTTTTATGAAATAAATATTATGCTCAGTGAGAGTATAAAAATGCTCTTTCTTCTCATATAAAAGCCAATAATTTTATAAAAAATAAGGAAATCTCTTACAATTTATGACTTGATAGCTATAAATTATGAGACTATGAAAAGGCAAAATTCTATTTTGAAAATATCCAAACTTGATGAAATACCGATTTTGAGAAAAACCTTTTTTTCAATCTCGGAAATACTTTGTTTTTTCTCTGAGATAAAGAAGCCAAAATAGAAAAAAAAATACAAGATTTGGAAAAATCTCTTGATTATTTTAGTAAAAGTCTTGCTATAAAAATTGAAAAGGAAACAAAAGAAAATTATGATTATGTGAAAAAAAAGCTTGATGAAATCAAAAAATTGCAAGAAAAAGAAAATAAAGAAAAGGAAGATGAAAAAAAATCAGAAGATACAGAACAACAAAATCAAGAAAAAACAGGAAGTGGGAGCGAACAAAAACAAGAAAATGCAAATAAAAATCAAGAAAAATCGCAAACATCAAAAACTGGAGAAAAAAGCACATCTTGAGAAAAAAGTTCAGGACAATCAAGCAAAGAAGCTTTGTCGCAGGATGAAAAAGAATATCTTGAATGATATAAAAATTATCTGGAAAAAAGCCAAAAAGAAAATCAAGTTTATTTTCATAATGGAACGGGAAGTTCTTCGGCTGATTTGTTTGATTCTTTCCTTAGTGATCCTTTTTTTGATAATGCTCCTTTCTGAAAAAATGAAAAAGATTGGTAGAGGTTAGAGGTTTTTTCCTCAAAAAATTTTTTTTTATATTAGACTAGTTCCGAAATAATTTTTTTATAGATACTTTTATTGACTAATAAGCCGAAAAGTAGGCTTTAAAATTAAATCTTGAGTTTTGGTTTTATTTAAGCCAAGAACTAGATAATATT
>Ga0172367_10002064_pt1 | contig 28072 bp, 28 predicted proteins | sample Lak10m_FD_114542 | JGI IMG/M metagenome (GOLD analysis project Ga0172367, IMG submission 114542) | Freshwater microbial communities from Kabuno Bay, South-Kivu, Congo - kab_022012_10m | ecosystem: Environmental > Aquatic > Freshwater > Lake | place: Democratic Republic of the Congo: South-Kivu...
ATTCTTTAAGTTTTTTCATACCTTGAGGATATTTAACACCATCTTTTTTGCAGATCATTTTGATAACTTCTGTTTGTAAAGCAGCATGGGCAGGAGCAGCTCTTTTCATTGAACCTTTTTTGGAGGATTTTTTAGAGCTTTTTTTCTTTTTACCTCCTTCCATATCAAGTTCAACATCTAAAACTCTAGCTAATTTAGAATCTTTTTTGGAAGCTTTTTTAGATGATTTTTTAGATGATTTTTTGGAAGCTTTTTTAGATGATTTTTTGGAAGCTTTTTTAGATGATTTAGCACCACCTAACATAACTTTAGAACCTTTTTTAGATGATTTTTTGGAAGCTTTTTTAGATGCTTTTTTAGAAGATGATTTTTTAGAAGCTTTTTTAGATGATTTTTTAGATGATTTTTTAGCACCACCTTTCATTGATTTAGAGGCTTTTTTGGAAGATTTTTTGGAAGTTTTTTTGGAAGTTTTTTTGGAGACTTTTTTGGAAGTTTTTTTGGAAGTTTTTTTAGATGATTTTTTAGCACCTCCTTTCATTGATTTAGAAGTTTTTTTAGATGATTTTTTAGAGGTTTTTTTAGATGATTTTTTAGAAGCTTTTTTAGAAGCTTTTTTAGAAGCTTTTTTGGGTGATTTTTTGGATGATTTTTTACCACCACCAACAATATTAACTAATTTAGAATCAACAGATGCTTCCATCATATCAGTATTAACCATTCTAGCCATTTTAGCGGCTTTTTTGGAAGATTTTTTAGAAGATTTTTTAGAAGCTTTTTTAGAAGATTTTTTTGAGCCTCTTTTTTTAGCTCCACCTTGCATTTTTAGTTGTTCAACTTCATCTTCTGGTTTTTCAAGATTAATTTTCTTAGAAATTGCCATATTAATATTATATATTTGTTATATAAAAAAATTTTTATTATATAAAAAAATCTTTTTTATATAAAAAATGCGTTCAATTAAATTTTTTATTATTAAATTAAATTTTTTATTATTAAATTAAATTTTTTATTATTAAATTTTACAAATTAAAAAAATATAAAAATTTAATTTAATCTATATTATTTAATTCATTTGCTGAATAAATTATTTACAATAAAAATTGATTAATTATTATTATAAATACTTAGAACTATAGTAAGAATATATATAAAATATGGGTGTACCTGGATTTTTTTCATGGTTATTAAAAAATAAAAGAAAGTTAGGAGCAAAAAACTTGTTATTGAACAATTTACCTTACAAAGTAGGATGGTTGATGTTAGATACAAATTGTCTTTTACATCCTTGTGTTGCCAATATTTTAGAAAAATATAAAGAAGGACAACTTATAATTGATCCAAATAAAGATTTAAGAACTCAGATAGAACAATATATTTGGGAAAAAATTATCCAATGTATAGATGATATGATAACTCAAACAGAACCAGAATATGTATATATTGGAATTGATGGAGTAGCTCCAATGGGAAAAATTCTTCAACAAAGACAACGAAGATATAGATTTTTATTTGATAAAAAAATCAAATTAAATTCAATAAATACCATTGAAGAATTAGAAGAAATGATTGCTAAAACATCAATAAAATCTAATGGTATAGAAGAACCTGTAATACCTCTTTCATCAATTGAATTAACACCAGGAACAGATTATATGGAAAGAATAAATAATCGAATGATAGCTTATGTGAATGTATTAAAAAAAAGAAATATTAAATGTATTTATTCATCTTATCACGATGAAGGTGAAGGAGAACATAAAATATTACAATATATTAAAACAAATCTTGAACCTATAGTTCCCATAGTAATTTATGGTTTAGATGCTGATTTATTATTTTTATCTTTGGGTTTGGGATATAAATATGATTTATATGTGATGAGAGAAAAACAAGTATTTATAAATAAAGAAGTTGATTTGGATGAAGTTCCAGAATATAATTATGTAGAAATGAAACAATTACATATATTGATATCAAATTTAGGAGTAAGTACAAATGATTTTATTGTATTATGTTATTTAATTGGCAATGACTTTTTACCAGGATTACTTACAACAGATGTTAAAAAGGGAGGATTGGATAAAATTTTTAGAGCTTGGGATAATTTAAAACAAAAATTGGGTATTCAAATAGAATATGAAAATAAACTAGATGAAAATAATGACATAAATATAGCTAAATCATATTTAGTTGAATTTGACAATAAAACAAATAAATATCAAATAAATTTAGAATTATTGAAGGGTGTATTTAGTGAATTATTATGGACGGAGCGATATGTGTGGAAAAATATAAATCGTGATAAATTGTTAAATCAAGATAGGTTGGAATTAGAAGAAAGGGAAAAATTGGCAGAATTAAAAGAAGAAGATAAAATGGAACAATTGGGTAAATTTATTTCAGGACAAACTTCGAGCACAGATTTTTTAGAAAAAATCGAATTTGAAAGTGCCATAGAATATTATAGTTATTATTTGGGTATTTCTTGTATTGATATTGATAAATTAATTATAAAAAAAATGGTTTGGGATTATATAGGAGGAATTGAGTGGTGTATAGGATATTATTTGGATAAATGTCCTAGTTGGACTTGGGGATATAATTTCATGATAACTCCAACAATTAAGGATATTATAAATTTTTTTCCACAATCCAATAAACAAATAAAAATCAACTATTCCCCAAGAACATTAAATCCTGTTGAACAATTAGTTTTAGCAATTCCACCTCAAACATATAAATATGTAATTGAAACTGAATTAATTAAAAAAATAAAATCAAATAAAAATATAGGATATATGCTTCCAGAAACTTTTCAAATAGATATAAATAAAGAACATATTTTTTGGAAATGTCAAGTAAGAATTCCGATGGTTGAATATATAGAATATGAAACTCATATAAAAAAATTGGATATTCAAGGAGATAAAAATAAAATATATAAATTTATTAAAAACTTTTAATAATTATATATATTTTAGTAATTAAAAAAGCAAAGTTAAAAATAAATAAAATTATATAAATATTTAATATAAATAAAATTAATATTATCAATGTCTAAAAAGATAAATAAATCTACAAATAATTCATATTCAAATACAAATTTTAATTACAATACAATTCAATCACGAATATTTAATATAAAAAACTTGATAACTGGATCAAAATTAGAACCAATAAATCCTCTTAAATCAATGGATGTTGGATTGGAAACAGAATTTTATGAAGGTCCAAAAGAAAATAAGAGTATGGATACAAAAGTTGTTTTGGGTAAAAAAAATGTGGATTTTTATAATGTAATAAATAGATTAAATAGTAAATTAGAATATGTAAAATCAGGAGCATATGGCAATACATTTAAAGGTATAGTTTATAATGACAATGATGAGGAAATAATGAGTTTTGCTGTTAAAATGGTAGCATATCCAAAAAAAAATGGTTATGGAAGTATAAACAATGTAACAAGACCTGAAAATTCTGAAATATGTATGTTAAAATTACTATCTTATTTTGTAATAAGATCACAAACACCACATTTAATACTGCCAATAGCAACATTCAATACATCTATTAAACCATTTTTAATTCTTCAAGATGATGATGTAATATCAAAAGACAATACAAAATATTCTGAATTTATTTCAAATTATAATGAAGGTATGTATTATGAAACAGTATCAATAGTTATATCAGAATGGGCTAATCGAGGTGATTTAAGTATGTTTTTAAAAAAACATTATCAAAAATTAGAATTAATTCATTGGCAATGTATATTTTTTCAAATTATTTCAACCTTAGCTGTAATACAAACAAAATATCCAACATTTAGACATAATGATTTTAAAGCCAATAATATTTTAATATCAAAGATGGATGCATGTAATAAATTATTACTTTATAAGGTTGCTAATAAGGAATATACTCTTCCAGCAATAGGATATAATATATATTTATGGGATTTTGATTTTGCTTGTATTCCAGGAATTGTTGATAATTCAAAAGTTTATCAAGAATGGACTAATAAAATAAATATTAAACCTGTTAAAAATAGATATTATGACATACATTACTTTTTTTGTACTTTAATTTATAAGGGATTTTTACCAGAAATTATAGAAGATCCAATAGTTCCCATAGAGGTAAAAAAATTTATTGAATGGATAGTTCCACCTGAATATAGACCAGGACATTCATCTAATAAAGTAAATAAACGATGTAGATTACAAGTTGATGATGAATTATATAAACCAAAAGATATTTTAGATAATGTATTTTTTTCAGAATTTTTAAATTATACAAAAAAATCACATTCAAAAAAATCACATTCAAAAAAATCACATTCAAAATAATTAAATTTTATATAAAATTATTAATTAAAATATTATATATTTTTTGTAATGTATATATATATATTATAAATGAGTATAAACTATAATAACATAAAAGATTTAGTTTCATTAATGTATAAATATGTGTATGAACGAGATACAACAATTTTATCAAATTATAATTATGAAAAATTGGATTGGGAAAATATAAAAATTGATGATTTAATTGGAACAAATTTTAATTATCAATACATATTAAATTCAAATTACGAAAAAAAAGATAATTTTAAAATTATCAATATTATTGAAGATGACAAATATAAAAAAATTATATTAAAAAAATATTTCAAAGAATTTCCATTAACAATTGTAATTCAAAAATATTTAACAAATAGTGAACCTATGAATATTAATGATATTACTTATGAATTATTTATGAATCAAATAATAAGTGAATTTGTTATTTATGATAAAGTTCCATTTTTTCTATTAAATATTTGTAATTTTAATTCAAATCTACAAAAACTAAATAATTATATAGATTTTAATACATTATTGACTAAAGAATTTAATTTATTGGATTCTGCTGATTCTGAATCAATGTTTTGTTTTAGTATTTATGAACATTATCATTCTTATATGACATTTAATGAATTATTAAGTGAAGAATTATCTAATGATGATATTAAAATGTTATTTTTTCAATTATTTTTTATATATGCATATTTGATAACTAAATTAGATAGTTTTTATCATGGAAATTATACATTAGAATCTTTTTTGATCATGAAAAATACTTCTGAATATTCAAACATCAAATTAAATTTAGGTGACACTATTTTTGAACTTAAAAATCCAAAATATATTTGTAAATTATTTAATTATAGAAAATCACAGATTTATGGTTTTAAAAATTATTATGACAAAGATATAGTTATTAATAATCCAACTTATTCTATTTATTGTATTTTAAAAAGTATATATGATACATCATTAAAATTAAATAAAAAAAATTTTGAAAAAATAAAAATAATTATAAGTAATTTTATTCCAGTCAATTTAATTGAACGAACAAAATTAGATGAAAATAATTTCTATAACATATATTCTGATACAATTATTCCTTTACAAATTTTATTAAAAAATAATTTCTTTACTATTTTTATAAATATGAATTTCAAAAATAATATTATAGAAAATAAAAAAAATATAGATATATTAAATATGGATTCCATTAAATCTGATACAATTGAAACAGAATCAGAAGGATTTGTAGGATATAGAACTTTAAAATCTAAAGTTTTAGAAGGTGGAGCTAATAAATCATCTAAAAAATCATCTAAAAAATCATCTAAAAAATTATCTAAAAAATCATCTAAAAAATCATCTAAAAAAATTAAAGCTTCAAAAAAAGCTGCTAAATACTTAAAACAAAGTCGGCAAGAAGTTTTATCTTCAGATGAAACATCTGATAATAATGAAAATGAATATGAAGAAACTGATAATATTGATAGTTATTCTGATGAAGATGAAAAACTAGAATTAAAAACTGAAAATGATTCATCAGAAGAACCTGTTAAACAACCTACACATCTATCAGTTGAAGAAGAAGATGAAAATATATCTTTAAATACAGAAGGTGATGATGATAATAATACAACACCACTTGATTCAGAAGAAATGGGTAAAAATTATAAAAATTATAAAAATATTATTAAAAATTTAATGAAAGAAAATAAAGAATTAAGAAATAAAAATAAATTATACAAATCATCCAAATCATTCAAATCATCTAAATCATCTAAATCATCTAAATCAAAAAAATATTCTAAAGATGAATCATCTTCAATAAATTTAGATCTTGATGACTTAGATAATGAAAATGGAAGTAAAAATAATATGGAAGGAATGAATGGTTTTAATAGTATTAATTCTATTCCAAATATGGGAATGGCAAATATGAATTATCCAAATGGTAATTCTTCTATGACAAATGTCATGCTTCCAGATAAATCATTTTTAAACAATAGTTCAATGATTAAAATGAAACCAGGAAATAACAAAAATTTTAATCAAATATTTAATGATATTTCAAAAGAAGGAATGATACCTGTTATACCTGAAATGTTACATAATTTTGATTTAGAACAAATAAAAAATATGCCACAAAAAGAATTTTCTTCAGATATTGGAGGATTAATGAATAATGGAGCAAAAATAATGGATCAGGGACTTTTAAATCAAGGTATGGGAAATTTTGGTGATATGAGTGGATTAGCAGGCATTCCAGGAATGGGTGGAATGGGTGGAATGGGTGGATTTGGTGGTATGAAAAAATCACTCCCTCTTGTTAGTGATCCTAATTTAGCAAGTATGGCAGGAATTAATCAATATAGCAATAGTTTATCAAGTTTAAATCATTTGGGAAGTGCCATGTCTGGAGAATTTGGAAATGGTGATAAAGAACCAGTACAATCAACAAATCAAGTTCAACAAAATATTCTTGAAGGTGGATTAGGGTCTGAATATGATATAACTTTATCTGAAAAAACATCATCAAAATATAATAATTTAAAAAAAATTCAAATGGGTAGAGGAACAAGAACAAGTTTTAATTTAAATGAAATACAAAGTTCAGGTATATTTGAAGTGCCACCAGAAATGCAACAATATTTTGATTTAGAACAAATGAAAAAACAATTATCTGAATCAAATATTCAAGAAGGTGAAGATGTAAAAAAAAAAAACATTTTTTTTTTAACAAAAAAATAAATAGTGTAGGCGACGAAAATCAAAAAAATATGAATAAAAATAACAATATATATGGTGGTAGAGGAAAAGAAATACCATTACATATTGAACCAATAAATAGTCCATATCATACAACAAGTGCCAAACAAATACATTCACAAAAAAAATCAACACTACCAGAACCCTATGTAAAAGGAGGTCCTAGTTCATATCCAGAAGACGAACAAACACAAAAACTTAAATCATATCAATCACAAATAGATTATGCAACACAATCAAAACCAATCAAATCATCACAACCAGCACCTTTAATAGATTTACAAATTTATCCAGATACAACAAAAAAAACAAACCCTCTTGCTGATAAACAACAAGCAATGATGCCACTTCAACCATTTGCTTTATCATCACCATTTATGCCTCCACAATTTCAAAATTATTTTAATAACTTTATGAAAAATTTTACAACACCATTTATTTATAAAGATTATCATATTAATTTAGGTGGTCCAAATGGAGATCATTTTAGAGGTACAATGATTTATGAAGATGCTCTTCCTCCAGCAGATATTTATTCATCATATAAAACATTACGAGAAAGAAATTCATTATGTGATTATGTAAGAGGAACATTTATTATTTCAGATGAAGGAGAATTTGTTGATTTTAAAGGAACAAGTAAAACAAGTTTAAATTCAAGATTAAAATTAATACAATTAAATCCTTATAATACAAATATTTATTCAGCAAATCCATATAAAGGTTTACCAAACGATCAAAGTTTTCTTATTTATAAGTCTTGTTATCCAATAGTTCATGATAAACAAAGTGATTTGGTTCAATGTAATAAACAATCAACAGGTATAAATATAAGGGCATACAAGTTAAATCTTAAAGAATTTATGATTAAGTATTTTAATTCCAAATCAAAAATGGAGGGATTAAAATTTACTAAAGATATAGAAATGATTTTTAATGAAATGCAAAAAAAACTTGAAGATAAAACAAAATTAGAAGATTTGGATCCAGAATTTACTCCTTTAAAATTTGATATTTGGAGAGATGAAATATATTATACTTGGATAAGAAACAAAATTTGTCAACAAAATATATGTCCTAATTTTGTATCATCTTATTGTTATTTCATTAATAGAGAAGCTAATATTAGTTTTGCTAAAAATGGCATGATGTTGGATGAGTTGAAAAATAAATCCGTTTCAGAACTTTTATCCAAAGAATTTACAAATTGTATTATGTTGTTGCTAACTGAATCACCAAATCAAAATATTTATCAATGGAGTTCAAATACTTATACTAATGAAAGAGGTATACATAAAATGGTTCATTCAGGATTTAAACCAGAATCACATTGGAAATCTGTTATAGCACAAATGTTGATTATATTTTATACAATGAATAAATATTTATTTACTATCAGAGAAATGAAAATACAAAATAATTTTTATGTTAAAGATATAAATATTCATGGTGATCCTAAACAATACTGGCAATATACAATATCAAATATTGATTATTTTATTCCAAATTTCGGTCATTTAGTTATGTTAGATCATGATTATAAAGTATTAATTGAACCTGAAAATAAAAATAAATTTAGAATAATGATGAAAGATGAATTTGGAGATAAAGAAAATGAAATTAAATCAACAATTCTTTCAAATGCTATCCAATGTTTTACTAATGTTTTTGGTTCAAATTTCACAGAAGATGGTGGTTCTTTGCCTCCAGCAAATATAATTGAAATATTTAATGAAATACAAAAAGAATTGGAAGAAATTAAAAATAAAATTAAATTAGGCGAAATTAATTATGATAAAATATGGGATGATATATTACTTAAATTTATGTGTAAATTAGATTTTATTCATAATAGAGTTGGCACTCCTTTAAGAGATTTAGAATATCCTTATCTAAGAAAAAATGATACTAGACCAAGACCATTTAAAATTGGTGAATTAGTTATATGGGAAGAAAAATTTGAAACATATAAAATTTTATTATTCGTTAAAAATATTGATGATAAAAAATCAGTGTGTGTTATAAAAAATCTAACAACAAATTTATACGAAACAAAAGAAATTCCTATTGATTTATTATATCATTATTCTGAGCTTGATACTATTAAACAAGATGGAAAATTAGGAGAACCAGTAATTGGTCCAGAACATATTTTAGAAAGATATTTATTGTAATATTTTTTTCTAATATATTTTATATAAAGATAAATATATAAAATATGAATTACAGTTTTATTGATAAATATAAAGCATCTGATTTTATTCCTGAATCAAATTCTAATCTTTATAATCATATTGATGCTTCTAACTCAACAGCCTATAAACCAACTAATTATTATTGGTCTGATTATTCCCAATCTACAAATAATTGGGCTACTGAAAATTCTATTCAAAAAAGTTTACTTAAAGGTGTTTATCAACCAACACCACTTGGTGAATTATTTTTTTCACAAGAAAATATTAATAGAATACAAAAAATGATTAAATATGAAATATTTGTTAGAACTAATGGAAAATATAAATTAGAAGTAGAACAAAATGAATCCGATCTTTTAGTTGTTATGAGAGATATATATATTACTTGTGGTAAAAATATGCCATATCAACTTGTTCGTCAAGTTAAAGAATTAAATCATAGAACAGTTGAAAAAATTATACCAGATATGATTTCTATGATAAAACAAGATGATGTTTATATTCAACAACTTGATAAACCAATTGATCCAATTCCTTTACCTGTATGTGTTAATAGCAAAGGAAGAACTTCTCTCCCTTCTGTTACTACAACTTTTTTTTATAAATAAAAATATAAAATTTTATAAAATTAATTATTAATTCTATAAATTTAAATTTTTAAAAAATATTTTGATATTTGATATTTAACAAATTTATATTAAAGTACCAATATCTTTTACGGTATTACAAGTTCCATAAATAAATAAAGTACCTTTTGTTTGAATTAATCTCATAAAATCAGCTTTTGGAACTTGTTGCATAGCTGTAACTTTATCTCCCGATGATTCTAAATTTAATGGATTATATTGTAAGCCATAATCATCTTCAGTACTAGATCTAGGATTTACGATGAAAGCTGAGCAACTAACAATAATTTCATTTGTATTTTCTTCTCCACATCCTGGTTTTTCTGGTTTACAATCTCTTTGAATTGATTTTGTTTCAACAGCAACAACTGATTTCAAGTTGAAAGTTTGACCTTTTGAACCAGATGGAGATTCTTTTGGAATATTTAACTCAGGTAAAACAGTTACTTCAACATCTTGTAATCTTTCAAATTGACCCATAGTAATTGGAAGATATGAAATAGTATATGGATTTGTTAATCTTGCAGTATTGAAAGATTGATATCTTCTATGAATATAGAAAACCAATAATTCTCTTGAATATAAAATTTGTTGTTGTTTAACAGTCAATTGTCTATGATGAATATATAATTGTTCTTGAGTTAAAGCTGATTCTAATTCAATTGTATCAGCTTTTTTACCAATTGTCATTGGAATTCTCATAGTAATCATTGGAAGAGTTGTGATTTGAGAAGTACTAACAGGAGAAATATGAGAAGTTAAATGAGTAATACCATAAACTGGCGTAGTGATAACAATTGTTGGTCTAATAGAGAAAGCAGCAAGTAATTTTCTCATAATAGTACCTTCATCTTTAACATAAGCAAGATCAGCAGCATCAAAGACACTGGCTCTGCAGTTATCAATAGCCATAATAAAAGAACTTAAATCATTGGTGTAGTATTTACCTTGTCTTAAGTTAAGAACAGCTTCCCATAATTTAGTTTGGACGTTGCATCTGTTTACAAGGTCTGTAAAAGGTTTAGTTTTGTTAACACATGCTGTTTCAGCTGGATCAGTAGCAATATCCCAATATAATTCATATTCTGGTTGAGTTTGTAATTCTTGACCGTGTGCTTTGTAATTAATAATTTTGGCAATTGAAGCTAATAACATATGTTGGTCTAATAATTGAAATTTAGGAATAAATAAAGCAGCAACTACTGGATGAATGAATGAGAAAATATTAATTTTATTTTTGTCAAAATCTCTTTGAATAGCTACTTGAGAACAATCTTCATAAATTAAACTTTGTAAAGTAACTTGATCGTGTAATTCTTTAGTTGCACCTGCAATTGTTAAAATCATTTGAAATTTATCTTCTTCATCTCTTTTAATGCGTAATTTACCACCTAAATTATATGAAGCCGGAACAAAACCAAGAGCTTTAGACATTTCATTATAGTTGACATCAAAAACTTCTGGATTTGAGAAACTTGATTTGGCTAAAAAAATTAAGTTAATGATAGATTGCATTTCAGAATCATCAAAATTATATTTTCTTTTGTAATCAGCAATTTTTTCAATATATTCTTTCATTGATAAGTTAGGATATTTTGCAACTAATCTTTCTTTGATTTTTTCAGCCAATTTTTTAATTCTTTTCATTTTTTCATTATATTTTCTCATAATACTGTCAACAATTTCTTCGTCTTTGTATCTTGATTTTAATTCTTCTAAAATTGAATAAGTAGCTCTTGGTTTATCAGAATTTTTTTTCATTAAAGATTGAACTTCTTTATCAATATCATCATCTCTGTTAGAAGATTTGTTTAATGATGTGTTTGAATTACTCATATTAGTATTATATATAATTAAATATATATTTTTTTTTAAAAATTTAATTATATATTAAAAAAATTTCTTATAATTTTCTTATAATTTATTATATTTTTTTTTTGGAACTAGATTTTGGATTTGATTTTAATTTATTTATTTTTATTATATTTATATAATTTTGATCTGATGAAATTTTATTTTCTTCATTTATTTTATTCATTATTTCACTCATATAAATAAATTCATCTATAGATTTATTACGAATATTTTTATAATTATTTTTGTTTAATGAATTATTTGTTTTTATTATATTTTTTTTATTCATTTTTTTTACTGATGTTCTATTCAAATCTATGGCAAATTCTAATTTGGCATTTTTTATTCCATTTGAATATTTTGTTATTAAATATGATGGAATACAACAACTTATCATACCGTGTAATTCGAGTAAATCCCAATTTTGTTCTCCATATATATAATTCTCTAATATATCACCTATTGATAAATTATTTAATATTCTTGAACTTGCTTCTTTTTTAATAAATTTATGATAGTTTTCAAATATCATTAAAGGCATTAAAACTTTTTCTGTTTCATATAATTCTAAACAAGACTCAATACATTTATAATCTGTTAATATTTTATTTGTTGCTTTATACAAGTCAAAATCTAAATCCTTTTCTTTCATTATATCCATAAAAGAATTTAATAATTCTATTGTTATTGTTTTTGAACCATAATTTATCTTTAATTCATCTAATTGTATCAAAAGTTTTCTCATATCATTTTGACAATATTCTACAAACTTATTTATTACTTGAATATCCATATTTATATTTTCATTATTACATATTGATGATACCCATCTTACTATTTCATTTTGATATGGTGAATATATTTTTACTTCATTTGAAAATTTTTTTGCTTCGGTCAATTGTTTATTATGTTGATTATTTGTTATTATTATTATTGGCATCCATCGTTTATAATTATTTTCTTTTATTATATTAAAAACACCATTCTTATCATTTAATGTTATTACTGATTCTAATTCATCTATTAATAATATAGGTTTTTTATCATCTTCTAATTTATAATTCATTTCAAATTTTGACATCAATTCAACATCTATTTTTGTTTTCAAATCCAATGTGTTTAAATTAATTATTTCATAATTACACTCTTTTAAAATTAATGATATTAGTGTTGATTTTCCACATCCATGCATACCACTTACTAATAAATTTCCACGTCTTTTACTATATTCTATCTCTTCATCTGTTATATCAATTAATTTTTTTTTTCTACCCTTTGAAGATTTTTTTAATAAACCTTTACATTTTAAAAAATTTTTAACATCTTCATACGTTTTTAACCAATTTTTTATGTATTTTATTGGTTCTTTATTACCAATTATATTATTTAAGTGTTGAGGTGTATATTTATGTTGAATTTTATTTAACATTATGGTATTTTAATTATCTTTTATTTATATATTTTAAAAATCAATATTTTTAAATACCTTTAATTTTAATTGTTAAATTTCTTCATCATATATAATTATATTTTCTATTATTTTATTCGCTTCATATGTTATTATAATTTTTTCATTTTTTGTTGCTTTATTTAAATTATCATCTAAATTTTCATCATTTACTGTATTTTCTTCATTTTCATTTTTCTCATTTATTATATCATCCAATATATTATCATCATCAATATTCGTATCTAATGTATCATTGTTATTTGCAAATAAATTATTCATTGTTCTTAAATTATTTATTATCTCGGTTTTATTTAATCTATTTGAAATTATGTCTTTTACCATATTTATTGTATTGTCATTTAAACATAATGATATTATATTATTTTTTGAATTAAATGATACATTATGTCTTATTAAAAAATTTGTTTCTATGTTTGTTAAATCTGTTAACATTCTCTGATTATATGGAATTAATTTTTTTTCTGATAAGTGAATACCATTTATACATTTATATAATATATTACCATTTTCATTTGTCTCCATTAACATATTATAACACTTGCCATACATTAAATCATTATAACATATTTTATTTTCTCTTAAACACACTCCAAATTTACAATTATATCCACCAGGACATTTTTTACTCATACAATTTTTACATTCTTTTGTCAATATTATTAATTCATCTAATAGTGTTTTTTCATCATTCAAATTTATATCTGATAAATCATCCCATTCATACAACATATTATAAATATATTGTCGGATTGGCTCTTTTATTTGTTCTTCAAATGTATGAGCAAACATACACTTATTTTTATATACACATTTACAATTATTTACTATATTATAACACAATAATTTTTTAAAATTATGTTTATTATCCATTTGTTATATTATATAATATTTTTTTATATTTATATATTATATTATTATGAATACTAATTTAAAAGAAATTTCATCTTTTATTAATAAAAATAATTCATATTCTGATTACAATTTAGTTAATGATTTTTTATCAAATCTTAATTTCACAAAAATAAATTTTAAAAATAATAATTTAATTGGTGGAACATTATCAGATAATATTATTCATCCTATTGCAGATCCAAATTTTGTTGATCCAAATTTTGTTGATCCAAATTTTATTGATCCAAATATCACTCAAATTTCACAAATACAACAATCATCAAATATAGAAAAATTACCGGATATGTATTTACAAAATCCACCATATACATCAAATCAAATAAATACATATACCATTAAGGAAGGAACAATTTTATATCATGCTACAACGAACAAAAAAGGTTTTAATACAAATGAACTTAATATAGGTCAAGATAAATTAATTAATTTTTTTACTCCTAATTTTAGATTGGCTTCTGATAAAATTGAAGGTTGTTCTGTTGATAAACAAAATGGATTTATTCACGTTTTTAGAGTCATCAAAGATATCCCAAATATTTATGTTAAATTGCCATATGATATTGCTAATGATATCAACACTGGATTATTAGCCAATGAATTTTGTTCTGGTAATCAAAACTATTATGGAATTGGATTTTTTTATCCTAAAAATAATATTGAAATGTTTTCTAATAATCCATATCAAAATCAACAAATACAATCTTCACAATCTTCACAATTACAAAACCAAATATTTGATAATCCAGAACAATATTATTCTGAATTTGGATTATGTAATCCTAAACCTTATCTTGAATATTTGTATTCACAAAAATGTCAAAGTTTAAGAAAATTATCTGATCCATATAGATTCAATTGATTGATATTTGAACAAATATGATATATACTGTTAATAACTTTTTACATTTATTAAATATTCTTATTTTTTAATTAAAAAATAAGATTTAATTTTTCTCCATTTTTCATCTTCTCTCATAGCATTTTCCATGTCCATAGAATCAGTATAATATACACCATTATATGTGTATGATTCTAATTCTAATTCATCTTCAGATTCTTCTGTTTTATTATCCAATTCTATTTCTGTTTCATTAAACATATCTTCAGATTTTTCTTCAGATTCTTCTGTTTTATTATCTAATTCTATTTCTGTTTCATTAAACATATCTATAGATTTTGAAACATTAATGATGTCCAATAAATTACAAGATAAATTATTATTATTCATATAATATTATTCATATTTTTATATATGTTGTATTTATTCACAATATAAATTTTTTATAAAAAGTTGATTTATAAAATAAAAGTAATTTTTAATATATTAAAAATTTACACATTATGGAAGAACTTGATATAATTAATATTATTGAATATAGAGCAATTCAAACACAATCAATTTATGTTGTTTTATATGCTCAAAGATATTGCGAACCTTCAAATTTTGATGAAACTGTTTGTTTTATAAATTCAACCAATGAAGAAAATATTATTGAACACATTGTAATGTTTGTTAAAAAAATGACAAGAGATTATATATTCGAATTTAATGATGAATTTTATGGTAATGAAGCAAAATTTGAAATTGATGGATATAAAAATGTAAAAATTAAAAATTGTAATCAAAGTTTAAAAATAAATTTTGAAAATATTGAAAAACAACTTTATGATAAATTAATGGTTTCAGGTTTCAAAACTAATTAAAATTCTTGGAAATAATAAAATATTTTTACTGAATATTTTATTTCAATTTACAAAATATTTCATAATATTCAGTAAAAATTTCTGGAATTAAATTTGCACTATGTTTTAATGCACGTATCATTTTTCTATCTCTTGAACCAGAACCAATATCACAATGCAAAAAATCAAAATTCAACAAATTTTGATAATTGTCATATTTGTGTATAAATTCATAAATATATTTTAAAGTTCTTGATATTTTATATATTTCATTCATTCCAATATTTATTTTATTTGAATACATATAATGATAAAATCCACAAGGAGATAATTTTTTATTTAATATTCTTTCTCTTTCACAAAATAATATTAGTCTAACACGAGTATATATGCCATTGTTATAATTATTTTTAATATTTTCATATTTGTCAATAATATATTCTTCAAATTCATCGATTTCATCATTCAATAATTTTTCACATTCTGAACAAATAACATAATCTTCTTTGCCTAAGATAAAAATATTTTTACAACAACGACAAATATTTTCCAACCAACCATTTTTAATTCTTTCAATACGATAAGTAATTAAAAATATTTTATTTAGAATATTTATTTCTTGTTCTGTCAAAAGATTTTGATTAAATTTATAATATTCTTCATAGTTTATGATTTTTTCAATTTTGATTTCATTATCTTTTTTCATATATAATTACTTTATGTTGTTAAATTTTTATATCAAAAATTTTTTTACAATTTTCACAGCCTTAATTAATTTTTTAAATCTTATTATCATAAGAATATCACCTGTTTTAATTTAATTTTTAATACTAAAATCAATATTATTATTCAAATTTATTTCAATAATATCATTTGTATTTTCATCAAATAATTCAGCATTGTATTTTAATACTGATATAACTTGATATTCAAATTTAATTATTATTGGACATAAAATATCATGATTATAATATAATTTACAAGAGTATTTAGAATTATCAAATGCTCCATTACATTCAATAAAAATTTTAAAATATCCATGTTTTCCTGGTAAAAATCAAATGAATTTTAGATATTTTATAAATACAATTATTCAAACAAATATAATCATTTATTTTTGAATCTTCAGTTTTACATATAATAAAATTATTTTTATTATCATTTAGTTCTTCATATTCATCATATTTTAATTCCATATTCAAATAGTGAAAATATTTATTTTAATTAACAATAATCTTTTTATTCAATTATTCATTTTTTATATTACAATATTATTAAAAATAATTTACAAGTAATTTTTATAATTTTTGTTTCTAAACTTTCATCTTCATTATTTGTTTTCATAAAATAGTCTACTGTTTTATAACTTGTAATATAATCATAATTAATTAAAATTGAAAATGTAATACAAAAATTTTTTGATGTTATATAATTTAAATTATTTTTTACTAATAAAAATAATTTTGAAGACTATATATAAATGAATTGGATACAAAATAAAACTATTTTTTCACATATAATTAATAAAGAATATATAATAAAAAAAGATATTAATACAAATGACATATTATATATAAATTGGGAACAATTTGAAATGAAATGCAAATATTTTTTAGCATTTACTGTTGATGAAACTAATAATATAATATGGTCTTGTGATAATCCATTCATAGACCAAAAAACAAAATATTTTTCTCAATGTATTAAAAGTAATCTTGGAATAGAAATAAAAATTTTTACTTCACAAATACTCAATGATTTAAAAAGAATGATACAAAATGAAATGAGCTTTGTTTATGGTGAGGATAAAATTAATATCTTATGGTGTCTTGTTGGCAAATATAATAAATATAAACAATTTTATGTTATTACTGAGATAATATATCTATAAAAGTTTTTTCTATATTAATTATAAATTAATAATTATAATTGATAATGAACATTAATAATAATAATTATATTTATACAAATTCTAATATTTTGGATAAATTAATAAAATTTATTATAAACAAATCAAATAAAAAAAATAAAGAAAATATATGTTCTTGTTGTGGTAAAAAATTTGATATAGTTTATATACTAAAATATAAAAACACTTTAATAAAAATAACTGAAAGTGCTATTCATATACTTAATTCACATAATATGATTGATGCTGATTTATATAAACAAATTACAAATATAAAATTTAATGATTTTGATATTGAGTGGTGTTTAATTGCAACAAATCAACTTAATATATTAGATGGACTTTATGAAGTTGGTTCTAATCAAATATATATTCAAAAAAATAAAAATATCCCACAATCAAAGATTTCAAGATTTTCAGAACATTCAGGTTTTATTTATTTTGAAAAAAATAAAGTTTCCAATATCAATGTTATTTCAGGAACAAGAGTTGAACAATCAGACCCAACGATTTATATGCCAAAAAATTGTCTTGAAGCATTTGAAGTAAATTATATTTTTCATACTCATCCTAAAACTCCATATATTGGTTCAAGAATTAAAGGAGGTATAGTTTATGAATTTCCATCTATTTCAGATATTATACATTTCATAGAACATCATAATAATGGAAAATTATTGGGTTCTATTGTTGTTGCTCCTGAAGGAATATATATCATTAGAAAAAATAATTTTAATAGAAAAAATATTTCTGTTGATTATGATATTATGATTGATGAATTGGAAGAAATTTATATTGAATGTTATAATGATTCGTATCTTAAATACTCTTCAATAGGTTATAATAATTTCAAAATATATAATGAAATAAAATTACCTGAAGCATTTTTTTATAACAAAATATCTATAAATTATAATTATATTGATAAAATTAATAAAGTATTGGTTAAATATGATATATTTATTGACTATTATGCTAGAATTCATTACGATAAAACTAATTTCACTTCTAATCAATGGATTTTTAATGATATTTATTTACCATTTGTTAATTAACTCTATTTTTTATATTGTCTATTTATATTACAACAAATTTAATCATGAATAAACAATGTATATTTATTTTTGTAATCTTAATAATATTTATATTTATTTATAGCAGAGGAAAAGAAACTTTTATTACAAATAAATATAATATAATTTTTATAAACCATAATAATTATCAAATTGTCATTCTCAAAAATATATCCAATACTGATACGAAAATTTATAAAATATATAAGAATTAATTTACATTTATTATTTATTATTTTTATTATCAAACTAAAAATTTTATATAATTATTATATATTATAATGCATAAAATAACTCAGATTATTGTTTTAATTGTTATCCTTATTGTTTTAGCATGGTTTTTCAACAAAAAATATACTAATGTATCAACAGAATCAAAAGAAAATTTCAAAGTTAATTCTCAAAATTGGGTTGATAACAATATGTTTGAAGTTGCTGATAGAATGGATTATGGAAAAAATGATGATATTCAAGGAATGTATAAATCTGCTCCATCCAATCCTATGGGACCATCTCAAAATGTCGGAGTTAATCAAAATTCTGGACAAGATGTTTTTGATAATAGAGGTTTTAAATGGTCTGCTAATGCTAAAGATTCTCAAGTTGATGAATTTACCAAAGCTGTTGATGATGCTCAATTAAGAAACAAATTTGAACGTATGTATATGTTAGATCCTGATGGTTCCGTTGCTAAATTTGATATTACTTATAATAAAATTAGTCCTAACTGTTGCCCCGCCCAATATGCTCCTCCATTCAAATTAACTGATAAAGATGCTTCTAATTGTGATTTCGCCCAAAAATATGTTGCCAATCAATATTCAGGTATGAATTTTAATGATGGATATGGATGTGCTTGTGTTACCCCTAAACAAGCCGATTTTTATGGTTCCAGAGGTGGTAATACTGATTAAATTTTTTTATTTTAATATTATTTAAATGTATTTTTTTATAAATTAGTTATAAATTATCATATAAATGATTTTTATTGATGACTGAATCATATAGATATTTTTCAATATTATAAATATAATTTTCGTCATCTATAATATATTTATCATCATTTGTTATATATATACAATTTTCGTCATCTATAATATATTTATCATCATTTGTGTTATGTAACATCATTTTAAATATTGATATTTATATGTTTATGAATAATATTTATATATATGGTGATTAAATATTTTTATTTTTTCAATTTTTTTGAAATTTATATTTTATAATTACTTTAGTAATGAAGAAAAATTAAAATTATTAATATAAATGGTTTTATATTACCATTTATATTGTTTAGCAATAATTTATACTATAAAAAGTTAGTATTGTTGGTACTTAACTTATTTATAATATATTGTAAAAAAATTTATGATAATAATAATTAAAAAAACAATAATATAAAAAAGCAAAAAAATATTAAAAGATAATTTTATATATACATTTATATAAAAAAATTGAAATTTAATTTGTCTGGATACTATTATATACATATATAGTATATGGAGTTATAATGAGTAAAACAGATAACAAAATGAGTAATAATACTGAAATGAATGATGAAATCCTTGAAACCAATTGGGATGAAAAGGTATCTTCTTTTGATTCTCTAGATTTAAAAGATGATTTATTAAGAGGAATTTATGCTTATGGATTTGAGAAACCATCAGAAATTCAACAATTAGCTATTAAACCAGTGCTGATGGGTAGAGATGTTGTGGGTCAAGCTCGTTCAGGAACAGGTAAAACTGGAACTTTTGGTATTAGTATATTAGAAAAAATTGATACTACACAAAACTACCCACAAGCACTAATTTTGGCTCCTACAAGAGAACTTGTGGAACAAATTACAAGAGTAATTAATAGTATTGGTTCTTTCCTCAATGTAAAGATTAAAGGATTTGTTGGAGGAAAATTCATTAAAGATGATATTAATAAATTAAAAGATGGTATTCATATTGCTGTTGGAACTCCAGGAAGAATTTATGATTTAATTGGCAAAAAGGTTCTTGATGTTTCACGAATGAAAATATTTGTAATGGATGAAGCAGATGAAATGTTATCAAGAGGATTTATAGAACAAGTTCAAAAGATTTTTATTGAACTTGATGAAAATGTTCAAGTGGCATTATTTTCTGCAACACTTACAAATGAAGTTAAACAGATTATGAGCCAAATGATGAAAAATCCAATTAAGATTTTTATCCCATTGTGTGAACAAACTTTAGATGGTATTCCACAATATTATGTGAATTTGAAAGACAATCAAAAAATTGAAGTTATTAAGGATTTGTATTCAACTCTTACAATTGGAACAACAATCATCTTTTGTAATACTATTAGATCTGTTGATACATTAGCATCTAAATTAACTGCTGATGATTTTACTGTTAGCACTATTCATGGTGGAATGAAACAAGCTGAAAGAGAAGATAAATTAAAGCAATTGAGATCTGGAAGTACCAGATTATTAATTACCACTGATATTTTGGCAAGAGGCATTGATGTCCAACAACTATCGATGGTTATTAATTATGACATTCCTCATGAACCTGAAACATATATTCATAGAATTGGTAGATGTGGAAGATTTGGTAGAAAAGGAATTGCTATCAATTTTGTTAATGAAAAAGATAAAGAAAAAATTGAATTTATTAAATCACATTATGAAACAAAAATTATTGAACTTCCTGCTAATTTGAGCCAATTAGGTAATTAAATTTATTTATTGATTAATTTTTAATATTTTTATAATAAATTAGTATAAGGTCCATCTAATACTAATATATTTGAATATCCTTGAGACACCAATATTTCTTTGGCATTTCCAGCTCTCATGCCACTACGACAATGTATTAAAACTTTTATATTTTTGTCTGGATATTTTGAATGAAATTTTTTTTTTACTTCACTTAATGGAATATGAATTGCTGATGGATAATGACCGGAATCCCATTCATCTTTTTCTCTAACATCCAATATTACATCATAGTAATTTTGTTTAATTAATTTTTTCGCTTCACTTGAATTAATTGTAATTGAATTTCCCATATTATATATTATATTAACATTTCTTTAAAATTATTAAATATCTAATATTCTTATATATGAATAAACAATTTTCTTCAGATTTGAAATTAAAAGCTGTTAAATATTATAAAAAAATAAATAATTATGTATATGTGTGTAAAATATTTGAATGTAGTGAAAGAAGTTTAAAAAGGTGGGTTGAAAAATATGATAAAGATAAAAATGTAAATAGAAAACCAAGAAAAGAAGGTTCGTATAAAATTAATGTTATCCACGTTAATTTTATTAAAGACACTCTTAAAAAGATAATACAATTACAATATCACAATTACATACATTAGTTAAAAATAAATTTAAAAATTTATAAGTTTCAAGACAATATTTACACGACATAATAAGAGACAATAATATTACATATAAAAGAGCAACTTTTGAACATTTTCCAAAAACATATAGAGGTGAAGAAAGAGATGAAAAAGCAGAATTAAAAAAATTTTATAAAGAGATAAAAAAATATAAATTAGACGATATTATATGTATTGATGAAACATCAATAAGTACATCTTTAAGTGTAAATTATTGTCGTGAAGATTTAGGAAAAAGATGCATTATTAAAACTGACGATAATGCAGTATTCAAAAAATATTCTTTAGTTGTAACAATTAACAATAAAAAATGTTTAGGTTATAAATTGTATGAAAATGGGGCTGTTAATGCCCGATAGATTTAATGATTTTTTAATTGAAATATTAAAAAATATAAAAAAATAAATCAATAATATTAGATAATGGTCAAATACATAAAAAAAATAATGTAAAAAATACAATTTCAGAAAGTGGAAATAAATTGTTATACACATGTTCATATCATCCTCGTTTGAATACCATTGAAAATTGGTTTAATCAACTTAAACATTATATTAAACAAGATAAACCTAAAAATTTTAATTTATTACACCTAAAAGAGGAAATTTAAAATGCCGATTTTTTATTTAAATAAATTAAAACTACTTAAAGAAATATTAGATTATAATAAATAGAAATGAATAGTTTAGAAAGTTCTATAATGATTTTCTCAAGATAAGAATTATTAATGGTCTCAAGCAATCCATAAATGAATAATAATTCAATTAAATATCTTCAAAAAACTTCATTCATGTTAAACGACATGATATAACCAAATTTTTACACCCATTTAACCGTCTAGTTTATATGACTAATAAATCGGCATTTTAAATGTCCTCTTTTAGGTGTAAAAGAAAGTCTTAAAAATTCAATTGATAAAATTAAAAAAAGAAAATTATGAAAATTATTATCTTTATGCTTATAATAAAAAAAGTTATAAAGATAATAAAAAAAAAAGTAAAAAATCATCAAAACATAAAAAACCAAAAATTTATAAAACCGGCATTTAAAATATGCAACGCTCTAAATATTTGCGAATATGAAAAAAATAACATATTTATCTGACAAAAAAATACATATTGAATTACGACAGCAAGAGGACTGTGATAAATTATCATGGGTTATTGATTTTTTACAAAATAATTTAAATAAGAATTGAATATTTACACCAAGTTTAACATTATATGATAAATGTTTAATATTATATGATAAATGAAGTACAAAAACTGATAAATATCATTTAAATAAATTAATCAACATTTATAATATAGGTAAACCAAAAATATTTTCATATAGTGAAACAATTTGTTTATTTTATTATATTAAATTTAACAATAAATCATTTATGGATGAAAAAAATTTTATTTAAACAATATCAATAGTTTTTTAATTGTTCTTCAAATAATATTACACAATACTATAATTTAATAAAATCAAAGTTGTCAACTTATGTTTAAATAAATCAATAGATATAAAAATTTACTTACTACAATTAAATATATTGATTTGGAAAGTATAAACTTTGATAATAAAGATATTGTTAAATGACATTGAAAATACTAATAATTTAATATAAGATTTTTGTATATTTTTAAAAAATTTTTAAATATGTTTAAATTTAAATATATATTTATTTTTATATTTTATATAAAAACATATAAAATGGATTATAGATATTTGGTTGAAGCTAAAAACGAATTTAATAACTTTTTGTGTGGGATACTTACTCCTCATTTATATCACGGAATTAAGGGTATGTTAAAATACTCTGAAAATGTATTTAATCAAATTGAATTAAAAAATAAAAAAGGAGCTAAAATTGTTAATCCTGGTATAATTGTTATTTTTAAAAAAACCCTTGATGGTATATCTAATTTAAATAATCACGAAATTGAAGAAGAATATTTAAGAATTAAAAATACTTCTGGATGTATTGATTGGTTTGATAATATGGTTAGAGCAGCATTTAAATCTTATGTATTATTTTTGACTTGGGACCCTAAAACATCAAATTCAAAATATTCGGATAATTCTATATATGATTCCATTATAATTAAGGATTTTATTCATAAATGTTATATTATATCTTGTAATTATTTTAGAGATAATCCAGAATTATTCATCAATAAAAATTCAAAGAAAGAAATTTTTGATATTTTTAAAATGTGTATTGAAATGAGTATTAAAAAATCTCTTCCTTACAATCAAATTATTGATGAATATCTTAATGTTGAATTTGATAAAATTGATAATGTCAATTCTAAAGAAATTGAAAATATTAAATCAATGGTGTTCAATATGATGAACCAAAAGAAATATGGAATTAGACCAGAAATAAATAATTTGATTATTGACGAATCAGGAGAAGATAATTATATTAATTTGGAAGATCCTGAATATAAAAAAAATCAATTGGAAAATTTTATTAATCATGAAAAAATTAGACAACAAAATGAATATTATAATAAAGAAGATAAAACAAGAGAAACTGAAAATGATGAATTAAAAGAAGAAACAGAAGAAATTGATGAATCAACAAGCATAAATTCTATAGGTTCAAGAAAATCACATCAATCACATCAATCACATCAATCTCATCAATCACATAGATCATTGAAATCAAATAAAATAGGTTCAACAAGAAGTATTGTTGAATCAACAACATCAACAGATGTTGATGGTACAGAAACTAATGTATCAACAACATTATTGTCAAGAGCCAGTGCTAAAAGTAGAGAAATTGAAAATATTATAAATGATTCAGGTATGACTAATCAAACTAATCAAACTAATCAAACTAATCTAAGCAGTCAAACAATTGAAGAAACTAGTTCTGATATTCCAACACAGTCAGGTGAAACTAATCAAACTAATCAAACTAATAGTAAATCAAGTATTGTTGAAATTTTAACATCACCACCTGCTATTAGAATTAAAAAAGAAGATAGGTTGAATGATTTGATGGAATTAGGTAATAAAATAGCAAATAAACAAAAAAAAAATATTAAAATAACAAGAAACAAAAATAATAATGTAATGTCTGATAAGTTTGAAACAGTTGAAGCCTATTTCCAAGATATGGCAAACTCTCAATAAATTATATTTAATTTTATAATTTAATTTTAAATAAATATAAATTAATTTGTTTGAATTTAAAAATAGTATCTTATTATATATAAATAAAATAAGATGAGTTCTTATCAAGATTTTAAATCATTTTATCAATCTAATATATTATTATTTATTATTTTATTATTTGTCATTATTTATACAATAATAAATTGGATTAAAATATACGAAGGTAATTATTTTGGTGGCGAATATATTAAACCAATATTAATAACAGGTATAATTTTTTTAATATCTCATATGTTAATTACTTGGGATGATAATATAACAAATACAGATGAAGAAATTATTGATATACCAAAATACAAATTTCAAAATAATTTTGACAATAATCAAATTAAAAATGATATAGTTGCTGCCACAGTTTTACCAAATCCAACAAATGAATTAGTTCCACAATCTATTCAACAACCTCATTCATTAAATAAGAAATATAGAATAGTTAAAAATTATGATACAAATAATAATCAACATAATTTCATTAATTTTGCAAATAATTATAGTAATGATGATTCTAGATTAAGCAATAGAAATATTTTTATTTCACATAAAAATTCTTCTAAATATGGATTAAAATTTTTATAATTTATTATAAATTATAAAAATGTTAATTTGTATAAAAAAATAATCTTTAATAAATATATAGAATAATAATGGCTAATACTAAAGATGTTAAAGTAGGTGGAAATATGAGTTTGCCTATAAAAGAATTTCAACTTGAATCAATGTGTGAAAATCCTGCAATTGTTATGATTGCTAAGCGTGCTAGTGGTAAATCTTGGGTTTGTCGTTCAATTCTTAAACATTTTAGAGATATTCCTGTTGGGATAATTATTGCTCCAACTGAAAAAATGGCTAGTCCTCCTTTTTATTCGGATTTTTTCCCTGATTCATATATTCATTATGAATATCGTAGTGAAATTATTGAAAAACTATTATATCGTCAGGATAAAATGATTGAAAAAATGCAAGAAAAGGAAAAAGTAGGTAAAATTATTGATCCTAGAGGTTTTATTCTTATGGATGATTGTTTGAGTAGTAAAGGAAGTTGGATTAAAGATCAACCTATTATGGAATTACTTTTTAATGGACGTCATTATAGACTAATGTATATGTTAACAATGCAATTTCCATTAGGTATTACACCTGAATTAAGATGTAATTTTGATTATATTTTCTTGCTAAATGAAGATACTTATTCTAATCTTAAAAGATTATACGATCATTATGCTGGCATGTTTCCTACATTTGATGCATTTAGACAAGTTTTTAAAGATATTACTTCTGATTTTGGTGCAATGGTTATTGTTAATAGAGGAGCTAGACATAGTTTTTTAGAAAAAATTTTTTGGTATAAAGCTAAAAATGAAAATCTTGATAAAATGATTGGATGCGATCAATTTGTTAATTTTCATAAAAAAAATTATGATGAAACTTGGAAAAAGAAAAAGAAACAAGTTGATATTATGGATATGTGTACTAAAAAGAAAGCAAATACAAAACCTATTTTGGTTGATAAAGTCAAAAATAAAGAAACAGAATTTGAATAAACTTATAATATAACAACATTATACACAAAAATTATTAATTTAAGTTATTCAAGTTATAAAATAATTAAGTGTCAAACTTATGATGAATTTAATATACATTTTATGAAATTTATTAAAAAAGTAAATATAGAGATAATATTTGTTATTATTACTAAACATTTATTTTTTTAATTATTTCATTGAAAAATATATCCATAAAATATTTAACTGGTTCTTTTAATGTTATTGTTGTTCTATCAGCATTATTTATTAGTAAGTATTTATTTTCATATATTATATTATTCGCATTGATATCTAATATTTCAATCAATAATTCAATTTCATCGAATTGTGGATGAGTATAATATACAATTTCAATTAAATATTTATCATTTGTTATTGATGAAATTGAATAACTATTTGTGTTTTTTATAAAATTATAGTTTTTTACAAATTCATTAAATTTATTATTAAATAAATTCCAAAAATCAACTGATAATATAGTTTCCATTATTGATCAATAAATTATATTTATTGTATTATATAATTATATTTTCAATTTTTTGTAAATCAAAAATTAATATTTTTTTGTTTAAAATATTCAATGATAGATATCAATTCTTTACTATCACCAATATCAGATTTATCAATTTCAATATCAATATAATTCTATCTTCATTTGATTGATTGTGAACATAATGTATTTTTGAAAGGTCAATTTTAAATGAGACAATCTTAGAGCAAAAAATATTTAGAAATCATAAATATCAAGTATTTATGATAAATGAATTTAGAACATCAAAATTGTGTAATGTTTGTGAATCAAATTGTGATACTTTTTTGAAACGAGAATCAAAAAATCCAAAACATAAAGATAAAAAAACAAATAAACAGAAGATTATTGAAGTATGGGGATTAACCTTGTGTGAAAACAAGAATTGTAATTTAATCCACAACCGAGATAAAAATTCTGCTCTAAATATGTATAAAATAACTCAATCAATATTTGAAGACAAAGGAAGACCAGAAAAGTATTGTAGAGAAATAAAAAATAAATAACTTCATTCCAGCTCAACGGCTGTGATATAACCAAATTTTTACACCTTGGATGACGTCAGTATGAAAAATTACTTATA
>Ga0172367_10002065_pt1 | contig 28064 bp, 22 predicted proteins | sample Lak10m_FD_114542 | JGI IMG/M metagenome (GOLD analysis project Ga0172367, IMG submission 114542) | Freshwater microbial communities from Kabuno Bay, South-Kivu, Congo - kab_022012_10m | ecosystem: Environmental > Aquatic > Freshwater > Lake | place: Democratic Republic of the Congo: South-Kivu...
CTCAACTAACGGCATAAAATCCTCGCGATAACGCTCAGCTTTAATAAGCTGCCGCGAGCCGTCAGCAGCAAAAAAACAACCATGTCTAGCGATGCGGGTCGGCATCACACAATCAAACATATCTATGCCAGCATCAATAGCTTTAAGCACATCTTCATGAGTACCAATACCCATAAGGTATCTAGGCTTATTCTCTGGTAGCAGCGGCGCCGTGAAACGCACTATCTCATCTATATCTTCGCGCGACTCACCGACGCTCACTCCACCTATGGCATAACCACTGGCTTCTAGCGAGGTGATAAAGCGAGCTGACTCTGCGCGCAAATCTTTATAGATGCCACCTTGGACTATCAGGAATAGACTTGGGGCGAAGCCTCCAGGATTACTTCGCTGCACTCGCAATGACGCCTCTTGCACTAGACGCTGATGCTCACTAACACAAATCTCCGCCCATCTATGGGTGCGCTCCATCGCATCGCGCGCTTCAGTCCAGCTCACTTGCCCGGGCGGACAGTGATCAAAAGCCATAATGATGTCAGCGCCAAGCTTGTGCTGTATCTGCATCGATTCGCGCGGACCAATAAAATGCCGCGAGCCATCATGATGATCGATAAACTCAGCGCCTTCATCAGTGATTTTGCATTTATCGATGCGCGCCTGCGAGAAGATCTGAAAACCGCCAGAGTCAGTAAGAAAAGGTTTATGGTAGCTAGTCCACTTATGCAAGCCGCCAGCTTTAGCAATAAGATCTTCACCCGGACGCAAATGCAAATGATAAGTGTTAGCCAGCACTATCTCAGTACCGACTGCATCAAGCTGATCCCAAGTAATAGCCTTAACTGTAGATTGAGTGCCCACCGGCATAAATACAGGTGTCTCAATAACACCATGAGCAGTCTCTATTTGGCCCTTGCGCCTTAGACATTCCTTACTTAGTAGCTTAAATTTAATTTGCTGCATCAGTGCTGGGCCAATAATACTACTCAGGATAAGACGCGCAAAATGTCGAATGTCGGGGTGCGACCCCGATGCTTATCTGGTACACCAGTGCCTAGAATAAGCCAAACTAACGCAGTTAAAAGAGCCAGAAAAATGGGTCTAATATTAGTATATAGGTTTTTAACCAAGGGCAAACACCCAATAATGACAGAAGAACCAGAAGACAAACAAATTCCCTGCATAGTCGGCAAAGGTGTAGTCATGTCCAAAAAAGACATGATGCGAGTGCTTAAGGGTTTTGACCATGTACTCTTCACTGACACTATTGATGATGATTTACAAATAGAAGATGAGGCTTACGTTGTAGAAGTTTTTCGTAGCGATATTGAGAGCACTATAGTTTTTAATCGCCGCATGCATATCAATGTTGAGAACTTTGAATATCTACGCATCATTCAAAACCTACCCGGCATAGTCGAACTTATCGAAGGTCACCGCACCTTAAGACTTGAAGCCGTAGTAGATCCGTTTAGCAACAAAGACATACTGATGACTGAAGTCTTAGAAAACCGTGCTCGCATTGAAGCACTTTACGAAGAAGAAGATATTATTTTTGATGATGATTTCTAGGTAGTTTAGCCTAGACCATTTAGCCTATTTAAATCCGTAAACCCAGTCTAGAACAGCAATTACAGGGAATATTATCCTAGTAGCGTGAATAAAAATCTCCAATCACTGCTGTCAATGAGACCAGCTGAGCTATTAAGCTTGGTTAGAAATTTATTGAGCAATCAATCAAACGTACTAGCGATGTTTATGATCCTAGTGCTTGGGATGTTACTGATCCCACTACCATCATTCATTCTTGATATCGCATTTGTACTTAACTTTTCGCTGTCATTAGGAATTATTCTAGTGACCATGTATACCAAAGATCCACTAGAGTTTAGTACTTTCCCTACGGTGCTACTCTTAGTTACTCTTGGTAGATTAGCACTAGAAATCAGTGCAACCAGATCTATACTACTCAACGGTCACGCTGGCAATGTTATCCATGCTATCGGCGAGTTCGTGGTCGGTGGCAACTATGTAGTCGGGATTATTGTTTTTATCATCTTGTTTGTTATCAACTTCATAGTGGTAACCCAAGGTGCTGGCAGGGTTTCAGAGGTCGCCGCCAGATTCGCGCTCGATAGTATGCCCGGCAAACAACTAGCCGTAGATGCTGATCTTAATGCTGGTCTAATTGATGAAGCTACCGCCAAGAAGCGTCGCCGCGATATAGCTAGAGAAGCAGATTTTTATGCCACTATGGATGGTGGTAGCAAATTCGTCAAAGGCGATGCTATTGCATCAATTATTATTGCGTTCATCAATATAGCTGCTGGTTTTATTATCGGTATGCTACAGCTACAGCTATCCGCTGGCGAGTCAGCACAACTCTTCACGCTATTAACCATCGGTGAAGGTCTAGTCTCACAAATCCCCGCACTAATTATCAGCGTAGCGACAGGTATCATAGTAACTAGAGCAGATCCAGATGTAAGCCTTGCTAGCGATATAGGACTGCAACTATTCAACAATAAAGAAGTGATAGCAGTAGCCGCTGCCACCATGATGATACTTAGCATCGGTGTGCGCGGAGCATTCTTGCCGTTCTTCCTAGTAGCGGGCGGACTTGCTTACTGGGCTTACCAAAAATACCAAGCTGATGCTGTCGAGAAAGCCACTCTAGTAGCGGCTCCTGATGGGCGCATGGTTAGCCCTGACGAACTTAATGAAATTAAAGCCAAGGAAAAACAAAAACAAAAAACTCAAGACAACAGCCCTGATGGCGTAATCAAACTACTTAAAATAGATCAAATGGAAATAGAAATAGGTTATAAACTAATCGGACTTCTAGATCCAGAAAAAGGCGGCGATCTAATGGATCGCATCGGTCAAATCCGCAGACAAATCATGGTCGAATTGGGACTGCCAGTACCAGCAATACGCGTGCACGACAATCTACAGCTCGGCGCCAACGACTATATCATCAAACTACGCGGCGCACCTATAGCTAAAGGCATAGTTAAAGCCGACAGCTTCCTTGCGGTGAACACTGGACTTGTAGATCCGGGCTCAAAGATACTAGATGGCGAAAAAACTACAGAGCCGAGCTACGGACTACCTGCTGTGTGGATACGCGATAGAGATAGAGCTGAAGCCGAAGCCCTAGGTTATACTGTCGCCACACCATCATCAGTACTAGCGACTCATTTAACTGAGACTATACGCAAATACGCAGGCGAAATACTATCACGCCAAGACTTAGTCAGAATGCTAGATAGAGTCAAAGAATACAATCAAAATATAGTCGATGAGATTAATAGCCTTATGAGTACAGGCGAGCAGTTAGCGGTGTTACAAAATCTACTCAAAGAACAAATATCAATTCGTGATCTCAATTCTATTCTCGAACAGTGTGCTAATTTCGCTCGCATTAATAAAGAATCAGAGTTCCTTGCTGAGCGCGTACGCGAAGGCATAGGCAGGCAGATCTGCTCAAGCTTCGTCGTCGAAAGGAAACTCAACGCTATAACTTTCCACCCAAGTGTTGAACAAGAACTAATCAGCGCTCTGCACGTAGATAGACTTGCGCTAGATCCAGCCAAAATCAAAGCTGTAATCGAGAAACTAAGCAGTGCTATTGATGAGCTATCTAACCAAGGTTATCCGCCAGTACTACTCTGCAATAATAAAATCAGATTAGCCTTACGTAAACTACTAGAGCGTAATTACCCGCAGCTATCTATCATCTCCTATAATGAAGTGCCAACAGATATGGACGCAGTCTCGGCCTATATGCTTAGGTTCGACACAGCCGAAGCCGTGTAGGCATTGCGAGCGAAGCAAGGCTGGGCTAGCCATTACATCCATAGCGAGGTAGGCAGGTAGCACAAATACAAGGAGCTCAAGCCCTGAGCAGCCGGAGTTTATTAGACATAAATGAGGACTGCGAAGGGCGCAGAGCGACACAGTAGTTGGGCGAGATGACACCGAGCCCTAAGGCGACTTGAAGGTGACCAAGTCTATCTGCCCTCCCACTCCATCTATGCGAGCAGCACTAACTATAATCTTTTTAAGATGAGTATCTTCCCTCGGTCCGCGGGGAACGTTCTCGGCGACTTCACCACTATCAGGATCTAAATATATAACCGTGGTTTTGATCAAATATTTATCTTCTTTAATAAGATAGTTAATCCTGCCAGCAAAAGCCCCATAAGAATCTAATTCTGCGGAAGAATATGGCAAAGACACTAGACGTTCCATCTCTTGCTCTGCTATGTATTTAAGCTCTGTCTGGCTTTTGCTCTTAAGCCCAGCTCTAATAGCATAGTTATAAAAACCCAGAATAGAGACAAGCGCTGAGGATATAATCGCCACCGCAATAAGAATCTCTATTAGCGACAATCCACTATTTGAACGCAATCTGGACATCAGCCTTAGATCCTCCTTTGTCTAAATATTTAATCGAATCTTTGTGCGCTTTAATAAAATCCTCTTCGCTCTGCTTAGTCTTCTCCATCTTACGAGCAGAGCGCGCACGGGTAAAAGGTATACCTAGCAGTGACTTAGTCACAGCACCAGGATTATAATTAACATGCCCGTGACCGCTAATACTCATCTCACTATAAGCATTAACCGGATGCACTACTATCCCCCCAGATATCTCTACGTTACCTGATATCTGCAAATCACCAATAATATAAATCACACCCTCAAACTGACTTGGATGCGAAGAGCCACCACCGATACGAACCGTACCACCACCGGGATTCAAACCTCCCATAGTAGTATCAATCACCAGCAAGCCTTGACCAGATAAGGCATTACCACCATCGTAACTTGGCGTGCCTTCTATAATATTCACCCCGATATAGCCCTCGTAATCCTCATAAGCACCACTAGGCACGGTAGTGCGAGTAGTAATACCCTCAGTCCAATCTGCAAGAGACTTCAATGGAGTGCCGAGCACATAATCCAGTTTAGTCTTACCCGGAACCGAGATGTGAGAGGCTGCAGGCACCAAGAAGCGCTCAGAATCCTGCTCACTCATCGGGAACGGCGTAATAATCGAAGGAGTAAACTGCACCAACTCATCGTTAATATAGTGAGTCTCTTCAAAGCCCGGATCAAGCACCGTAACCGAAGTACCAGAAACCGAATCAACGATAGCGTAATCATTAAACTTAACTTTGCCGCCTTGAGGCACTATCGCAACTATATGACCAGGCTTAAAACCTCTTCCCGACGGGCTCGTGTCCTTACCCTTAAACCAAAGATCTTCTATAATTGCAGCACCACTAGGCATCGGAGTAACAGCCGACCCACCAAGATCAAAAGCATTAGCATCTGGTCTAGGATCTTCAACCACTATCTCCAGATCACCGCTGCTACTAGCTTCAAACAAGCTCGCAATAGCTTCTTGATAGCCTCTAATTTGAATATCAGAAGTACCAAAACTAATTCTGGAATTAGTAGTAATCGCTGCATGCACTTTAGGTAGTTCTCTGCGTATAATTTGCGTTTCTTTGTAACTAACACCAGCTACCATGGCAATAGTCTCCACCTTCCACACTGTCTCCATGTCAGATTTAAGTAAATCAAAATTACGCTGATATCTAGCACCACTCTGAGCGCCTGCTGGAGTCTGCGAATTAGCGCTAGGTCTGCCATCATCCTTAGAGCCTGCAGCCTGCGGCCTGCCACTTTCATCGGCAAGACTAGTACTATCAAAAGAGATATTAGAGTGAGATTTGACATAAAGCAAAGTAATCACCGTGCTATATGTCGCAACCCCAGGATCTTTAGTCGCAGCATCAGCCTTAGGCTGTACATTAAAAGTCCAAGTGCTAGACTGACCACCCTGGTTGAATAGCGTGATCGAATGCAAACCGGGCTGAGCGCCGCGAGATTTGATTTTGAATACAACCTGAGTTTCATTATAAGAACTAATATCAATATCAAAAGCATCGGAGTCTGGAACTAGCATTGGAGGATTAGTAGCAGAACCAAGACCAGTACCTTCAATAACAACACCATCGATCTCATCAGAGGTTTTCATATATGCAAACTGCTGACCATAATCTTCTTGCAGTTTCACTGGTATAACGATATCGGTTATCTGCGGAACTAGCTGCGACTCATAGGCTGGCACCACATAGAAAAACGCCGACTGAGAGCCCATACGCATCTTATAACGACCCGGTTGCAGGTCATCAGCGATCTGCACCGTAATGTCCCTAGAACCTCTCTCTAATATTTGAATATCTAAGCTACTGAAGGCAGGCTTGAAATTATCAATATTATCGCCATCAATCCTAATATCTACTTGCTGTCCCTGCTCACCATAATTAGGGCTAATCTTCTCCAAGATCTGACGGCTACTATCTTTATAAGCTGGCACAAAATTCAAATACTCTTCGCGGATATCGTTTTGCCTCAATAGTACCGGTACCTGATCAGCAAGAGTCACCTGAAAACCGGGCTTAATATGCATGCCCTTGGGAATAGATATACGTCCAATACGCTGCACATTAACCTCAGGTAAAGGAAAATAAACTTCTTCAACAAGCAGCTGATTACCAAGATTAATACCAGCAGCCTTAGCTTTCTCAAGCGCAAGCCGCTCCTGCATTACCATAGCCATATACTGAGCTCCAGTAATCACATCACCTCTATCAATATTGATGTAAAAAGGATTTATCAAATAATAATTGATATAGCGAGGGACTTGAGTAAGATCCAAATTATTAAATTCAGACTCTTGAGTATCCTCATCTTCCTCCCAATCGCTCTCATCAACCTCCCACTCATCCCAATCCTCGTCATCCCAATCATCAGCATTCTCGATATCAGCCATTTTGGCTTCCTGCTCAATTTGTGCTTGAGTTTTAATTACAGTAGGTAGAGTTTTGACATTAAGCCGCGCCACCGCTCTAGCGTTAGCAGCCTCGGCAATATATTTAGCCTGCAAAGCATAAATATTACGAATAGATTCCTTAGTGTTAATTTCGAGAAAATACAAAACACTAGTTAAAAGAGAAGCGAAAATTAAACATAGAACTACAGCAAAGGGCAAAGTGAAACCCTTAGCGTCTCTAGGCGCGTCGAAATAGGCAAATCTGCTTGCCATATCTCAAATATGTCACGAAAATGCCTATTTGTCGCTTTAATGCAAATACTATAAATTTCTAAAAACCCTTGCCACTACGCCATATTACTCTGTTATAATAAGCCGAGTCTTGCCCCCATCGTCTAGAGGCCTAGGACATTCGGTTTTCATCCGAACAACAGGGATTCGAATTCCCTTGGGGGTACCAACATAAACTAAAACGCCCCCTCGAAGAGGGGGCGTTTTAGTTTATATAGGGGGTATTCTTATTATATGCCCCACTTCGCCAGCTTCATCTATAAGCTCATCCCACTCTATTTCATTATTGCCCTAGGCTTTATCGCAGGCAGATACTTGCAGGTCAAGCGCGAGAGCATAGCTCCGCTACTTCTCTATATAGTAGTTCCGATAGTTACCTTCAAAGCTATATTCCTGCAGAAACTTAGCTACCAAATACTAAGCTATCCTGTCTTCATGCTCGGCATCAGCCTTGCGCTATCGCTACTATTCTTCTATATCGGCAAAAAATTCTTCGATAGCGAGCACGCGGGCTTGCTCTCACTCTGCGCAGGGCTAGCTAATGTAGGTTACTTTGGTTTGCCACTGGTGCTAATCACTCACGGCGAAGAAGCACTAGGCATAGTGATGCTACTTATATTAGGTACAGCAATTCATGAAAGTTCGTTCGCTTTCCTCATAGCTGCACGCGGCAAATATAGCCGGCGCGAAGCATTGATGAAAACACTAAGACTGCCAGCTATCTATACCAGCCTGCTAGCACTACTCTGCAACTATCTCTATAACCACTACTACCTCTGGTGGGACTCAAGCTCAGTTATCAAGCAAATCTGTGATCAAATCATATTTAACACTCTAACTTCAGTAGATAAATTCGTCGGCGCTTACACTGTGCTTGGCATGATGATGATAGGACTTGGTTTATCGACACTTGAGCGCATCAAATTCAATTGGAAATTCACCGGGCTTGCGCTTGTCGCTAAATATCTCTGCTATCCATTATTCACCATAGTAATAGCGCTGATCAATAATTATTACTGGCATTTCTATGAGCCCGAAGTAATGCAATTACTGTTCTTGATGTCTATAGTTCCAACTGGTGCTAACACCATATCCATAGCGACTGAACTTAAACTGCCGACAGACACCGTCTCGATTACAGTACTGATTAGCACTGTGTTTGCGCTAGTCTATATTCCACTGGTACTTTATTTTGTAAATCCAATATTGCACTAACGATTAGCGCGAGGGGGATTGCTTCGTCATGCCTGCGGCATTCCTCGCAATGACGCTTACGACGCAACTAAATCGTCATTGCGAGCCCGAAGGGCGAAGCAATCCTCATACTGCTAGAATATGACCATGCACTTCGATCTCACTGAACTAATCACCACCATCGGTTATATCGGCATCTTCGCGATAATATTCGCTGAATCAGGCTTGCTGATAGGCTTCTTCTTGCCGGGCGACACGCTGCTGTTTACAGCTGGTTTTCTTGCATCTCAGGGAATTCTCTCACTGCCTATATTAGTGCCGCTCTGCTATGTAGCAGCGGTTAGTGGTTACTGGGTAGGTTATTTATTCGGGCACAGAGTTGGACGCAAACTATTCACCCGCGAAGACTCGTGGTTATTTCATCGCAAACATTTAATTAGCGCACAAGAATACTACGACAAGCACGGCGCACAGACACTGATACTAGCTAGATTTCTACCCATAATCAGAACCTTCGCTTCTATCGTTGCCGGCATCGCTGATATGGATTACAAAACATTTTTGCGCTTAAATTTTATTAGTGCTGCTCTATGGACTATAGGACTTAATCTAGCTGGGTACTTCTTAGGTAAAGCTATTCCTGATGTAGATAAATATCTACTGCCTATTATCGGACTGATATTTATAGTGTCGGTAGCGCCGGGGGTGTTACACCTTCTGAAGAGGAAATAGCTTATGTTATTGTTTGACAGGCGCAAAAAGTTTAACTAAAAAATCTAGCTGCTCCCATGGCAAATGCTTAACACGAGAATCTGATTCTGGTGGATTGCCGCGACTCTGATCTCTTCTTCCTGCGGCTGCTGGATCATGAATCAAAGGGCCTTTTTCACTTGGCCGACCAGAACTTACTTGACTTAATACTCCACCGTCCATATACACAAGATAATAGCACATCTTTTGACCAATCGGTTAAAAGCCAAATGCCGCTAAACCTTCGACCAATCGGTTAAGTCCAAATGCCTGTTAAAGCAAAGCAGGTTAAAAAAGCCGAGATGTTCCTTTTATACGGCGGCTTCGCCGCCTGATTTGTAGAACATCTCGACTTTTAACAATTGACGAAATTCAGTCTTCAAAGAGCCCCCATATACAGAAATACCCACCCTTTGGGGTGGGTATTTCTGTATATACTGGTGCGCCTGGAAAGATTTGAACCTTCGACCAATCGGTTAAAAGCCGAGTGCTCTACCGCTGAGCTACAGGCGCGCACCTGAACAATATATCATACTGGGCTTAGCTCAGCCGAAAGCTAAAAGCTTAGATGAAAATCTATATAAAGTTTTATATTTTAGATTAAATTTTTTGTTTTTCCAGAGGAAAAATGACCCCTTTCGTTTTGGACTTGCCTATGCAAAAATCAGCGAAATAAAAGGGGGGCACATGAGAAATATATGCTCAGAACTATTTGCCGCACTAATTAGGCAAAGCATCATTAAAGGGATAAAGGCTGGACTAGACGATAAAAATGGCTGGGGAGATAGGATTCGAACCCATGAATGGCTGGACCAAAACCAGCTGCCGTACCACTTGGCGACTCCCCAAGGAGCTGATACCAAGAATACTATATTTCGCCGTTTATATACAGTCATATTACTGATATTTTCAGTTTCTTTTATCTGTCTTGGCAGCGCGCAGGCTGCCACAGAGAGTAAATACGTAGCTCAGCTCAAAACCAGCACCAAACTACAAAGTCCAATAGAGGCAATTGGCTATGACAGTGAGCTTATTTACTCTGATGGCAAGAATTTATATCTGGGTACAAGACGCATAGATCTAATCAATTCATTCCTCGGGGCCATGCAAGAGCCTAGTGATGCTAGTGAATATAGAATTTACCAAATACTAAATGATGGCGAAGATATTTACCTCGCTACAAGCATAGGGCTATTCCATAACTACAAGCGTGTCTTCAACAAAGGACAAGTGCGCGCCTTAGAGCTTAACGCCGGACAAATATACATCGCCACAGATACAGGTATCTATCAAGCCACTGTTAAACAAGATACGACTTGGACTCTTATTAAAGGTAGTCCAGTGGACCTAATGGCTCTTAGTCTTGATGATAGCGGCAAGCTAGAGTACGCCGCAAGCAAACTTGGCTTCTATTATTACGACACTAAGAACCTACGCTGGTTGCAGCGCAGCGCTGGACTTAAACAAGACTTCAACAACTCCTATGATTTTAGAAAAATTATACGCGACAAAAACCGCGTCATCGTAACTACAAGTAATGGGCTCTATTACTCTGAAGATCATGCTAAAAGCTGGCTAAGATCTACAACTGGGCTCAAAGCCAATAGTGATGGCTATTACAAGCTTAGAGATCTAGTTAAACACGGTGATGATTATTTCCTAGCTACTAGCCAAGGGCTATATTACAGTAGCGATCTCAAAAACACTTGGCAAGAAATCACTCTAAGTCATGCACTTAAAGCCGAGAATAATAATTCAGATATCTATAGCCTGCTCAGTCACGCTGGCACACTCTATACTGGCAGCAGCCAAGGTGAGATCTACACCATAGGCGGCGTAGAAGCTCAAGCTAAGCCCAGTAGCTTAGACTGGATGCGCCGGCTCTTAAGTCAAGAACCTAGTATCCAAGAAGTGCAGGCTATAGCTCTGCGCTTCGCTGGGCTTCCTGCTGGCGAAGATTTTAGGCGCTACCGCAGGCAGGCTAGGCTCAGACATCTTATACCTAATTTTGAGAGCTTCGGCACCAGTAACACTGAAGATCTCCTAGTAGTACAAAACAGTGGTGGAGATAATTTCAACTCAGGCTCAGGTTCGCTAACTAGCAGCTACGATAGGGATAGCCGCAATCAAGCTAACGATGAATTCAGCAGCGGTATTAGAGCTAGCTGGCAGCTCAGTAATCTTATCTACGATCCTGAGATCAATGACATTAACAATAGCGCTCGCACCGTATCTAATATTAGAGAGAATTTGCTTACTGAAGTGACGCAGATATATTTTGCGCGCAGAGAGCTACAGTACCAGATACTCAACTACAAACCCGAGACCCCAGTTATAGTCAGCAGTCCGCCACCAGCAACTAAAAGCAATAAAAAGAAAAAAGAAGAAGAGCCAATGCCAGTACTAGCAGCTGTAAGCGGCGAAGACAAACTGCTTAAAGACAAACTTAAACTTGCTGAATACACAGCACAAATAGACGCTAGAACCGGGTCATGGTTTAGCTCTGAGCTTAGTAAAAGATATAAAGGAGGAGAATATGAGATTTATTTTGGTACTTAGTTTAATAGCATTAACTAGCATGTCTGTCGTCGCGAGCGAAGCGAAGCGTCATTGCGAGGAGTGTAACCGTCATTGCGAAGGAACTGCCAAAGCAATCCCCAAGCTGCCAGCTAATGACAGGCGCACAATCCCCGCACCACAAATCAGCAGTAGCACAGAACTAGTCGCTCCGGGTAGCGAACTGAAAATTAATGGTTCTGGTTTTATTAACAACTACCCTCAAGGACATATCATCTATCTCAAGAACGAACGTCAAGTCTACAAACTAGCAGCCAACTACTCAAACGCAACTGAACTGATAGCTACTATCCCAGAGTCTCTACCTTACGGTGACTATCAGCTAGCAGTTAGACTTAGGACTAGGTACCTTAAAAGCCGCATCGCAACCAGTCTTAGCGCAGCCAGACTTAGACCCAAAGCCCCAAGCATTATAGAGCCTAGCTATAAAACTTACAAAAACTTAGCAGAGTTGAATAATATATTATCCGCAACGGATAACAATGGGCGAGAGTTGATTTATAGCTTCGAGAGTGAATTACAAGCTGGCAGCAATAAACTAAGAGCCTACTACTATGATAGTGGCTATCTCAGCCTGGCCAGTGATGCCATAGAGATAGTGCTACTACCTGAGCAGCTAATCTCAACTAAACTTGAACTCAATGGCAGCCAAGTGCTTGCAAGAAGAATAAACAATCAAAACCTAGAACTAGAATTGCCCCATAAACTCTATAGCGACATCAACAACTTAAACAGCAAATCAACTAGGTTAATCAACCAAGATAGCCTAATAGACGTTAGCCCCTATATACTTAGAGCTAATGGCGACTACAGCGAGGAGCTGTATCTAAGCACCCCTAGTAGCGCCAAATACCTTAGTATCAAAGCTTTTAGCAGTCCTATAAAAATTTCTCAAATTCATGTCAAATCCCCGGAGTCGGCGCTCTTATATAATCACAGCTCGAAAATCTTTCCCCTCGCCGGCTGCAGTCTCTCTGACAATGTCACGACCCGGCACAACTTTTTCGAGCCTTCCTCAATTGCAGCCGGCGACCCCTTTTTATACACTGGAGATTTAGGACTTAACGACACTGGTGGCGATGCGCTTAGCCTCGATTGTCCTTGCAGTCACAGGAGCCTAGTTGAAGCTAGCACCGTAGCTCAGCGCGAAGGATTCGCGATGCCAGCTTGCACGGCTAATAAAATGCGGCTTTATAGTTTTAGTTATGAGGCATTAGATGCTAATGGATTTGCTATTCGCTAGTCATTGCGAGCCCAATAAGATTCGTCATTGCGAGCCCGAAGGGCGAAGCAATTGACGCAAAGCGTCATCCTGAGCGAAGCGAAGGACCCCCCTGCTGCCCAACCGGGGATCGCCACGGCGCTACGCGCCTCGCGATGACGAATTGTTTACGCTTGTTTTTTCGCAGGCTTCTTAAGTTCTATAACATCCGCTAACTGCTTAGCAGCTTCTACCATATCAGCCGTGATAACTATCTCAGTAACATCATCACGCGACGGCACTTCGAACATAATCTCTTTCATTACATTCTCGACTATGCTTCTTAGTGCACGCGCGCCCATTTTACGCTTCTGAGCTTTCTTCGCGATAGCATCTAGCGCATCGTCACTGAATTCTAGCTCCACGCCATCAAGCTCTAATAACTTCTTGTACTGGCGAACAAGCGAGTTCTTAGGTTTAGTGAGTATCTGCCTTAGTGTCTCAAGGTCTGGCGCATCGAGACTAGTTACCACCGGTAATCTGCCGACGAACTCTGGTATTAGACCGAAGTGTACAAGATCTTCTGGCTCTACGTGCTTGAACGACTCAGCCAGCAGTTTAGCTTTCTCATCCTCAGTTAGAGTCGCTGAGCCGAAGCCGACTTGCGAGCGCGATTTATTGCGGCGCTTCTCTATGACCTGCTCAAGACCGACAAAAGCTCCACCACAGATGAAGAGTATATTCTGGGTGTCCATCTCTATCATCTCCATATGCGGGTGCTTGCGCCCACCATGTGCTGGGATATTAGCCTTAGTACCTTCTACGAGTTTGAGCAGTGCTTGCTGTACGCCCTCACCAGAGACATCACGGGTGATAGACGGGTTCTCCGATTTGCGCGTGATCTTATCGATCTCATCGATATAAATGATGCCGCGCTGCGCTTTCTCTATATCAGAATCTGCGTTCTGGTATAGACGCTGCAATATATTCTCAGCATCCTCGCCGACATAACCAGCCTCTGTAATCGTGGTGGCATCAGCGATAGCAAAAGGCACTTTAAGATAGCGCGCCAAAGTCTCTACTATATGAGTCTTACCACTACCAGTGGGACCTAGCATAAGAATATTAGATTTAGCGATCTCAACTTCACCCGGCTTTGCATGAGCGTTATGAGCGATACGCTTATAGTGATTATAAACAGCGACACTTAGTGACTTCTTCGCTTCTTCGTTGCCGATCACATACTCATCAAGTATATTTTTAAGTTCGCGCGGTGTCGGCAAGCTGCCATCGATCACGCCAGTCAGATCACGCTGCAGCCCAAGATCATCTTCAAGATTAGCGTGGTGTTCTTCGCCCAGAATATCATTGCAAAGATTAACGCACTCATTACAGATATATATACCAGGGCCCGCAATAAGTTTTTGGACCTGATCTTGAGGTTTGCCACAAAAAGAACATTGCAGCAAATTATTGGTTTCGCGTTTAGCCATGCTTATTTATAGATTACAAAGAACTCAAACTTGTTTCCGAATCTAAAGCAGATGGTCTCTTGGTGATTATCTGATCTATTAAACCGTATTCTTTTGCTTGAGCTGGAGTCATGATGTTATCACGATCTGTATCGCGCTCAAGTACCTCAACTGGCTTTTTGCAATTCTTAGCCATGATTTCATTAAGCATTTTCTTCATGCGCAAGATCTCATTGGCTTGGATCTCAATATCACTAGCCTGACCTTGAGCGCCACCTAGAGGTTGGTGAATAAGTATACGCGAATGCGGCAGCGCCATACGTTTGCCCGGCGCACCAGAACTAAGTAAGAACGCACCCATACTAGCGCACTGTCCCATACAAATAGTCATAACATTAGAGCGCACATGCTGCATAGTATCGTAGATAGCTAGACCTGCAGTCACAGATCCGCCCGGGCTATTAATGTATAGATAAATATCCTTACTAGCATCTTCAGAATCAAGTAATAACATCTGACCGACAAGAATGCTTGCCACCACATCGTTCACTTCTGTGCCCAAAAATATAATACGCTCGCGCATCAAGCGTGAGAATAAATCAAAACTACGCTCACCGCGCGGCGTGTTCTCAATCACACTCGGCACGTACATTTGAGCGCCTGTAGTGATGATGCTATTAATCTCTGATGTCTGTTTTAGATATTCCATATATATATGAATGTACCACGATTTTGCGACTAATATCCTAGAAGTAAGACAGGTCATCACGAGCCCACGAGTAAGGCGTCATGGCGAGTTCTTGAGCAAGACGTCATCGCGAGCCCACGAAGTGGGCGTGGCGATCCCCATGCTGCTAAGTTAGAATAATACAAATGCTACACAGCGCCATAGATAATTATTTAGCGCGTGAATTAATATCTTTTCATAGTCCCGTGCATGGTGGTGCTGCGTCAGCACGCGACTTATCTGAATTAACTGGACTTGATGATTTGCAATATCCTAGTGAGTGCATTTTAAAGACACAGCGCTTTATCGCGAAGTTATTCGGCGCCGCTCATTCTTACATGTTAGTTAATGGTGCCAGCGTTGGCTTGCAAGCTGCCTTAGTTGCGTTGCGCATGCAGTACGGCTCTAGTAAACCCGTGCTCGCTGCGCGCAATGTCCACAAATCTGTTATCGCTGGATTAGTTTTAAGCGGACTTGATGTTGAGTGGTTTGAACCAGAGTGGATAACTGAGCTTGGTTGCTATGGGCGTTTCAGTTTTAGAGAGCAGCATGGGGATCGCCACGCCGCTTGCGCGGCTCGCGATGACGAGGACATGTCATTGCGAGCGCAGCGAAGTGACGCGAAGCATCATCCTGAGCGAAGCGAAGGACCCCTAGGCAGCGCACCAGAAGACATCAATGATAAATACTTAGCTCTAATAGTAACTAACCCGACTTACGAAGGTTTCCACTCTTCATTGCCGCAGCTTGACATCCCTATCATCGTCGATGAAGCTCACGGCGCGCATTATATTTTCTCTAACTCACTGCCAGCATCAGCACTAGAATCTGGCGCAGATATAGTGGTGCAGTCTTGGCACAAATGCCTCGGGACCCTCACCCAGACTGGAGTGCTGCATATCAGCGATCGCATAGACCCTGAAATTATGGCTGAGGCGCTAAGACTACTGCAGACTACTAGTCCAAGTTATCTACTTATGGAGAGTATCTCTAATACCGCAGCGACATTAGCTCGTGATGGCTCAAAGATATTCACTGAATTAATTAAACTAAGATCACAGGTGGATTTTCCAGTCTTCTCTAATGATGATCCTTTGCGCATCAATTTTTACATCCCCGATTATCCTTGTGCTGGCGAATATCTCTTCAACACCCTAGAAGAAGATGGTATCGCCCTAGAGAAGTATTCAGCCAATGCTGTTCTAGGCTTAATTAATTTGAGTGCTAATGCCGCAGACATAGAGCGATTGAATTTAGCCTATAGAGAACTTGAGCGACTGACCACAAAACACTACGATAGCCTAAGAGGCGTGCGCCTGCGCAAACAGAGCAGTAAAGCACCTCAGTGGAAGGCTCAGATCAATAAGCCTCGCGACGCATTCTTCGCTGGCGCTAAGATCCACGCGCCCTGCCCGCCGGGGATTGCGCTTGAGGTTCCCGGGCAGGCGAGCGTATTATCCAAATGCTAGCAAGCCAAACCCCAGCCCTAAAATCCCTAGAGAGTAAGCATTATCACAAGCTTATAATCGGTGCTGCACTTAAGGACTTCGCTAGCATAGAACACTATGCCTATCTCTTCGCCCTAGCTGGTGCTGATGCTATAGATATTTCAGCGTTTCCGCTATCACTAATTTCTGCTCAGCGAGGTATCGCCAAAGCACTAGAAGAAAACCCTAATCTAACAGCTCCTTTAATTATGGTCAGCGTTAATATCGGCGAGGATCCTCATTTCAGGCGCATCGTCGTTAACGAGACTAACTGCACCGAGTGTTTGCTTTGCATTCCCAGTTGTCCTGCTAACGCATTCTCTGCTAGCGAAAATAAATTCGCATATGAACCCAATCTCTGTTACGGCTGCTCGAACTGTCTTCCCTACTGCTCCTACGACGCTCTAAGCTTCGATAAATGGGAAGGCTCTTTACCAAGCACTATCACCGAGCTTACCATCCTCGGCGCAAACGCCTTCGAGATACATCTATCACCAGACCTAAAAGCCTTCAAGGATTTTTACGCAGGGCTACCACGCCAAGACTCAGTGTTAGAGAGCTTCTCCATCGGCTCGCAGCTACTAAGCGAGGAGCAGCTACTTGAAGCTGCTACTACTATAATCCATAGTGTCAGAGCTAAGTATGCTGGCGTGCACCCCTTGATACTACAAGTAGATGGCTTACCGCTATCAGGTGCTCGCGATCTCTACTCACTAGAGGAGAGCGGCTATAAGCTAGATAGCGAGAATGATAAAGATCTTGCTTGTATCAATGCTGCGCGCATAGTCATAGAACATCTAGGCACGCTAGGGCTAAGAGAAGCGGTCTATATCCAAATCGCAGGTGGCACCACTGAGCATAGTCTTGCTAAAGCCAAATCTCTGGGCGCAGATATAGATGGCGTCGCCATCGGCTCCTACGCGCGCAAGCTTATAAGTGACTCTAAGCAAGACCCTAAAGCTATTGCGCGTAAGCTTATTTCGAAACATCATCAGAATGTGCAAATTCTGTAATAGCAAGGGTGGTCGCAGCGAGCGACAATAAACAACCCTAAATAGATATGCAAAATATAATAATTCGCAAGCAGGCACAGGCGATATCCCGGATGCTAAGCGTCCGCAACGCGGTTGGATCGCAGTTGCCGGGCGCCATCGCGAAGCGATGGCCGGCGACCTATTTCGGCTTTGTATATAGTGAGAGCCTTGCGGGCGTGTGCAGAGGGATATTGCGGTGCCTGCCCTTGTCAATAATGGATTGCTTCGCCCTACGGGCTGGCAATGACGACATGTTTCGAGACTAATATTTTCGGGTACAATAGCTTTAGAGGTATTCACCAACCAGTGATGGTAGACATTCGCAAAGACGACATTCAAGAGATACTAAATCTTCTTCCAGATCATCTAGTAAAAATCATAAACGAGCACGACCTATCGAAGTTAATCGAGATAGTGCTTGACCTAGGACGCATACCAGAAGCGCGTTTCTCCAAAAAGAAAACTATTATACTCGGCAACCGCAACGTAACTCGCGAAATGCTAACTAAGGTTCTTAATAATATTGGCCAGTTTAGCGACAATAATAGAGCCGGTCTAGAAGGCACTCTGCACCGCATAAGCTGCATCAGAAACCGCACTGGTGAAGTAGTGGGGCTGACTATGCGTATAGGCAGATCTATATTCGGCGCCATCGAGATTATCAAAGACCGGCTAGATGGTGATAAATCTGTGCTGCTACTAGGACCGCCGGGCGTAGGCAAAACCACCATGCTAAGAGAGATAGCTCACTACCTATCTACAGAAAAAGAAAAACGCGTAGTTATAGTAGATACATCTAACGAGATAGCTGGTGACGGCGATATCCCTCACCCCGGCATAGGCAGAGCAAGACGCATGCAGGTTTCGCGCGAGAAGAAACAACACGACATCATGATTGAAGCCGTGGAGAACCACATGCCGGAAGTGATTATCGTCGATGAAATCGGCACCGAAGAAGAAGCTGAAGCTGCTCGCACCATAGCTGAGCGCGGCGTGACACTAGTCGGCACCGCTCACGGCAATGATCTAGAGAACCTAATCCAGAACCCGACTCTCTCTGATCTAATAGGTGGCATAGAAACTGTAACCCTAGGCGATGAAGAAGCTAAGAAACGCGGTACGCGCAAGACTGTACTAGAGAGAGCTTCTAGACCGACTTTCGATATTTGCGTAGAGATTATCGACAAATACACCGTAAACGTACACAAGAACGTCGCTAATAGCGTCGATGGTGTACTGCGCGGCTGGACTATACAACCAGAACTGCGTAGCCGCGATAAAGCTACTGATGAAGTCAAAATACTCGAGCCAGCTAGAGATCCAGCGGAGCCCGAGAAATACGAAGGCACACCTTACGCTAAGAACGGTACTACCGTGGCTATCTATCCCTATGCCATCAGCAAATCACTACTCAAGCGTGCTTTTGCCGTGGTGGATTTTGAGTTCGAAGCGGTGAATACTATCGATGAAGCGGATATGATACTCGCGCTTAAGAGCTACGCTCAGCCAGACTCGACTATATTTAAGATCTCAGCCGAGAAAGAAACCGAGATTAAGATAGTCGAAGAGAACTCGCTACCCAGCATCACCGAAGCTCTAGAAGATGTGATAGCTGATCTCCCTTATATGGAACAGAATTGGGATAGGGTTGCTTCTTCTTAACCGCATCTTAACCTTAATCGGATATCTAATAGTAGTTCCAGAATGAGGAGTACTATTTATGTCAAGCAATCACAGTTCCATAGAAGCAAGTATCAAAACCCAAATGAGTTCTAATTTCGGCAGCATCTCACTTGAGAAGCTAAGAGCCAAAGGCGCAGAGCTCTCTGAGCAAAAAGCCACGCTGCAGACACAAATCGCAGAGTCAAAAGTAGCATCTTGCCAAGCAAGAGTAGAGAGCGTGCAGGGCGAACTCAGTCCACCACCTACAACCATTGTTCCAGATGGTAAAGGTAGTAAAACCGTAGTAGATCAGCGCGAAGTCGCTAGGCTCAATAAAGAACTAGCTCAAGAACAAGCCAAGCTCTCTAGTGCACGTAGTGACTTGCAGGCTCATGTCGGCGACACCACTGTCGCTAAAGACGAGCAGACTTCAGCTAACACTGCTGTAGCAGCAGCAGAGACCGAGAACCAAAGCCTAGGCGCTAAGTTAGATGCCGAGCAAACAGTTAAATCTCCTACGGGTGATAGTAAATCTACTCAAGCAGTAGCTAAGACTGATAACGATCAAGACAAACAAGGAACTTAAACAATGGTAGCAACTATAGTAACTAAACTAGCTAACAGCGAAACAGCCCGCGAAGTGCTATTGCATGCTGAAGATCAGGAGCTACACTGGGCGCGCGGGGTCAAACTCAATGAAGATCTAGTCACAATTAAGGCTTACGTCGAGAAAGATCTCTGGACCATAGTGATGGAAGTAGAACACGGTAGTGTCATCTATAAGAGCCATGATCCAGCTGGCTATCTTATAACCATCACTACCATGCCTAATGATAAATATCTTCAAGGCAAAGACAAACTAAGCGAAAGCGAGATCGCAAGCATACTTGCAGCTCACAGCAGCAGTGTCGCTATAGACCTCAAGGATATCAGCAGTCTTAAAGCTGCTAAAGAATTGCTTAAAGATGACTATGTACTCAAACATATACCACTCGCTAATCCCACTCAAGACACAGCAGCAAGATTAGTAATCTGGCATATCAGAGCTTATCGCAAGCTCTTCACTGACTATCAAAGCAAATATAGTTTTCTATGGCAGGAGACTGGCTATAGTAACGCAAGAACTCTAGCGGGAGCAATGAGAGAAGAAGGACTAATATAAATCATGGTAAGTAATCTAAACGCTGGTGTAGGCACTCAAAATAAAGGCGGCATAGCAGATTTGCGCAATGATATAAGTTCAGCCACCGCTAATGCTGAGCGCTCTAAAACTCTGGCGGCTGAAGCCAGAGCTAGAAGAGACGCGCAGGCAGCAGCCGGCAATGGTAATATGGGCGCGGGTTCGGCGCAGGCGGCGCAGGGAGCGGTATCCATGGGGATGGGTGTAGTACAAATCATCGTAGGAAAAATTATGATGGGAGTTGGCGAGCCAGGATGCAAAGTTGCAGGTATTGCAATGATGGTAACCGGCTTAGGTCAAGTAGCCACCGGCACTATGCAAATGTCTCAAGGCAATGAGAAGATAGCCCAAGGTACTTCGCAGCTAGCCAATGCTGCTCAAGAAGGGGTTATCTCTAAAGAGCAGGCTGGTGTTGCTAATAAAGAGATGATTAGATCTCAGATATTTAAGTCTAAACTTGAGATGATGGAAGCGACCATGACTGAGCTAGATCAATCAGGCAAACTCAAAGGAGCTAACGGCGAAGATCTAAGCCAAGAACAGCTAGATAAACTTAAGGCTGGCGGACAGGAGATGTTCGACAAGGGCTTTGCGGCTGGCGCTGAAGCCATACGCAACGGCGGTATTATGAGCATGCAAGATGGCTCTGATACTAGGTATTTTATTCAGACTGAAGAAGGTCAGATAGGACCAGTAAACGTAATTAAAGGCGAAGATGGCAAGCCAGAGCTAGACAAACACGGCTCACTACAATTAGATCTCAAGAACCCTGTCGAAGGCGATCCTGAACTAAGCGACGAGAAAAAACTAGAACTAATGTTCAATTTCGCCATTATGAACCAGATGAAAGACATGATCACTGGCAATGCTGAGGCTGGTATAACTGGGCTATCACGCATAGAGATAGACCCAGCGACTGGCGAAGTGAGAGAAGGCAAATTCGATATTCTTAATCCGCAGCATTTAGACGAGTTCGCTGATCTAGCCGAAGCTGCTGGCAAGAACCCGCCACCACTTAAATACGACAAAGACGAGAAGGGTCTGTATTTCCAAGCTTGGGATTGGGATAAGAAAGAAGCCAAAGGCGAGAAGACTTATATCCAAGATATGGCTGGCGGCACTATCGACAGGAACGATCCCAACTGGAAAGATAAAGCCAAAACCACTGCCAGTGAGGCTTTTAAGAAAGCAGGACTAGGCGAAGATACTGATACCTACAAACTACTCAAACCACTAGTAGATGAATCGGCACACAATGACGCTAATCCTATTAACATAGATGAGTATAGGAGCTTCTGGCGCGGTCTTAAACCAGAAAGTCTAAGAGATTATAGTACTAGCACTAGAGGCTCTAGCTTCGCTAATAATAGTAATCGTATTAGCTTCGCGTAAACATCACCCAATGGATTGCTTCGCCCTTCGGGCTCGCAACAACAACATCATTCGGCTCGCAATGACACAGATGTAGATTTTTCTTCCAGCAACTCCCGCAGCGCCTTAAGCTGATCGCGAAATAGCGCCGCCTTCTCGAAGTCTAGCTGTTTAGCGGCTGAGTGCATATCATCTTGCATGCGATCTATGGCTTTAATTATTTCGCGCTTGGAGAGCTTGCGTGCGCCGCCCTCTTGCACTCCAGCCACCAGCGATTCGACTAGCATATCTTCTGCGCGCTCAGCCTTAGTGAAGGCGTCTAGGATTGGGTTAGAGAGCGACTTATGAATAGTCTTAGGTACTATATTATGCTCAGCATTATAAGCTAATTGCAGCTTGCGCCGGCGTTCGGTCTCATCCATAGCGATGCGCATACTTTCTGTCACTCTATCAGCGAAGAGTATCACTTTAGAGCTAGCATTACGCGCCGCCCTACCTATCATCTGAATAAGAGTACGGTAATTCCTGAGGTAGCCTTCTTTATCAGCGTCCATGATACAGACTAGTGACACCTCAGGCAAATCTATACCTTCACGCAGAAGATTAACACCGACTATGACATCGAACTGATTGAGCCTTAGATCTCTTAATATCTCTATGCGCTCTAGTGATTTAATCTCACTATGCAGGTAACGCGCACGAACATCATGCTCGAGTAGATACTCACTTAGATCTTCTGCCATTTTCTTGGTGAGAGTGTTGATGATAATTTTATCGCCGCGGCTCACCCGCTCTTTTATCTCAGCCATTAGTGTATCTATCTGACCCTTGGTCGGCTTGAGTTCAAGCTCAGGATCGACAAGTCCAGTTGGTCTTATAATCAGCTCAGCGAGATGATCTTGAGACAGCTCTAGCTCTTCATCACCGGGAGTAGCCGAGACATAGACTATATTGCGCACTCTAGAGTTGAACTCCTCATACTTCAGCGGTCTATTGTCTTTGGCACAAGGCAGCCTAAAACCATAATCAACTAGAACCTGCTTGCGGCTTTGATCGCCATGATACATGGCTCTTAGCTGCGGCAAAGTCATATGCGACTCATCGATATAGCAAACCCAGCCATCATCACCGTAGCGGCGATTAAAATAGTCTATTAATACTTTAGGCGGCGAGCCCGGAGCCCGCCCCTCAAGTATACGCGAGTAGTTCTCTATACCAGAACAGTAGCCCAGCTCGCGTATCATCTCGATATCGTATCTAGTGCGCTGCAACAATCTCTGCGCCTCAAGATCTTTGCCGGTAGATTTAAGTTCGTGCACACGCTCAGAGAGTTCAGTCTCTATCTGTTTAACTGCGCGCTCAGTTTCTTCTTCATCTGTCACATAGTGCTTAGCCGGAAAGACCTTCACCGCCTCGGGCAGCTCTAGAACCTCGCCAGTGAGCGGGTTTACATAACTCAGCCGCTCAATCTCTTCACCGAAGAACTCTAGCCTTAAGACCCGCTCTTCATTAGCTGGAAAAATCTCCATAATTTCACCGCGCACCCTAAAGCGCCCGCGACTAAGCTCGATATCATTGCGCGAATACTGTATCTCAGCAAGATCCCTAGCTAGCTGCCGCGGATCTAGCTGCTGTCCAATCCTTAGTGGTATCGCAGCTTCAAAATACAACTCTGGAATACCCAGACCATAGATACAGCTCACCGACGCTACCACTACCACATCATCACGCTCGAATATAGCTTGGGTAGTCGAGTGTCTCAGCCTATCTATATCGTCATTGACTTTTGCCGTCTTCTCTATAAAGGTGTCTGTATGCGGAATATAGCTCTCAGGCTGGTAGTAATCATAATAACTAATAAAATACTCGACTTTATTTTCAGGGAAAAATTCCTTGAACTCATTGCAAAGCTGCGCCGCGAGGGTCTTGTTGTGCGCAAAGACCAGAGCTGGTTTTTGCAGCTCTTGAATAACACTAGCCATAGTAAAAGTTTTGCCACTACCAGTTATGCCTAATAAGGTTTGCCTAGTAACTCCTGCTTTAATATTTGTCACCAGCTCAGCTATAGCCTTGGGCTGGTCGCCGGCGGGCTGGAATTTGCTGACTACGTGAAGAGGATTCGACACTAGCTGAATTATAACTGTGACAGTAGCATTGCATTAACAACAGCTAGCGAGCAGAGGGGATCCCTTTCGTTCAGTTGCATTCGATCAGTCTCGGTACGCTCAGTCGCTTCGCTCGTGACGCAGGGCTCACTCGGCACCAGCAAGCGGCATTTTGCTACGCAAAACGCTCGCTGCTGCTGCACTCACTGACGTTCGCCCGTCTCGAGCCCTAGCTACGAGCTCCCTCCTTCGCTTGCCTCGACTAGAACTCATGCAAATTTCACTCAAGTGACCCCTCTGCTCGCCCAAGTTATAAGCCAAAATAACCCAGAAACAGCCATAATTCAGCAAGATAACAGTCGGGGTTATTCTCTAGGTCAATTAGGGTATATAGCTATTATAAGCATCCCCCAAATGGCAGACTTAGAGTTCAGCATCACCATAACCGAAACTCTAGCTGAGAAACTCAGCCCGTCTAAAGCTAGGCTAATAGAAGCACTATCTGCAGGTTATAACAATCAATATATAGCAGAGAGTCTAGGCATATCACTTAAGGCCGTAGAGCAGGGTTGCACCGAACTTAATAAACTACTAGGCACTAGAGGCGAATTGTATAATTCACGCCTACGTATCATTTCTACACTTATCGCTGACGATCACGCTAAATACATGAGCGAAACTCAATACTCTGAAGTAGTAGATCTAAGCGAAGCCCTGAGGCAAACTCTGCAGCTAACAGCTATAGGTTTATCATCACAAGCAATTGCAAGTATGTTACGAGTCTCAGTTAAAACCATAGAACAAAGACTTAGCCAGCTTTATGATTATTTCGGCATAGATACGCGCAGCCTTGATGGCGCTAACCCCAGAGTAATACTGGTAATTGCAGCTCTTCTCAAAGGCAATATCGATGAGGCTTCCATTAAACGCTTACATAAAGAAACTTCAATAGAAAGACTTAAGCGTATATTGCAACAACCAGAATACTTCGTACAAAAACTTAATAGAACTCAGACTATTATTGGCTAACGACGTGAACCAAAGAACTCAGTTAAGACTTGAGAGCATTCTTGCTCAAGCACTCCGCCCACAATCTCTAAATTAGCTGTGTTAATAAGATAGCGCGAACCTAAGGCTCCAGATTTAATATCATAAGCACCGAAAACCACCCTAGCGATATGGCTCTGCAAGATCGCACCAGCACACATAGCACAAGGCTCTAGCGTCACATATAATGTAGCGCCACTGAGATTCCAGTCACCGCGCAGGGCTGCTGATCGCTCAAGCGCCAAGATCTCAGCGTGAGCGAGTATAGAATTACGCTGCTCGCGCTCATTAGTAGCAGTAGCTAGTATCTGATCATCTAGAACCACCATAGCCGCGACAGGAACGTCAGCAGCAGGCGAACTGCCTTGCAATGACGCTAATAATATCCGCATATAATCTTCGTGCGACTTCACTGATGATATTATAGAACCCTATGCTGGCTACAGTAGATCTAAGCCAAATACTAGAACCGATTAAGCCAGAATTAGAGAGGCTGGAACAGCGTCTCTTGGAAGAAGTAAGCGCTGAATCTAGAACCCTAGCGACTATAGTTAGAGACATGTTTATGGCTGGCGGCAAAAGACTAAGACCGGCTATATCCTTCCTCTGCTATCACGCACTAAGTCCTGCTGTTACAGGCGTGGCGTCATTGCGAGGCACGCAGTTCCGAAGCCATCCCCCTGCGGCTAACGATGACAAGCTCTATCTAATCGCCGAAATCAGCGAACTTATACACACCGCATCACTAGTGCATGACGATATTATCGACAACGCACTAGTGCGCCGCTCGATGCCAACACTTAATAGCAAATGGAATAACGCTATCACTGTGGTTAGTGGTGATTTTATGTTCGCTAGAGCCGCAGTCAATCTCGGCAAACTAGATATCAACGAAATAGTCTGCATCTACGCCCGCGTGCTCGAGAACCTCTGCGCCGGCGAGATAGAACAGATCGAGCACAAATACGACACTGAGCTTAACTGGGATTACTACTACTACTCTAAAACCTACAAAAAAACAGCATCGCTAATAGAAGCATCTGCTGAAGCCGTAGCAGTATTACTAGAAGTAGATGCGCAAACAAGAGCTGCAATCAAGACTTACGGCTATGAGCTGGGCATGGCTTTTCAGATAGTAGATGACATACTCGATTACAGCGCCAGTTCCGAGCAGCTCGGCAAGGCTGCCGGCTCAGATCTCAAGGACGGGCAAGTGACTCTACCTATATTAATTAGTATTAGAGACTCATCTAAGCAAGCAGAATTAATCCAAGACATAGCAGAACTGGCTGGCGGCAAAGACAGACTAGCAGCCATTCTTGAACAGGTGAACGACACCAATGCAATCAACAAATCTAGAATAATTGCTGCTGAGTATATAACTAGAGCTAAACAAGCACTAAGCACTATCTCAGATTCTAAATATAAACAGTCACTACTAGACTTAGCAGATTTTGTGATTAGTAGGTCTCACTAATTGCAAACTCGCTGAGTATCGCATTGAAGTCTTCAGCATAGCGGCTATAAGACTGAGCGAAATGCAAAGTGTCCTTAGAGCCATAAAAATCTTGCATCATATCGTTCATCAGCTCTGCATCAAAATCAGCAGCCGTAGTATTGAAAATAGACTCAAGGCTAACCAAGCCAGACTCACCAATGCGATCTAATATCGCATCTTGGCGCTCAGCAGTCTCACAGACCGAATCATCACGATAGGCTACGCTAAGACCTTCGTATTTTTCCCAGCTAGCACGCGAGCACTTAGGCTTAGAGCCACTAAGAGCAACAGCCTCACAAATAGCCTGATTAAGCCTGCCGCAGACGTAAATATCTTTAATAACTAGTATTTCGGTAATAAGCTCGTCTAAGTTCTGTTTACGCATAACTACTAGTCTCATTGACATAATCCAGAAGAATTAAACTCCACTATTTAGACTAGTCTTAAACGTCATTGCGAGCCCACGAAGTGGGTGTGGCAATCCCCATGCGCCGCCGCCACGTCATTGCGAGCCGAAGGCGAAGCAATCCCCCTGCATAGCGCAGAGTACAGAACGAGATTGTGTTATAACTTACATGATGAATTTACTAGCTCAGCAGCATCCTCTAGTCAGCGCCCCATGGGGTAACTGGCAAATACTAGATGAGCATAAGAGCTATAAAGTTAAACGAGTCTTAATTAAGCCTGAGCAAAGACTAAGCTACCAAAGCCACGAAAAACGCGAAGAGAACTGGTTTATCGCAGCTGGCTCAGCCACGGTGACGCTAGACAATAAAGACTACGAGCTTAAAACTGGGGATTATATACATATCCCAGTCAAGGCCAAACACCGCATACGCAACAGCTCTAGTAATGAAGATTTAATTTTTATTGAAATACAGCGCGGAAGCTATTTTGGCGAAGATGATATTCAGCGCTATCAAGATGACTACGGCAGAAGCTAAATTTGCTATCATCTAGCTTCATAATGTCAAATTATTTTTTCACATCAGAATCAGTTAGCCAAGGACACCCAGACAAAATTTGCGATCAAATATCTGACGCAATTCTTGATGCGGTCTTAGAACAAGACCCTGAGGGCAGAGTTGCCTGTGAAGTTTATTGCACCACTGGACTTGTCATAGTTGGCGGCGAGATCTCTACTAATTGCTATGTGCCAGTTAGCGATATCGCTCGCGCCAAAATTAAAGAAATCGGCTATAGCGGCAAAATGGGTGGTGGCTTCGATTCTGAGAACTGCGCAGTGATGGTAACTATAGACCAGCAATCAGCTGACATCTCTGCTGGTGTTACGACTGCGAAGGAATCTCGTGATGGCGTGAGCTCAGATCCAGCAGATCGTATCGGTGCTGGCGACCAAGGCATCATGTTCGGCTATGCTTGCGACGAGACGCCAGAGCTAATGCCACTTGCCATCACCATCTCACACAGACTAGTTGAGAAACTAGCTGATGTGCGCAATAATCACCCTGAGATACACTATCTGAGACCAGATTCTAAGTCACAGGTAACAGTAGAGTATCGCGGCGGCAAACCTTATCGTATCGACGCCGTGCTGATATCTACTCAGCATGATCCAGAGATCAAAGGCGAAAAAGACAATGCCAAAATCCAAGCCATTATC
>Ga0172367_10002066_pt1 | contig 28052 bp, 48 predicted proteins | sample Lak10m_FD_114542 | JGI IMG/M metagenome (GOLD analysis project Ga0172367, IMG submission 114542) | Freshwater microbial communities from Kabuno Bay, South-Kivu, Congo - kab_022012_10m | ecosystem: Environmental > Aquatic > Freshwater > Lake | place: Democratic Republic of the Congo: South-Kivu...
TTATATAGAGACCTATATTCAAATTATAATATTGAAGAACATAAATTTTCATATGTTCAAAATTTTAAGGGGAATGCAATCAAAGATGGAAAAGTAAGTCACTTATACATTTCAAATAAAACAAAAAAATCAATTATTAATTTTTAACACAGGAAATACCTATATGAATTTAAAAATTGCAAAAATATTTTTAGCAACAATTTTATTGGTCAATTCATTTAATGTTAACGCAGAATTAGAAAATGATGACCCACTTATAATTTGTCATTCTTTATCGTCTCAAGGATTGTTTCCTGGAAAATGGCGGAAGGATGAACTTGGATATTTATGTGTAACTCCATATAAAGATATTGTATCCTCATTACTTTATACACCAGGATTACCCAATAATATTGCACTTTACGCAACAGGTTCTGAGAATAAAGTGAATGAAGTAAAATTAGTAATTAATATCAATGATTCTACAAGTGCACATAATGCACATCTAGAATTATTAAAAGATGCGGAAATTTTATTTCATCATTTATATTTACCATCAAAACCCGCTCAATATTTATCCAGTGAAATTAAAAATAGTATCATTAATGGCAATCCTGGAAATTTTTTAGTAAGAAAAATATCTATTCAAATTATAAAAGATATTTGGCCAACAGGAAAGGGCTACGAAATACAAGTCATATTTAAATAATTTTATTAAACCCAACAGAAGGAAATACCTATATGAACCTAAAAACTGCAAAAGCATTAAGAAAAGATGCCAAAACTTTAGCTACTTTATCTGAAGTTACTTTAACGCGAGCTCTAGTTGAAAACGAAGGTCGTCGTAAGTATCGTTTTGAACTATTGAAAGATATTGACGGTGGTCCAATTTTCGATAGTGAAACCGGTCGTCCGAAGTATAATGCTACATTTGTAGCTTATGGACAGATGACCAACGAACCAATGTCAGTTCGTGGTATCTATCGTTCAATGAAACGAAACTTTAGAAGTAACTAAGAATTAGCATACTTTCCCTGACGAGTTTCTCTCCTATAAATTATGCCTACTGCAGACTTTGTAAGAGAGTAACCTAACTCATCGAGCATATCTTTGATTTCTGGGAAAGTTTTGTTATATGTTTCTCGTTGGTCAATAACAAACTTCCTAAGTTCAGGTGGAAGTTTGTTTTGATTTTCTGCTCCTCTAGCTTTCCATTCACAATTTTCTTTATTTTTTCCGCTTTGGAATAACCTATTACGTTCTCCTAATTCTCTAAGATGTGGATATTCTTCTTTGGTTCTTCCTGACAATTTTGCTGCCATTGATGCCATGAATTCACAATTTTCTTTCGTAAGACCTTTACGTTTTTCAGATGCTGCTAATCGACCGGCGTCATTAGTTTTATTTCGCGATTTCATATCATCACTTATTTTTCTTTTGAGCCATCCATAAATTTTATTTCCAACTCTCGCCATATTGCTATCATGGTTCATTCTTATAATTGCATTTGATAATCGCCAATTATTAGGAAATATCTTTACCAATAATTGATGAGCTACAAAATGTTCTTCAGGTGTTAGAAGTGTCATGTTACTTTTATCAAAACTACCACCCATACATTTAGGAAGTATATGATGTGCTTCAGTATAGAAGTCTAAAGCTTCTTTTTTTGTTCCTCGTGATTGACCTCGTTCACATAACAATTTGTAATGTTTTAGGTACTTTTGTTGATTGGGTGTAAGATTTGGGGTTTGATAAATACAATCAGTCAAGTTATATCTCCAGGAAGTATGATTTGATTAGAAGGAAAGCAACTAGTGAGATAGTTGCTTTCCTTTGTTATTTATAAGTTAGTAAACGGGATTGTGTTTCTTTGCTTCCTGCTCCAATCGTTTATTGATAAAGTCGGAAGCAATGTCTCGCTCACCCGCTGTCATCTGCAGTACTGTGTGATATGTCCATGCTCCTCTTGAGTACCATGAAAGTTCCAAACAACTCTGTATGATTGATTTTATTTCTGCTCCGAGCTGAGTAATTAGAGCTTGACTTCGCTCTAGTTCCCCTGAACGGAGCATTAAGAGAAAAAAGATATAGGATTGAGAGGCAGTTCTACATCAAATTTTTCACCGCAATCACGACATGTCAAAGTAGAAGTCAAGTCTAATCCCCATTCATTGATATCATCAAGATATCCTGCTATTCGTTCAACATGATTTGCCCCAGCAAATCTTATCCATTCACTTATCAAATCTTTATCTTCAATTCCGTCGATACTCTGAATAACACTCATTAGGTTCATGAAGATATTGTTTTGAATATCTTGAACCGATAGTTTATCCTTTCCTTCATTTGCTTGTAATACATCAATGATTTTGTTGTATCTTGCAGGTTGAAGTTTTACTACTTGTCCATTTTCTAACTTGACACTAAACTGTTTTTCAATAATAGTTGGGTCAAGATATCGCATATTCGATAATACTTGTTCTAAGTCGATTGTATAGATGTGTTGTTTGCCGTGTTCGCATCGATGATTTGCGGTAATATCATAGCTTGGTCCATATGTCACTAATCTCAAGAATAACATAATAGCATCAACATCTTTACCGAATAGTTCAGTAGGTTTATTGATACCTTGAATACAATTCGAAAAGACGGGGTCTAATGCTTTACCTGTGAATAACATATCAGGATTTTTGAGAACTACTTCATCAAAAGCATTCATTGGCTGAATGTGCAATTCTCCAGCAGAAACAGAACTATCAAGTTCATCATTTGAATATAGAAGACCTCTTGATGGTAATTGAAGAACACGACCAGGAAGTTTTAGTTTTGCAAGAAGGGGATTATGTTCATTTATCATGTGAGAATATTGCCTTATATGGTGTTATGATTATACAATAAATACTATAACTCTATTTATACTTTATAAATAGTCACACTTATTCATAGCTTCTAAAAGAGAATACTTAATATGTCTGGTTCTAGTTCTAATACACCATCTGACGCGATATTACGTCAACGAACACTTGATACTCTCAATAGGATAGAAAGTGCGTTACGAAATGGTAGTAACATGTCAGCCAGCTCTGGTGATAGAGGTAGCACTCAACGAGGTAGTGGTGCCGGAAGTGGAACTAACAATACTGCTACTACTCAAAATGATGCTCAACAAGCACGTCGTGATGCTCTTCAAAATCGCTCAATTCAAGAGTTGGAAGATACTCTTTCGAACCTGATAACTTCTATTGAGAGTCTAAAGAATAGTGTTGAAGGTGGGGAACAAGCGTTATCAGATGACCAAAAGCAATTGCTTCAACAACAACGAGAAGAAGCTCAAGCAGCTCGTGAAATCATTCTTGAAGCTAAACGTGGAGAGTTAGAACAGTCTGAAATTGTTCAAAATAGTTCAAGAAACTTAGGTCGTGCTTTAGCTGGTCTGACTGAACCATTGCGTACAAGTTGGAATGCATTTGAAGATTACAACTTGAGTATGAACCGTTCAATTTCGGCTCAATCATCAATGTTAGCCGGAATGGTTGAGGGTGCTAATCTTCAAAATACTGCTTATGATAAGTATATCACAAAGTTACTAGACGCAAGTGAAACTTTGTCAAGTTTTACAAATCTAGGACGAGAACTCAATTCGTCTCGTGAATTATCAGAAGCAATTCAGGAGCTCACCGAAGATGGTAAAGTTTTTGAAGCTCTATTACGAGAACACGGCGACCAAACAGCAGAATACATTGAAACTCTGTATCAATTACGAGAGGCTGGTAGTGAGTTAGCGGAACATCAGCAAGAAGTTCTTAGAGTTGCTGTGAAAAATCGTATGATAGACGAACATGGCCGTGCCCAAAATGCTGAAGCTATGCGAGAACATACTAACCAAATCAAAGCAGACATGATACGAATGCAAGAGATTGCAGTTCAACATGTTGCTATTGCCAAACTTACGCAATCTTTCCATGACAGGTTTGGCAAATACACTAGTGCGTTGTTTGGAGATAAGGGACCGTTTGGTATGATTATCTTAGGTTTGACCATATTAGGTAATAGCATCACTAAAGTATATGACCAGTTTGTAAAGGCAGCTGACATTGGTATGTTGGGTTCTAGCCAGCTGCTTGGTAGCTTTGCACGTCTTCAACAAACATCTGTTAAGTTAGGTATAAGTTTTGACGAAACTGCAAAGATCTTTCAAGAAAACCGTCGAATGGCCTATAGTGTAGGAGACAATGTAGGAGATTTTGCCGATGCTTTAGATGAAGGTCAGAAAAGTCTAATCCTGTTAGGTATGGGCAATGAAGAAGCAGCCAAGTCTGCAGTCGATTTTGCTAAGAACGCTACTAAAGCAGGTATCGACATTACAAGTAACGATAAAGTCAAGAAAGCAATGAAAGCTCAAACTGAAGCATATGGTCGATTGAAAGTATTGACCGGTGCTTCTGCATCTGAGTTCAAAGCTTTGAATGACGAACTGTTTGATGCTCAAGCAATTCAGCAACAAATGAACGGTCTAAGTCAGGATGAACGAACAATAAGAATGGAAGCAATGTTCAAACTACGTGAAGACTTTGTCAAGTTGGGTCTTAGTGCTCAATCAGCTAATAAAGCTCTTGTATCAATTCAAGACTTAGGTAAAGAAAAGTTAGCAGACCGATTTACTCAAGCAGCAAAGTTTCAACAGTTAGCAGGTGTTCTTGGTATGAAGAATGCAGTTCAACTTGGTCAAATAGTTCGTAAGGGTGACAGAGCAACAGTTGATGAGAAGGAGATGCTAATGAAGTCAGCTGTTGAAATGCAGAAACGAGCAGATGAAAGAAGACGTGGAAGTTATGGTGATGAAAACTTGATACAAGCTCTTGAAGGTGGATTGACTGGACCGTTAGCTGCATTGATGGACCAAGGTCGAGAAGCATCTAAAACGACTGATGCTTTAGGTAAGTTTGTTCAGAGTACATTTGGTAAGCAAACAGTTGATGGTGATATTAAGATACCACCTTGGGCCGCAACATTGATTGACATCGGCCATAGCATTTCAACTGTGTTAAGTAACCCGATTGTCCAAGCATTGGGCGGTATAGGTTTAGCTGTATGGGGATGGTTGAAATTTGCAAAACCTTTAGGCAATACCATTACAAGTATGAGAGATAGTCTACTTGATATTGTTAGAAATACCGCCGCCAATGATCAAACAACTGCACAAGGAAGAGCTGCAAGTAGAAGACGAGACGAAACTCAACGTAGAAGAAGAGGAGTAAGAAACCCGTCAGGAAATCGTGCAAGCCCTGCACCTAATGGTTCTTCAAGATTAGGTGGAAGATGGGGAAGAATTGGAATGGGTGGGGCAGGTGGAGTACTTGCGGGATTGGCAACGGATGCTATCATGGACCATCAAACTGATCCTAATACTGGCGAAATGTCAACCGGTGGTAAATGGGCTTCAGTGCTCGGAAGTGCTCTTTCAGGTGCTTCTTTAGGAATGATGACCGGAAACCCATTGGGTATAGCAGCCGGGGCAGTTGGTGGTGGTCTTCTTGGAGCGTGGAATGCATTTAGAGACAGTTCTTCATCAGGTGCTTCATCATCTTCAGGTGTAGCAAGTGCTCATCCATCATCTGGAACTAGTCCTTCGTCAATTTATAGCTCTTATCCGTCTGGAACTAATCCTCCGTCAATCTATAGTCCTCAACCGAGTGCAACTACATCATCTAAAGTAACTCCTATTGGAAGTTCTACATCCGGGACATCTAGTTCTAGTAGTTCAAATGAAGCGGATGCTCCAGTCATTAGACTATCAAAAGACACAATCACTAAACTTGGAAACTACTTGACTACTTTGAACGACACACAAACTAAGTCACTAAATATAGAACAAGACCAGCTTGATATGCTTGCTGCATTAGTCACAGCAAGTGATGAAGCATATAAGAACGCTAAGTCTCTCAAACCGATACCAGGTCATTCGTCCTTGTTTGGTAGAGGTGGTCGTTATGAATACATCAACTAATACACACGGAGATATACTAAATGGCAACTTTACAAAGTTACTTCAGAATAATCACACCTGTGTCAAGTCAAAAGCAATATACCCAATTGCATGGTGACTCGACCAACATGAATGGTCCAAACGGGTTATCAAATGCAACATCATCAGTTGCATTTCTTACTCAGGTGATGAAAGGTGCTGGAACACGGCTACAACGCTACATTCAATATGATAGCATGGACAACGACATTGACATTTCTCGTGCATTAGACATCATTGCTGAAGAGATATCAAATGATGATGAAACGACAAACCTTCCTTTTGAGATTGAGTACCAGACTGAAGATGACCAAGAAGTGTCAGAGAATACTGTTACAACTATTCGAGCGGCTCTAAGACATTGGTCAAAACTTCAAGACTTTAGCAATCGTATCTTTCGTATTGGTCGCATTATGTCAAAGTATGGAGACTGCTTCTTTAGGAAAACCTCTGACGCCAAAAAGTGGGAATATCTTGATCCGTCTAAAGTCTTAGGTATCTACCTAAATGATGAAGGTGACCGAGTTGCATATCAACTGAAAGGAGATGGGGGTGGAATGGTTGGTTATGCCGGCAAGATAACAGATGTAGAAGTTGTTCCTGCAGAAGGTATCATACACTTTACGTTATCTGATGAAATGGGAGAAAGTGCTCCATTTGGTGAGAGTGTTCTACAACCTATCTTCAGAACATTCAAACAACTTCAAATGCTTGAAGACTCTGTCATTATCTACCGTCTTGTTAGAGCTCCAGAGAGACGAGTGTTCTATGTTGATGTTGGGAACATGCCGTCACAACGTATCAAGCAGTATCTTGAAAACATTAAGAATGAGATACGTCAGAAGAGAATGCCAAATACGACTAACAATCAAGACGTTATCGATGGAACCTACAATCCTAACTCTATCTCTGAAGATTACTACTTCCCAGTGACTACCTCAGGCCGTTCATCTCGTGTTGAAGTATTACCAGGTGGTGAGAACCTTGGAGAGTTGAATGAGCTTAAGTACTTCAGAGAGAAACTCTACAAAGGTCTTCGTGTTCCGACTTCTTACTTAGGTGGTGCAGATAATCAACCACAACAATACAATGACGGGAAGATGGGTGTTGCACTTCTTGACGAACTTCGATTTGCTAACTACATCCGTCGATTACAGAACAAGATTGAGTATGTTATGGATGAACAGTTCAAAATTTACTTGAAAACTATTGGTATCAATGTTGAAGATTGGTTGTTCTTACTTAGATTACCTGAACCACAAAACTTTGGTATCTATCGACAAAATGCTCTTGATACTGACCTTATCAATGCATTCAAGTCTATTGAGGATGTGAAGCAATTATCAATGAGATGGAAAATGAAACGTTATTTAGGATTGACTGAAGATGATATGCAAATGAATGAGAAAATGCTCAAACAAGAACTTGAGATTGATGAGAATTGTAATGTGTCTGATTTACGTCAAATCTATGATCCTGTTCAAATGGAAGCAAGACAAGCTGCTAAAATCAAACCTGCTCATATTGAAAAAGATGATCTACCTGCAGGAGGTGGAGGTGGTGATGAACTCGGTGGTGGATTAGATATGGGTGGTGGAGCAGAACCGCCTCCTGGTGATGATTTGAGCGGAGGATTAGGTGGTGATCTTGGTGGAGGATTAGGAGGAGGACCAACTGATATGGGTGGAGGTCCTGGAGGTGGCATGGATAACTTAGGATTATAAACTTTATTGATTTTAGGAATAATTCCTAAATAGAAAATCAATGAAACAAACATATACACATGGAGAAACTAATATGACATCACAATTTTTATGTGAAACCTTAGCACCTGAAGAAGCTAATCTTATTGAAAGTATTGATGATGGGAAGAACTATTATCTTTCTGGTATCATGATGCAATCCGAATGTACTAATGGCAATGGACGTATCTATCAATTGACTGAAATGCAAAAAGTTGTAGAAGAAGCATCAAGAAAGATAGCTTCAGGTCAATTGATCATGGGAGAGTTGCAACATCCAGACAATATCAAAATCAATCTTGAAAAAGTATCTCATGCAATTACTGAAATGAGAATGGACGGAAACAATGTAGTTGGGAAAATGAAACTTCTAAACACTCCAACAGGAAACATTGCAAAAGCAATCATGGAAGGTGGAGTTAGACTTGGAGTTAGCTCACGTGGAACAGGTTCGGTTGGAACTGATGGTCGTGTAAGTGGATTTAGCTTTGTCACAGTCGATATTGTTGATAACCCATCTGCTCCAGATGCTCGTCCAAATCTTGTTCGTGAAGCTCAAGAGAATACCAAAATCGTTACACTTGCTGAGATTGTTGTTGAAGACAAGAGTGCTCAAAAGTATCTCGAAAAAGAAGTCAAAAAATTCTTGCTATCAATCATTACTTCTAAAGCAAAATAATGAAACTTCAAGAACTTTTCTCACAAAAAGCAACACTTACTGAAGCATCGTCTGGATACGCAACACCAGACGATGTGTTATTACTTTTTGTTCAAAAGCAATTAGTAGGTAAAGAGTTAGCTCGAGTGTCAATGACAGACCCGTCTTCAGCAATAGTCGTTCAGGAAGTGGCAAAGCATTCACTTGCAGATGATAATACTTATTTGATAAAGTATAATAAACATAACGAATGGCATCCATTGAACGAACATAAGGAGTATAAAGAAGCTTTTGTCAAGAAAATCGCAAAGTGGATATCAAAGGGCACTAAAGTTTTATTTGAGTCGCCAGTGTGGCAAAAAACAGGATTGCTTGGATTGAACATTGATGTAAAAGCTCCATATGATGATAAGTTTGCTGGCGGATTACTTTCTCATGTCAAAGAAGGACTTCCGGTTATCATTGGACCTAAAGCAAATAATCCACTGAAACAAGCTGCATCGATAATCAATAATAACTACATTTTGAAAAACAGAAAAGATGTTCTTGCATGTCAAGAAGAACTGATTGATAATAGTCTAAAAGATTTTGCAGAACTATAAGAAGGAAATAAACTCATGAAAACACCACAACAACTATTTGAAATTGCTGGCATCAATGTATAAATTGATAGTTCATAAAGATTTCCTTGATGGAAAAACTCCGGTTGCTAGATTTAGAATACCAATTATACTAAATCATAAAGATGTTCACAACTCTAGTGAAGCATTCAATAAAATTTTTACTAAGTTTTACAGAAACCTTCAACAAGAAGGATATTTGATTACTCAACCAAGAGGTGGTGAAGAAAATGGAGATAACTGGAAAGGTAATGGCGTAGAAGATAATATAATGACATTCTATGTTGCGGGAAAAACTAACTAACTAACTAACTAACTAACTAACTAACTAACTAACTAACTAACTAACTAAAAAAGGAAATAAACTTATGAAAACACCACAACAATTATTTGAAATCGCTGGTATCAAAAATATTGATAATGCAATGAAAATTTTGAATGAAGAAGATTTTAGTATAATACTTCAAAAAATTGAAAAATGGATGCCTGACGATGTATCTATTCAGGATGATTATTATGACCTAATCAATAGTAAACAAAAATCATCGACAGATATTGATGATTTAGCTGCTTTATTTTATAGGGAAGCAGATGAAGAAGTAATGAAGAAATATGGTTTTAGAGGTAATTGGAAAGCATTAGCTCAATATGCTATTCAACATAGTTCAAATCAATATAGTAAATAGATTTTTATAAACTAATATGTAGGAGATACACATATGTCAGAAACAAAAGATGCTATTCGTTCAATGGTACAAAATCTTATCAAAGATAATACTACTCAAGCTGAAGTAGATTTACATCCAGTATTTACAACTAAGATGAAAGAAATAGCAGGTATTCAATCAAATGTAGATAATGAACCTGTTTCTAATGAACCTGAAGAAGAAACAGAATAGAAAATACAAGTTTATAGGTATTTGCCATAAATAAACTTAGCACCCTTGAATTAGGGTTTTAGATAATCAATATATCTTTGGAGGTTAAATCTATGGATGAAATTTTACAAAAACTTTTAGAAACAGACCTACTTAGCGAAGACACAAAAACTGAAATCTCAGAAGCATGGGCTGAAGCTGTTGAAGCTAAGCGTACAGAAATCAGAGAAGAAGTAGCTTTGGAAGTTCGTGCTGAGTTAGCTGAACAATTTGTTGTTGCTCGTGAAGCATTAGTTGATAAGGTTGATGCATTTGTTTCTGAACAACTAAAACAATCTTACATCGAATTGAAAAGCGATATTGAACGTTTCCGCGATTTGGAAGCTGAATATGCTGGTAAATTAGTTGAAGAAAAGAAAAGATTAGCAGAAGAAGTTGAGTCTGAAATCGAGTCTTTAGTTGATAAATTGGACTCTTTCTTGGAAGTTCGTCTTTCAGAAGAGTTGGAAGAAATGAAAGAAGATTTAGAAGTTGTCAAACAAAATGATTTCGGTAAACGTGTATTCGAAGCATTCGTAAATGAATATGCAAAATCATATGTAGATGAAACTTCTATTCAATCACAATTAAGTATTGCAGAAAGTAAATTAGCAGATGCTGAAAAACGTATGCAAGAAGTTGAAACAGAAAAAGCACAGTTAGTTCGTGAAGCAAAAATGCAAGAAGTTTTGAGACCTCTTTCTGGTTCAAAACGTGAGCAAATGAGTTTCGTGTTACAAAATGTTGAAACCGAAAAACTTGAAGAAGCTTATGGTTACTTCATTGGTCGTATTTTGAAAGAAGACGTAGCACCAACTAAACCGAAAGGCAAAGTCATCAATGAAGATAAAACTTTAGATGAAGCTGTCATTCTTGCAACTGGTGATGATGAACAACCTGTGATTTCTGAACAAAAGCAAAAATCTAATGCTGACTTAGAATTCTTAAAAAGAATTGCCGGCATAACATCTTAAAATAAAATCTTAATAAATCTGAATAGGAGTTAACTATATGGAACTTTTTGAAAATTGGTCACAAACTAAAGAAGCTTTACTAACTGAATTGCCAGCTCATAAGAAAGCTTACATGGGCCGTATTATGGAAAACACCAAACTACAGTTGATGGAAACTGCAGCTGATGGTGTTAACGCTGCCGGTGCAATCGGTAACTTCCAAAAAATCATTATCCCGATGATCCGTCGTATCATCCCTGGCACTATTGCTACTGAACTTGTTGGTATCCAACCAATGTCTGGACCAGTATCTTTAGCTTACTCATTACGCTTCTTGTTCTCAAACAGCACTGACGTTCCTGCTGCTGGTGTTGGTCCTGAAGACATCATCGGTACAGAAACCGGTTTGGTTGGTGCTACTGAGGTATTCGGTAACAACAGCAAAACAAAACGTTGGTATTCTGGTGCAATCGGTGCGGGTAACTTAGCTCTTGGTACTGCAGCTCTTACTGCTGACTTCGAAGCTTATGGCGGACGTCAATTGCAATTAGAAGTATTGAAACAAACTGTTACTGCTGGCTCACGTAAATTACAAGCTAAATGGACAGTTGAAGCAATGCAAGATCTTTCTGCACAACACGGTCTTGACCTTGAAGCAGAAATCACAGCAGCTCTTTCTGCTGAAATCGTGTCTGAGATTGACAACGAAATCATCAACGATTTGATCGCTCTTGCTGGTACTGTTGAAACTTTCGACATGAACGGTACTTTTACTGGTGTTCCTAACTATGTTGGTGACCATCATGCAGTTCTTGGTACTTTGATCAATAAAGTAGCAAACGAGATTGCTCGTAAAACTCGTCGTAATGCTGCTAACTGGATTGTTGTATCTCCAATCGTTGCATCAGTATTACAATCTGCTGCTAAATCAGTATTTGCTCCTGCAGTTGCTGGTTCTTTCGAAGGTCCAAACAACACTAAATTGATTGGTACTTTAAACGGTTCAATCAAAGTTTATACTTACATCTATCATGACACCGGTGCTGAACCAATCTTAGTTGGTTACAAAGGTGGAAATGGTGAAATGGACACTGGCTATTTCTACTGCCCATACGTTCCATTGATGAGTTCAAACGTATTGTTTGACCCTGCAACATATAATCCACAAGTAAGCCTGATGACTAGATATGGTAAAGCTACTTTTACTGATACTGCTACTTCGTTGGGCAATTCGGCGGATTATTATGGACGAGTAAATGTTGCAAATCTTTCATTCGTCTAATTAGTAATTAGAAAACACGGAAGTAATAAAAACCCGCTGAAAGGCGGGTTTTTAGTCTTATTCATTTACGAAATTGTGATATAATATACTTTATTTGAACTTATGTTATATGCCACTTATTTGTCCAATTTGTCAAAAAGAATATCAAAAGCTAGATGCTCATCATATAAATCGACACGGTTTATCTAAACAGGAATATTTTGAAAAATATGGTGAAGATGCTCCCTTTGGATATTCTGAAGAACTTAGACAGAAAAAATCAGGAGAAAATCATCCGCTTTTTGGGATTGGACATTCAGAAGAAACTAAGAAGAAACTTTCAGCTTCAACTAAAAAGATGTGGGAAGAAACAGGTGGAACTGAAGCTCAACGAAGTGCTATAGGTAAATATTCACATCATGTAGCTGAAGAAGGAAATCATTTCAATAAAGGAATAAAACGAACCGAAGAAGAAATTGAAATCATAAAAGAAAAATCAAAGCAGACATCTCTACTCCGTTATGGAGTAGAAAATCCAATGTTGTGTAAAGAATTACAAGAAAAACGAAAGCAAACTAATCTTGACCGGTATGGAGTTGAATATGTTTCGCAATCACCAGAAATAAGAAGTAAAATTATTGACACTAATTTAGAAAGATATGGTGTAGAGAATATTTCTCAGTGTCAGGATGTCAAAGATAGAGTTCAAATATCATATAAAGAAACTTGTTTAGAAAAATATGGGGTAGAACATGTTATGCAAGACCCTGAGATGTTTCAAAAAATTTCTTTATCTACTTTCAAAAAGAAACTATACGTATTCCCATCGGGTAAAGAAGTAAAAGTAATGGGATATGAAAACTTCATTATTGATTACTTATTGTTTATCGGTTATAATGAAAATGAAATTGAAGTAGAACATAACTTATCGATTCCATATGAATTTGAAAATAAAACTAAAATGTATCATCCTGATATTTTTATTCCAAAAGATAATTTGATTATTGAAGTCAAATCAACTTATACTGTGACATGTGACATAGAAAAGAATAAAGCTAAAGCTCTTGGGACAATCAATGCAGGCTATAACTTTAGACTTTTAGTATGGGATGATATAGAAAAGAAGTCTTATTCATTTATGAAATTGTGATATAATATACTTTATTTGAACTTATATTGATATGAGAAGAAAAGTTTACTGTATTACTTGTGGTAAAGAAAGAAACTATAAATGTAAGCCGGGGCAATGTCAAGATTGCAGAACAAAAGAAAATCGTATTTCTAAACGTCAATCAGAAAAAGAATATCTTGAAAGTGTTGGTTATAAAGTTATTCTACCCGATCCTATTCTAAATCACCACTTAAAACCAGTCTATAATTTGGTAAGAACAGAATGTGGACATGAATATACAGCAACTTATGGTAATATACGAAAACAAATCATAATGACTGGTATTACGCCATGTAGCATATGTGGTGTAGAAACAAAACGTCAAAAGATTATTGATAGAAATAAACAAGGATGTCCAGAAAAAGCTAAAGAAGCATTTGCACGTTATAATGCGATACGATCTCAGGAAGCTCTAGAACGATATCAATCAAAAGAATATCTTGATTTCATAGAATATACTAAATATGTTCGTTTTTTATCAGACAAAACTTTTTGCGAACATTACTATGAAATCAATCCACATAATCTAAAAAGAGGAAAAGATTATCATTTAGATCATATTGTTCCAATTCATTACTGCTTTCATAATGGTATTTTAGCAGAACAATGTGCGTCTAAAGAAAACCTTCAATTACTTAGCACAATTGATAATAGGGAAAAACACCATAAGCTTACTGAAGAAAGTCTTCAGCTTCTAAAAGTCTGGGAACATAACGGTTTACATTTGAACGGTCTTATGTTATAATGTATAAAAATATCAATCATTATCAAAAGCATATATGACAAAAAAGTACAGTTCTATCATAAAGTTTGCTCCTGAACATGAACCAAGACCTTTGCCTTTCGTAATTTCTGATAAAGACTTTGGTCAAGAACGACCTGATACCCATTCTAATATATGGGAAGATGTTTCACAATTGTTATCTGATAATGGTGTAAAGTTTGAACGAATTATCAATGATGAAACTGGAGATAAAGATTATCTGAAAGTACTTCCTGAAGGAAAACAAGAAGTTCATATTTACCCACTTCCTCGTGCCTATCCATACCGTCAAGGTTATTACTCTGATAAAGGTGGAAATTTTGATAAGAGATACTTTTGCGACACTAGTATTGAAAATGAAAAGAAAAACATTAGAACCATTTGGATAAAACCTTGGGAGTGGGTAAAAGGTTCAAGAATGCGAAATGTTTTGAGTTCTATTATTTTGAATGCATGTGGTATAACGGGTATCAATTTCAATGCAAGGAATACTGAAGTAAGAGAAGTGCCATCTGACGAGCTAAGACCTTTCTTAGAGAAGAACAGTTTTTATGGATATCGAGCCGCTTCACTAAGTTTAGGTTTATATTTGACTAAAGAATGGGATGGGTATCCTGTTGGAACACTTTTGATGGTATACACAGTTGGCTACCCATTTTTTGGAGCTAAGAATGGTAAATATGATGCTGAAATCATTCGAGCAGCAACTTTGATTGGAACTAATGTTAGAGGAGGTGCTTCAAAGTTATTCAAACATTTTGTTGACAACTATCCATACCTAACAGTAGGAAAAGGAACACCTAAAGAAAGAAAAGTGGAATGGAGTAAGTGTGCTTATTATTGCGAATTTGATCACACGAACGGCAATTCATTGCCTCACCTAGGCTTTGACTTCATTGAATACTCTGGACCTGGTTTTGTCAATGTTGATATGGAAACGGGTGAATGGTCGCACCGCCAGCCGATGAAACATAAAGAAGTCATGCAGAAGATAAAAGATGGAACAATGTACTCTGTCTTCAATGCAGGTGTCAAAACATTCATTTATTACAAGAACAAAGAAAATATCATAAAAGATAACTCAGACTTTACTCACGAATAAAGTCTGCATAAAAACCATTTACATCTTCTAAAATTTAGGTTATAATTAGTTCTATAAATATCAATGCGGTTGTAGTGTAAAGGAACACACTAAGGGTCCACCTTAGAGATGATAGCTTCGAAGCTATTCAACCTGCTCCATAATGCGGTCTTAATGTAATGGTAGCATCTAACCCCCAAGTTAGTGTCTTGGTTCGATTCCAAGAGGCCTGCTCCAAACTCTAATAATCAACAATATGTTGATGTAGCTTTTTGAGGAACCTTTGCCAAATCTGCTTGTCTTGCCTGTCTTCTGAACTCCCGAAGTGTGTCCAGTACTTAGTGATAGATGAACCTACGGTATCTTGTTTAGAAGTCTCGTTCTTCAACGAAACGATTGAATGCAAAATCTTGTTCTTATCATTGCTAAATCGGTTCATTAGCATTTCTGATGTATTGACAGCTAATGCTTCAATTTCTGACGGGTTGCTAAGATAAGATTTCATCATTACTTTCCCGTCAGTATCATGTTGGTAGTTTGAACGATTGATGTTTTTGCCTTTAGGAGTTCTTTGATTTTGAACTGCATGGGTTAGTTCATGAAGTATGATAGAGATGGCTAAAGTAATAAACTTATCTCGCTTAGCATCTCCAAAGTAGGTTGCTTTATTGACTAAGTCAAATGGAATGAAGAACTCTAACTCGCCATACCCTGCTGCAAAAGAACCAATTTTTGCATGCCCACTGTTGAAGTAAGCTTCTTTTGCTCCTTGAATGACAACAGTCTTTACACCATACTCCTTTAGTTCTCGTGCAATTTTGCGTTCAAGTTTTTTGATTGCTTGTATGCTTTCACCCATTTGCTCCAAGTTGTTATAATGTTCGTCAAAGATTTCAAGCTTTCCTGATAGCTTGACAAGTTCTAAGCGAATGATTTTGTTCAACTTTGCTCGTATATCAGTAAGGTCTATCTTTTCGTGTAGTATAAAGAGTTCAGAAATTTTCATGTTTAGAATTTGTGAAGTGAGTAACAGATTTATCTATTTACATTACATGCACTTCAGATTACAATAGTTCCATCAACTAAAGAGAGAGGACCAACTACGATGAACAGCCTAACTGAACTGAGAGACCTGATTTTGAAAAGTTCTACTTTTCGTGTATTTGGTTTCAATGGTATGTTTATGACAACCATTCATGGTGAATGGGGTATGGCTGGTGATGAGTATCGTTTGAACCGTAAGGTCATTTCTCGCAAAGAAGTCAAGTCATTACTCGGATTATAAATGAAATCAAATTCATATAGTAAATTTATCCAAAAAGCAACATCTATTGAAAAGTCTTATGGACACGGTGCTTTTGGTGAGGGTGAAGTTTATAATAATGTCGTTGTTGATTATGATAAATTGATTGATTTGGTGTATCATGAATGTTTAGAAATAGTCAATGAAAATCTGCGAGAACTAAGATTGGATAATGACAATAAAGCTCCTGCTGAACTTATTCGTAGTACTTTACTAAAAGTAAAAGGTGACATTATTAAGAGGATTGAAATAAAATGATAAGAAACAATTACAGAGATGCACTAAAACTTCAAGAAGTAGAACAACAATTCGGATTTGATGCTTTTGATGACAAAGAAATCGCAACATCTCTCAATTATGAAGCTAAAGATATGTCATTCATTGAAGTGTTTGATGCTTTGAATGCTGAAATCGAAAAGTTGGGAACTCCAAAAACTAAAGATCAGTTGAAAGCTAAACAAACTTTATTGTTGGCTAAAGCTAATTTGATCAAAAACTTCAAAGATAGGTAGTAAGGAGTGTGTGGTATGTTTATCGAAAACATGTATATTCAAAAAGTTTATCGTACGAATTAGTTGCGAAGTATCGATTTAGGCAGCTTGCTTTTTTGCGAGCATATTTTGGTCTAACGAAGTTTTACAATACACTAATAGCTTATAAAGATGAACACTCCTATTGATGAAACTAGAAAAGTACTATTTGGATATATGATACTCAATAAGTTAGGAAATGATGCAGTTCATCATGTTGAACGTGACATATCTAAACTTTCGTTATGGGAAGAACGAGGTTATAAAGCTATACCAGTTTATGTGACATTGAAAGATGCTTTTGCTGCTGGAATGACATTACGAAAAGAAGATAAGGAGTAAGTTCAAATGATCAAAATTGTTTATGATCCAAAAGAAGGTCAAGTAGTTTCTGATGCAAACATTGAAGATTTTTACAATGTCTATCTTACTCAAGTTCACAGAAACCAAATGAAAGTGACTGTAGGTTCTGAAACAATGGTAATGCGTTTTCGTCTTGGTGTTGCGTTAGGAGAACTTCCTGCTGATAAAGTAGAGTTCTGGTTTGAAGATAAGCAAATTGATATGACTTCTTTTGGGAGCTTCAATGGTATGCCTCCACAAGGATATTGCGATTATACTAATAACTATGTTCGCGAATTTTCCAAAAAACGTAGAGCCAATTTTGAGGTAGTCAAATGAAACAAGTGCTGAAGTTCAATTCACATTGGACAGTTATCAAAAAGCCTCATAACAATCGTTATAGTTCAACATTATTGGTTGGTCGTTATCGATTTAGACTGGTTGCAATGTTTATGTTGTTATGTCATTTGGATGATAAACATAGCTTTTCAATTGAACATTCAGATTTCTAGGATATCTTCTACAAATGTCCAAACTTGATCCTAATAATTGCTGTGTAATGTTTGATGAATGTTTATTTTGGGCTTTGGTTTATGATATCATTGCTCATCCATTGATTGCACTTACACTTTATAAAAGTCAAACTGCAATAGACTTTCATAATTGGACATCACACAAAGCTTGGAAAAGAAATCTATAAATAGATTTGTAGTTTATTTTATTTTTAATTTTACACACATTTGAGGTTTATACTTTATGGATACTTTAACACAACAATACAAAACTCATGTTCTAATTTCTTTAGATCATTCTGCATCAATGAGCGGCATTGCAAAACAAGCTGCTCGTGATTACAATTCGCAGATTTCTGCAATCAAAGACAACGCTATTGCTCTTTCGCAAAATGTTATCGTTTCACTTGTCAATTGTGGGTATGGTAATACTCGTGAAGTTCGTGTTGAATTCACTAATGCTTCAGTCACCGCTCTTGCTCCAATCGCAGAAAATTCTTATGAAGCAAATGGTTGCGGTACTCCACTCTACGACAGTATCGGAAAATTGATTGATATTGCGAAAGCTTCACCAGATTACAATGATCCCAATACTTCTTTCTTGGTTCTGATTGTGACTGACGGTGAAGAAAACAGTTCAAGATATTGGAACGCTAAAAAGTTGGCAAACGAAATCAGAGCTTTACAAAACACTGACCGCTTTACTTTTACCTTCAGAACTCCACGTGGTTATGGTAAACAAATCATTCGTGCTCTAGGTCTTTTTGATGGCAATGTTCAGGAATGGGAAACAACTGCTAGAGGTATGGAGCAATCAACTATTGCTACTACTTCTGCATTAAGTTCTTACTTTACTGCAAGGGCTGAAGGTAAAACCGCCACTCGTTCTTTCTATGCCGACTTACATAATGTGTCAAAAGAAGAAATCAAAGCTCAGCTTGTCGATATTTCTTCTCAGGTCACTTCTTGGATGGTTCAAACTGAAGCTGAAGGTTCAAGCATCCGTGAATTCGTTGAACATAAACTTGGCGATAAAATGTTGAAAGGTGCTGCATTCTACAAACTTGTTAGTGGTAAAAAGAATGCTGATAAAGTCCAAGAAAACAAAGTCATCATGATTAGGGATAAAGATACTAAGGTGGTCTATTCAGGTCAGGCTGCTCGTGACATGTTAGGATTACCAAAATACGGTGTTGCTAAATTGAGACCCGGTGATTTAGGTGCATGGGAAGTATTCATTCAATCAACAAGTGTCAATCGCGTATTGCCAGTTGGAACTGAAGTACTTTACTGGAGCCAAATGGGAAGAAGCTTCAAAGAGGGTAAGTCTGCATGAAACTAAAGGATCTATTTGCTAATATAGATCCTGATTTACAAGATTTGTCTAGAATGGGAATACGACCAATCTATAATGGTCGTATTCCCGAACGAGAGAAATACGTTTATCCTCCAGTGTGGGATGAATTCATTCTAAATGAAATGTCATTTCCTATTACCTGGGAACGAATTTCTTCAACTGGACTAAATGGATTTTTTACTTCAAATGAATTTGAATATGTTATTCATTTTGAGTTATTTACTTATCAAGTAAATGATAAAACGCTAAACTGTGTGAATGTTAGTTTTGAAGTAAAAGTTGATGGGCAATATACAACAAACATCACTCCTTCAAACCAACCAAATCAAGTTATTGGAACTATTCAAAATGCTCTTAGTGAAAAAATTATCTATTTTGATGTAGATGTAATTGTGTTTATTGCAGTTGATAACATTTCATCAAGAATGAAACTTTATGGAAGAATGGCTGATAAGTTTGCTAAAAAGTTTGGAAATGTTTATAGGGATATAAAATTATCTAGAGGTGTTGCTATTGCAATAATTGCAAAACATATACCTGAATTAGAACAGAAAGAAATATATGATTTAGTTATTGATGCAGGTCGAGATAAACCATAACACTATAAAACAATATGAAACTTACTACCCTAAATCAACTTTCAGATGCTATTCTAAAAGAAGCTAAACTTTATGATGATAGTGCTAATATTTTTGCAACAATGTATACTGATACTGATGATAAGCAATTTCAGTATCAGTATAAAACGAAAATAGAATGTGCAAAGGCTATTAGAAACACCCATTCTTTAGTTTGTCAATATTTGCATTATCTTGAGTCTCTTATTCCAGAAAAAGAAATTGAAATTCTAAATAGAATAGAAGCTGATAAGATATGACATCAAGAAGACTATCATGGGAAATAAGTGAAGACGGAAACTTTGTTGAAGTCTTCGTTTATAACCAGACTTTACAAAAGTATGAACCAACTCTAATGAAGATTTCAGTACATGAAATCAAGCAAGCATCTGATAGTAAAAAGCTCCAACAACAATTATTACTTCCTAAAAGGAGAGCTCCTATGCCATCGCATCACAAATCAAATTTGAGACTTTCTGCAACAGAAGCTAGAGCATTTGCTGAATGGTTTCTAGAACATGCTGAAGAATGCCCAGCTATCAAAGAACACTCCGAAACTTTTTCAAACTTGCATTTTATGACAAGTCATTCAAGTGGTATTGGTCAAACTATTGTTGTAGAATGCACATGCGGAGTAAGCCACAATATAACCGATGTAAGTTCTTGGTAGCAAACATAAATAATAAAAACAAATACACACATACATGGAGATAGATATATGAACACTCTACACTTACCCCAACATGATATAGACCTTGACTTAGACTTTGTTGATAACAACATTATCATTAGGCTTGATATGTCTAATCCTACCAAGTTTTATTTTGAAGACGAATATGACATTGATGTAATTTCACGAGTGAGTGAGGAGTCCAACGTATCAATCAGTCAAATCATCTTGAAAGGTTTGTTCCATGAACTTCAAGAACTTGGCAAAGTAATAAGCTACGAAAACGAAACTTATGTCAAGCAACAAATTGAAAATTTTTGTGAGTGTTGTGCATTAGTACCCGATTGAGTGAAGGAGAGTGCTATTTACATCAAGCTTCATCTATAGTATAATTAGTCTTGTAGTAAAAACTTTATGTGTATAAACTTATAAAGAGGATGATGATATGAGTACAAAACCTGATTATACCGACAATGCTTTCTTTTCGATGGACTTTATCAATCGACTTGTAAAAGTTCCTTCTCTATATGAAGCAAAAGAATTAGCTATGAATGAAATCAAAGCCAAACCTAATGCACGACCTGCAAATGTGACTAAAGCTACTGCTATTGTTATGAAGGCAACTTCTCTGAACTCGTTAGCAATCGCTTGTTCTAATTTTCTTCTTTCACATGATGGGTTGAAAGTTATTCGCTGAGTAGTTGCAACATTTTAGTTTGTTCCTTTTTATCCTTTACATTAGATAAAAACTTAAGTCCTGTCTCTTGTTCTACATCGGCTAACTTCACAATCTTTTTAGGTAGTAAGTTAGCCGATATTTTTTCGTTTGGAATAATAAAAGTCCAACTTTCTTTTGTCTTTATATCAAAGATAATCTTATACATGGCTCGTGGAACTGGGATAGCATTTTGTCCTATAGTTTTTCCACCCGACTTCTGAAGTATAGGTCCAGTGAATATCAATACTTCACCTCTGGCTTTTGCCATTTCTTTTGCATAACGTTCCAGCACTTTCCATATCCCACGATTGTTGTTAGGCTGTTGCGGCATCATATTTGATAAGTAGAAACTTTCAACCATTCCTTGCATTGTATGCATATCACCAGCAGGAACTATATGACCTCGGTCTTTATGAGAATTGACATAATCACTGAGTTCTGCTCGAGTACCTCTCTTCAAGTCAGGGTCAGCTTTGAACAAACTCAATCTCTGTTCAGTATCAGAAGCTTCCACCTCAGTCAATCTTTCTCCAGCCCAAAGAGAAAGTTTATGTTTGGTTGAATAACCAAGTTCAAATTCTGTTCGACATAATGGCACAAGTTCAACATTTGTTTTTGGTTCAAATGCCCTATCAATTTCGGGACATGCATTTACATTGAATGAAAGTGTTAGAACAACCGAAGTGACTAGTGATAGTTTTTTGAAAGGTATTATCATATGTTTTTGAGTGACTGATTTATGATTTATTATACTCTATTTATGTTTTGATGAAAATCATCATTTTTCATCAAAAATTCTCGGCTAATCAGTCACGGAAAAATGATGATTTGAAAAACAGTAATAAAATCAATAACTTAGAACAAGAATGAATAATAAAAACAGTAATAAAATCAACTACTTAGAAAAAGGCTAACTACAAAGTGAAGACGAAAACCTATGAGATTTATCTTACATATGAATGAAATAAACAAGGGGGAGAGAGGGAGAAACTGAATAATATATATACCCTTAGTCTGTCAGTTTTTCGAGTAATAAAATCAACTGCTTAGACACATCATATTTCCATTATATAGTCTGTCAGTTTTTCTTACTAGAGTTCTGACTGTCAATGTCTATTTACAAAGTCTCTTGACTAGATTACATTATAAATATCCATAAATCAAAAAGAGAGAACTCTAATGACTACACCTATTGTTGACCGTAGAACAATGCTAAAGAACTTTCTGAAAGACAATAAGGTTGAAGTGACTTTCAGAAAAGTAAATGGCGAAACACGAGTAATGAATTGTACTTTATGCGAAGATTTCATTCCTGGCAAATTAGACAATAACATTGGTATAAAACCTCCACCTAAAATCAATGACAATGTTTTAGCAGTGTATGACCTTGACAAAAACTCATGGCGTTCTTTTCGAATTGATAGCATAATCGAAACTAAATTACTATAAAGGAAAACATATGAACAGGAAACTTTTTACTCTATCTCTCGTTGGCGGATTAGCTCTAATGATGAGCACCGGATGTAGTCGTATTACTTTTGATGGACTTCAGTACGATAGGTTCGTCACTATCTATGAGGTGGCTTCTGACTTACAGACTAAGTGTGCAGACCCATCAGCAATTCGTAAAGACACTCAATCAATTAAGCAGTATGTTCAACACATGGCAACATATGCGGAGTTTAGGTCTAACAGCCCTGAAATACAACGTTCATCTAAAGCATTGTTAGACATGGTTAGAGAATTCAGCGATAAGTATACAGAAGGTTCTACTCCTCCAAGTGTTCCGTACTGTACAGAGAAAATGAACAACATAGCAAGCGGTGCCAAGCTCATCGCGTCTACTTTAGGAGCTCAATAACATGGAACTAAACGACTTTTTACTATCACCTGTACCAGTTGTCAAAGACTTAGCTGAAAGAAGCCAACGTATTATTCAACTACATGAAAACAAAGAAATTTCCACAACTGAATACATTGAACTATTGAACGACTTGACTGACCTGAAAAACATCAACGAAGACATGGTAGAGTTGCAAGCAGTCAAAGAATTTTGGGACCTTATGGACCTATTGAAGAACTTGAAATTTTTAGCAACAATAATCTGATAACCACTTCACATTTTATATCATAGAGACTATTTACATCTATAAGTCTCTATGATATTATAGCATTATACAAATTGATGAATGGAAAACGAAGATGGGCATAACATTGAGTAGAGAGAGTTTTTTGCATATTCTTGCACAAGATGCATTGTCACGTGGATTACCTGAAGCATTGTATCTCAATCATGTTGATGGTAAAGTTCGAGAAGCTAACATCAAAGACAGGTCTTTTGATGTCTTCTTCAAAGTTATCTGGGCTCTAAAGCAAGAAGCTAATCGAATGTTGATCAATGCTATTGATCAACAAGATGAGTTCTATGTAACTATGGCTCGTTCAAATCTGAAAATTTTGGAAGCCATCATATAAATAAACTTTTTACTAAGAAATGGAAATGAAACAATGAAACAAAATGTTTTGCTAATATCAGTAGCAATCATTGCTACTTTATCAGGTTGTGCTCAAACTACTGGTTATAGACCAGTAATTGATCCTTATGGCGATCCGAATGCGGCTTATATTGGACAAGATGATGCACAGTGCAAACAATTAGCTAGTGATAACTCTGGTGCCACTAAAGATGCTGCTACTAATGGTGTTGCTGGAGCTTTACTTGGTGGTGCTGCAGGTGCAGTAGGTGGTGCATTCTTGGGTAATCCGGGTATGGGTGCTGCAATTGGTGCTTCGACGGGTGCTTTGGGTGGCGTAGCAAAAGGTGCTATTGAAGGCGATGAAACATATAAACGTATCTATCGCAACTGTCTTAGACAGCGTGGCCACCGTGTTTTAGATTGAGAAATGAATTATCAAAAAATATATAATCAAATAATTGAAAGAGCTCTACATAGAGCTCTTTCAAAGAAAGAGGCTAATCTTATATTAGGTTATTCGGAAGCACATCATATTTTACCTAAATGCTTGGGTGGAACTAATGAAAAAACTAATATAGCTCATCTTTCTGCCCGAGAACATTTTATAGCTCATATTTTATTGACAAAAATATATCCTAATAGTGGACACTTGATTTTAGCATGTCATCGATTATTACACGATAAACAGGGAGATAAGCTAAATGGAAAAAAATATGAAATCTTAAAAAAGAAAATAAATTGCTATCAAAAAACACAAAATAAATATACAAATCAAAAAATATTAGAAGTTTCTAAAAAGTATACGGGACAAACAAAAGAAACATCGCCCAGAGTAGCAAAAATGGCTCAAACTCTATCCGGACGAAATAAAAAAAATAATCAAGGCATATTAGAAATGTCTAAAAAATTATCAGGACGATCAAAAGAAACACATGAATATATTGCTAATCATTCAAGGATAATGACCGGTCGAACTAAAGAAACACATCCAAGTGTGGCAAGAATGGCTGAGAAATTGACAAAAATTTCTAAAGAGCATACAAAATTATTAGTAGAAAAAAGATTATCGGGGGTCCCAGGAATAGAAATATATAACTGGTTAGTGAACGAATTAGATTATAATGTTCATTATTCAATAGTATCAAAAATATTCAATAGAGAAAAACATTTATATTCTTAGAAAGAGAACTATATGAAAGATATAGATTTTGAAAAATTTGAATTATCAAGCTTAGATACTTCTAAGCTAACAGAAGACCATATCATAGCAGTTGGGATTGACCCTAAAAATTTGCCATCTAATAAAGCAAAGGAGTATGCTGAAGCTGTAGCTGAAGTAGCTAAGAAAGCTTTTCATCCAGCAAAAACTGTCATTTATCAACAAGGTTCAATAGTATTCAAAGTTATCAACAAAGGTGAAATAGAAGATGAACAAATCATTACTGCAACAAATTAGAGACAGGTCACTTCAAGCTCGTAAAGACAAAACTCCTGAAGCAACCTTCTTGGTTACGTTATTGGGTGAAGCTTCTCGTCCTGGTAAAGACAAGGGCAACCGTGAAAGCACTGATGAAGAAGTCTTACAGGTTCTGAAAAAGTTTCGAGCAGGTGCAGTTGAAATGCTTGATGTTTTTCAACGAGTTGAAGACGTAGATAAGATCATAGTGACTAAACGTGAGATTAGCATTTTGGATGAATATCTTCCACAACTGATGTCTGATTATGAACTTGAAAACATCATCGCTAAGTTCGTTGTTGATGCTGATAAGCCACCAAGTATGGGTACAATCATGGCTTTCTTGAAAGCCAATTATGCTGGTCAATACGATGGTAAGTCTGCTTCTACGTTTGCAAAAACTGCTTTGGAGGAACTATGAATAAAGATTGGTTTTTAGTACTTGGGTTTATTAGTGGAGTATTGATAGGTGTGTTTGCTTTGAATGTTATTAAGAAGAATAATGCTGCATCATCTTCTCAAAAAACTGAACAAGTAGTTGAACAGACACCCGCAATAAAAGATCAACTTCCAGAACAAATTGAACTCTTATGTATCAAAGACAAACTTTTTGTTCGTGATCATTTTGGAGATGGCAGTTTAGTTCAAGTTGCGGCAGGTGGTTCAAACTCTACATCATGTGATTGATATATGAAACTTTATGTGAGATGGTTACTTATCGGAATGCTACTTATGGTACTTATAGTACCAATGTTGAAGTATGCCGATAAATCTCGCCAAACATCTGAAAATGTGATACAATGTATTGGTTCAGTAACTTTCTCACAAGACTTTATTGAAGCCTGGTGGCCATATGAAAGTGAAAATCTTGAACGTATAAGATGTAATGATTGAATAGCTTAATAGGCAAAGTGCTCCACCTTGGGTAGAGGATGGGTTCGATTCCCATCATATAAGTGGACGACTCGTAAATCCGCATGGAGAGATGAAGGTTCGAACCCTTCTTCAATCATCCCCCTTTTTTTGAACGTGTAACATACTAAAAGAGTATAAAAAATGTCAATAAACCTTCAAAGTAATCCGGATGTTCTAATCGCAGACTTAGTCGAACTTGCACGACATTATGGTTGGCATGGTGACTTTATTGAAGTTGAAGAGTTTGTACGATGGTCAATTGATAGACTTGGTAAAGATGGGAATGATTACGAATTGGAGCCATATGATGACTAATCTTATTTCCAATATGGAAGATGAACTGTATTCATTTTCAACATCACCAGATGCAGATAACTCTAAGTGGATGATGTGTGATTTATTGAAAAATAAAACTCATTTACCCTTTATCATATTTGCACTAACAAAAGATTGTGTATCAGACGATAATGGCCCAAGACTTCGATTTGCTATTCATGAAGGTAATGTGGTTCATACAAGTACAGAACTAAAGTCTGTCTTTTTTGGTCAAACGTATTCAAAAACTTTGCATGAAATCAATCCTATTGATAAAATGAAGCTATTTGAGTTTATCGATAAAAATCGACAAGCTTTATTAGACTTTTGGAACGTCAAAATCAACCGAGCAGATTTCGAAGAAAGGATTGTTCCTTGGGATGATAAATAGTATAATGCTTCCATCTTTCCCATTTACTGGAGATTATACATCATGAAGAAACTTATCCTTTCGTTAGCTTTATTACTGACATCGTTGTCAGTAAGAGCTTATGATGATTACTACTATGAAACCCGTCCTATTGCACCAGCACAAGGATTTAGCTTTGCAGTTCCGGGATTTTCTATGAGCCTATCGTCACCCTCTTATTATGTTGCTCCACCAGTTTATGTTGCTCCACCTCCACGAGTGTATTATGTAGAACCACCAGTGAGAAGATACTGGACAAGACCTACTTCTTCTTACTATTACAGAAATGGTCACAATCATCATCACAATAGAAGACATCATGATCACGATTAGCCTAGACCGTTTTATCATATTCGGACTTCTCCTGATTATCTTTATGTTAGCAGCAAAAATTGACATTGACTATTTACATTCGTCTTCGACTAGTTTACAATGTCAACCATCGATAACTAATCAAAGATTAGAAGAAAATAATGAAATTTTTGCTACATCGTCAACACTTACATGATACGAGGAAATAGAAGATGAAAAAAATTATTGGAACCCTGTTAGTATTATTTTTTGCTATCTTTTTGTTTTACCTGTTCAATTATGAACAGGCAAAAAATCAACACGAATTCAGACAAAACTGCGAAGCCTTAGGTGGTATTATTACTGATGATGAATATGGTAATCAAATTTGCATTCGTCGTAAAATAGAAATCGAACAAGTATCGTAACCTAATACATATGGGCCTGTAGCTGGAAGGTTCAAGCGGACCGCTCATAACGGTTTGATGTAGGTTCGATTCCTACCTGGCCCACCATTTTTATAGTTATCTCCATAAATAATGTTATATTCAAACATTATAAGGAGATAACGATATGTCAGAAGAAAACAAAGAACCTGTCAAACCTGCTCAATTGGATACATTGGGCATTCTAGACGATGGCAAAATTGATATGCAAGATGCAAAGAGGATCATTCGGTCGAAAACTGTGTGGGTCAATCTTTTAGCGTTTGTAGCATTCTTCTTGCAGAGCAAGTATGGATATGTCATGGACGAGGGTATGCAAGCGCAAATCCTAACTGTCATCAACATCGGACTTCGCTACATCACTTCTTCTCCAATCGTTTGGAATAGTGGTCCAAAATCTGAGACGAAGTAATAAATGCATTATCAAATAAAGCATAAGACAGAAATATCTGAACGAAGATATACTTTGTCTTATGCTAAAGATCATCCTTATTCAATTTCATCAATTGACGATTGTCGAA
>Ga0172367_10002068_pt1 | contig 28041 bp, 19 predicted proteins | sample Lak10m_FD_114542 | JGI IMG/M metagenome (GOLD analysis project Ga0172367, IMG submission 114542) | Freshwater microbial communities from Kabuno Bay, South-Kivu, Congo - kab_022012_10m | ecosystem: Environmental > Aquatic > Freshwater > Lake | place: Democratic Republic of the Congo: South-Kivu...
TTCTCGGAAACAGCCGGAACGGTCTGCCTGGATCAAAACCTTGCCATGGAAAATTCGATTGCTCCAGGAGGCACCAATGCACGCCATTGCAGGGGGATGAAAGTTTTGTCAGTCAAGCAGGATTACTCTCTTAGCTAGGTGTCCGTGAATGCTGGGCAAGATCATAAAGCCAACCGCAGCGATGAGCAGACGATTACGTCAGGGTGCATGCCTGCGCCAAAACCACGATTTGACGGTTTAAGACGTTGTCCGCAGTTTTCATCAGCGCTTATAAATATTAAAAGAGAAATTAAATTCATGGTTATTACAAGCAACCGTCAGTTCTGTTGAAAAGTGCCATTATTCCATTATATTCAATCACTTGAAGAATTCGAACGCTGTGGACAAAGCGACCCTGCCTATCTCATCAGCTTGTGGATAACTCGGACCAAAAGCCCAAGAGAACGACCGAACCAGAGTTATTCACAGGTCTGAAAGGATATTTTCCACTGTTATTTGAACGTACCGATTCTGGCCATCAGAGATACTCAACCTTCTCGGTCGTTGGTGGGGTGGTCGCCAAATACCATAATAGATGGTTTGTCAATAGGTAATGAAAATATTTTTGTGGCCGCTATTATTATAAAAATATAAAGAATTAAACCATTTATTGTTACAAGCGCCCACAAAGGCTGTGGATATCACAGAAAACTCATTTATATCAATGAGTTGAAGCATCTGAATACTGTGTACAAGAGCGCATGGAGATGCGATGAAAGCTGTGGATAAAACCGGATGGCATCATGCGGAGGCCGTTCGCTACGGGTTATACACAGCCCTGCGGGACGCTTATCCACTTCATTTGGAACTGTCAGGCTGTATTCAGCGGCATCTGTGGTATGTAAGGAAGTACGCTCTGCGCGGCAAATTTCGGCAGCGTTTGCCCGGTCAACAGCTTGTCCATCGCCAGCAAGTTACCTAGCGCGGGCGTGGTCTCCTTGTCTGGAATGTCCTGATTTACCGTTGCTTCAACGAATCAATAAAAGTGGCAGCGCGATCCCACCACCGATCTCATCATGTCTAACGGAGGGATTTCTGACCAAATTGTCTCTCAGGCTTGGCCGGTTTTGGGGTTGCGCCGGTGGCTGCAATTACCGCCCTTGGAGATCTTCAAGAAGGCCGCGTTCTCGCGGAAAGCCTGTACCAGAGAGGCTGGCTCGGCCTGCGGATGACTGAGGGTCAGCCGGGTTTGGCTACCTTGGCCGGCTCAGGTATGTGGGTGTTCTGATAATCAATGGGCGGGTGATCACGAATGCCATCATTAGCGCCGGCTGATGCCTGCGCCCTCCAGGGCTTCGCGCACCTTCTTGGCGGCATCGACGATGAGCCAGGCGTCTTCCTTCTCGGCCGTGTGCCGCAGGTAATCTTCGAAAGTCAGTCCCTTGAGGAATTCGTCCAGGGCCCAGGCTTCCGGTTCGGGCAGGCTCACGGTGATGGTCACCCATTTTTTGGTTTCGTGCATGGCTGGTGTTTCCTCTGCAAGGGGTTGTCTGGAGCGAGGGGCTTTCCCGGCTCTACGGCCGAGCGTCAGCCCCGATGATGTCTCGCGCCGGCATGGCGGCGCGAGGGAAGGATACAGCCGCTTGCCCCGCGCGTCATGGGCCTTTGGATCAAGGTGCATATTTGATAAGGGTCAGATCATCGCCCGTGGCGGGTAGGTTGCTGAAGCCGGCCGCGTAAACGCTGCCGTCTGGTCCAGCGGCCACGCCAAAGGCCATGTCCATCTGATGTCCAGGGCCATCATAGCGAGTGGTCCACGCCACCGCGCCGCTGGGGGTGTATTTGAGCGTCGCCCAGTCGGAGTACACCGCCAGGTTGGTGTAACTGGCGCCCGTGACCAATGCATTGCCGGCTTTGTCCAGGGCCAGGCCATAGGCTTTGTCATCACCCTTGCCGGGTCCATCATAGCGCTTGACCCACAGTTGTGCGCCGGTCGGGGAATATTTCACGGTCGCATAGTCATAGAAGGCGCTCTTCCAGGCGCTCTGCCCGGTGACATAGACTTCGCCGTTGGAGTTTGCCACGACGGCATGGGCCAGGTCATCGCTTTGCGGCAGCGGGTTGTAAATTCGCACCCATTGGCGGGCGCCATTCGGGGCATACTTCAGGGTGAGAAAGCTGTAGCAGACATTGCCGCTGCATCCTTCGCCGCGCGAGCCGGTCACGATCACGTTGCCTTGCGGGTCCAGTGTCAGCGACTCGCCCCAGTCCTCGATGGAAGCCGTTCCATTGTAGAGTCGCGTCCAGAGGACCGTGCCGGCCGGGCTGTATTTCTGGACGATCACGTCCTGAAAATTGAGGTAACTGACGAGCGTGTAACCCGTGACATAAGCGTTTCCCGCCGTATCAACCCCAACGGCAAGGAATTCGTCGTTATCGTTCTTGAGCCCGTTGTAACGCCGTGCCCAGAGTTGCGTGCCGGTGGGGTTGTATTTGATGAGTACGGCATCGTGATAGGTGTTGACCGTGGACGAGCCCTTGCCCGCCACATAGATATTGCCCGCCGCATCGGCGGCAACCGCGTTGCCGGCCTCGTGACCGGTGTCACCCAGAAAATAGCGTTTTTTCCACTTGATCACGCCATTCGTGTCCAGCTTGACCGTCATGATGTCGGGCAGGCCGATACCGCGCGTGCCGAGTGACAGGCCGGTGACGATGACATTGTCCTGTGCATCCAGGGTCATGGCCTTGGGTTCATCCAGGCCGTTGTGGTTGTCAACCCCGTTGATGCTCTGGGACCAGAGGAGGGCCCCCGCGGGCGTGTACTTGCGAACGACATAGTCGTAATAGCTCATGGCGTCGCCGAAACTCTGACCAAACACCACGATGTTGCCTTTCGAGTCCACCTTGACGCCTCGTGCGTCATCGGCGCCGTTCGAAAAGCCGTTGTAAGTCCGCACCCATCTGAGCGCGCCGCCATCGGGCGCGGCCTGGGCGGGCGGCGTCAGGATGGCCGCGATGATGAGGACAACGGCGGATCTCCATAGTTGTTTGAGGTGGCGCTGATTCGATCCATCATCCTTGCGGCCATTGCTGTTATTGCTTGCGTTCATCGTCATGTCTCCAGGCAAAGGTACAAATCCGATTCCTTGACGGCCATTCTCACTTTTCTTGAGTCTCATCCTCCTTCAGAGCTTGAATCCAGGCCGTATAGCCCCGCCAGGATGACGTCCCTATGACTGGATGTCGGCGTTCCGGGGGTTTGAACGAGGTCTGGTTCAAAATGAGCATGGCAGGTTCTTGGTGGCGTACAGGTCTATTACAATTCCTGGAGATTGCAAGAGAATGAGTGAAACACCGGTCAGGGGGACGCATGATGCAGGAGCGGTTAGGTCCGGGGCGCCTGGTATCCGTAATCGATACGGGTTCATCGGGAAGTCTCTCGCCAGTACCTGCCGGCATTCCTTGTCGCTATGGCGGGGGTTTGATTCAAAATGAGCGTGGCTTGTGCCTTGATCATCGTGGCTCTCAAGGCGGATGCATGGAACGTAGCTTGCCTGAATCAGTCCGGCTGCCTCTACGGATGGATGAGCGAGTAAAGATTCATTTGAAATCCCCTAACCCCTGTCCTCTCCCGGTAGGCGGGGGAGTTCATGTATCTTTACCTGCTCATCTATCCATACCTCTGTCGCCGTAGTGCCCCTGAATTGCCTTGAGCACGAGTTTTTTCCACATCGGTGCAGAAATTCAGGACAATGGCATGTCCATATCCTAGACAGACAGCGCGAATCGCCGTGGTCCGATGATCGGGTCAGTCATCATTCGCCGCTATAACGGTGTTGGCTTGTTATAGATTACGCAGTGAAAACGCTTCATTTGAATTCCCCACACCCCAACCCTTCCCTTTCAATGGGGGAGGGGATTTCCGCCAGTGCTGCAGATACGGATGCCAGGGGGGAGGAAATGTATCTTTCTCAGCCCTTTCATCCCCACCATGATTTGAAGCCATCCCCATGACCTACCACGATTTACGCGATTTCATCCGCCATCTGGAAGCGATCGGCGAACTCAAGCGTATTGGTTACGCGGCGGACCCGCATCTGGAAATCACCGAAATCTGCGACCGCACACTCAAGGCGGCAGGACCCGCCCTGCTGTTCGAACGTCCCAAAGGCTACGACATGCCCTTGCTCGGCAATCTGTTCGGGACGCCGGGGCGCGTCGCACTGGGCATGGGGCAGGATTCGGTGCTGGCATTGCGCGAAGTGGGCCGGTTGCTGGCCTTTCTCAAGGAGCCGGAGCCGCCCAAGGGCTTTCGCGACATGTTCGATAAACTACCGATATTCAAGCAAGTGTTGAACATGCCGGCCAAAGTGGTGCGCCATCCGCCCTGTCAGGAGACGATCCTGGGCGGGTCCCAGATCGACCTTAGCCGCTATCCGATCCAGACTTGCTGGCCGGGGGATGCCGGGCCGCTGATCACCTGGGCGCTGGTGATCACCCGCGGGCCGCACAAGGAACGGCAGAACCTGGGCATCTACCGTCAGCAGGTCATCGGCAAAAACAAGACCATCATGCGCTGGCTGGCGCATCGCGGCGGCGCACTGGATTTCCGTGACTGGCAGGAAGCCCATCCCGGTGAGCCGTTCCCCGTGGCGGTGGCCTTGGGCGCCGATCCCGCCACCATTCTCGGCGCGGTCACACCGGTGCCCGACACGCTGTCGGAATACGCCTTCGCCGGACTGCTGCGCGGCTCGAAGACGGAGGTTGCCAAGTGCCTGACCTCCGATCTGCAGGTGCCGGCCAGCGCCGAGATCGTGCTGGAGGGTTTCCTCTATCCCGGCGAGATGGCGCCGGAAGGGCCGTTCGGCGACCACACCGGCTATTACAACGAGGTCGGCGACTTCCCGGTCTTCACCATCGAACGCATTACCCAGCGCGCCGATCCCATCTATCACAGCACCTATACCGGCCGTCCGCCGGACGAACCGGCCGTGCTGGGCGTGGCGCTGAACGAGGTATTCGTGCCCATTCTGCAGAAGCAGTTTCCCGAGATCGTCGACTTCTACCTGCCGCCCGAGGGTTGTTCCTACCGGCTGGCGGTGGTCAGCATCAAGAAACAGTATCCGGGTCACGCCAAGCGCGTCATGGTCGGCGTCTGGGGCTTTCTGCGCCAGTTCATGTATACCAAGTTCGTCATCGTCGTGGATGACGACGTTGACGCCCGCAACTGGCAGGACGTCATCTGGGCCATCACCACGCGAATGGACCCGATCCGTGACCTGACCCTAATCGATAACACGCCGATCGACTACCTGGATTTCGCCTCGCCGGTGTCCGGTCTGGGTTCCAAGGCTGGTTTCGACGCCACCAACAAATGGCCCGGCGAGACGAATCGCGAATGGGGATTGCCCATCGTCATGGATGCCGATGTCAAGCAGCGAGTGGACGCGGTGTGGGAGAGCCTTGGCATCGGCTCGCCATGAACGCGATACGACCCCTGGAGCCCCGTACCCTGTACGAGCAACTGCTGGAATTGCCGGAGCATCTGACCGGCGAAATCCTCGGTGGCGAGCTGCATACCCAGCCGCGACCCTCGGGGCGGCATGGCCTGACCGAAACCAGCCTGGGCGCCAGCCTGGTTCCGCCTTTCCAGCGCGGCAGAGATGGGCCCGGTGGCTGGTGGATCATTGTCGAACCGGAAATCCATTTCGTCCGCGACACGGTGGTCGCGGTGCCGGACCTGGCCGGTTGGCGCCGCGAGCGGATGCCCGCGGTTCCGGAGGGTCATCGCTTCGAGGTGGTCCCGGACTGGGTCTGCGAAATCCTGTCGCCCGCCACCGCTCGCAAGGATCGCGCCCTGAAATTGCCGCTGTACGCGGAATACCGGGTGGCGCATGCCTGGCTGGTGGACCCGCTGGCGCGAACGCTGGAGGCGTTTTCGCTCCGCGCGGAGGGTTGGCTGCTGATTGCCACGCTCAAGGATGACGAGGCCGTGAGCGTGCCGCCCTTCGATGCCATCACGTTCTCACTGGCGGATTTGTGGACCTGAGCCATGACCGGGTCACGCATTCGCGCCGGTAGGCGATGCATGCCATCGGAGGGTGGATGGCGAGCCTGTTGAATTGTTCTCCCTCACGGGTTTCCGCTGGATGCCCCGTGATTGTCCAATTGAAAGGAAACATCATGTACCGACTCTGTATTGCGATTCTGTTATTGGCGAGCGTTGGCTTCCCCCATGCCGAGGAGAAGGTTGCGGGGCCATCGGTGCAGATCACGCCGCAATTACGCGAGCGCATCTCGATCGAGCCAGTGGAATCCCTTCAGCTCAGTGACACCCTGCGTTTGCCGGGCCGGGTGGCTCTGGACGAGCACCGGGTCGCCCGCATCGGGCCGAGCATCAGCGGGCGGGTCGTCGACATTCGCGCCTTCGTCGGTCGGGATGTCAAGAAGGGCGAGGTGCTGGCCATGCTGAACAGCACGGAGTTGAGCAATGCCCAGGCGTCCTACCTGAAGGCCAAGACTCAGGTGGGTTTGATGCGGCTGACCGTGGAACGGGCCCGACGGCTCTTCAATGAAGGCATCATCAGCGAGGTGACCCTCCGTGAACGCGAGGCCGGCCTCGCCGAAGCCGAGGTGGAATTGCGGGCGCTGGCGGATCAGTTGGGCATCATGGGCATGAGCGAGCAGGCCATCCAGAAGCTGACCGACACCGGGCAGATCAACTCGATGACGCCAGTCACCGCGACCCTGACCGGCACGGTGATCGAGCGCAAGATTTCGGTCGGTACCATCGCCGAAATTTCCGACGAGTTGTTCACGGTGGCTGATCTCAGCCGGGTCTGGGTGGCCGCGGAAGCCCCCGAACAGGACGCCCATGTGGTGCAGGTGGGTAGTCGGGTCGAGGCCATCATCCCGGCGCTGCCCCGGCAGCATTATGTCGGCAAGATCGTCTTCATCGCCGATACGGTCAAGCCGGAGACGCGCACCGTGACCATGCGCATGGAGGTGGAGAATCCACAGCGTGCGATCAAGCCGGAAATGCTCGCCGATCTGGTCATCAATCGGCGTACGGAGCAGGCTCTCAGCGTCCCCGCTCGGGCGGTGTTGCGCGAAGGAGACCGTGACCATGTTTTCGTTGAACTGGCCAAGGACCGCTTCGAACTGCGACCGGTCAGTCTGGATGCGGACCGTTATGGCCGTCGCCGGGTCTGGGCGGGTCTGAAGGAGGGCGACCGCATCGTGGTCGAAGGCGCTTTTCACCTGAATAACGTCCGCAATCTCAAGGAACTGGAGTAGGCCGTGATCGAGAATATCGTCCGGACGGCGCTCAATCAGCGCATCGTGGTCGCCGTCATCGCCCTGGGTCTCATCGCTTTCGGCATCCTCCAACTGAAACAACTGTCTGTGGATGCCTTCCCGGATGTGACCAATGTCCAGGTTCAGGTGGCCGCCGAGGCGCCGGGCCGCTCACCCGAGGAGGTGGAGCGCTTCGTCACCGTGCCGCTGGAAATCGCCATGACCGGCCTGCCGGGCCTGGTCGAGATGCGCTCGGTCAACCGCAACTCCCTGTCGCAAATCGTGCTGGTCTTCACCGAACAGACGGATATCTATTTCGCCCGGCAACTGGTGCTGGAGCGCCTGATCGAGGTCGGTTCGCGCATGCCGGAAGGGGTCACGCCGGTGCTGGGCCCGGTATCCTCGGGGTTGGGCGAGGTCTACCAGTACACCCTGGAACTGCCTTCGGATGGCCAGCGCGCGCTCACCGACGAGGAACTGACCGACCGCCGTACCATTCAGGATTGGGTAGTACGCCCCCTCTTGCGTGGCGTGCCCGGCGTCGCCGAAATCAACTCCATTGGCGGCTACGAGCGGCAATATCAGGTGGAACCCGATCCCGACCGACTGCGCCACTATGGTCTGACGCTCAAGGACGTCTACACCGCGCTGGGGCTGAACAATGCCAACAGCGGCGGGGGCAAGCTGCCGCATTATGACGAGCAGTATCTGATCCGCGGCGTCGGCCTGATCAAGAGCGTGGAGGACATCGGCGATATCGTGCTCAAGGAGTCTGACGGCATTCCCATTCATGTGCATGATGTCGCCAATGTGAGCATTGGCAAGGCGGTGCGCTCCGGGGCGGTGATCAAGAACGGCGTGACCGAATCGGTGGGCGGCATCGTCATGATGTTCCGCGGCGGCAACGCCAAGCGCATCGTCAGCGACATCAAGGCCCGGGTCAATGAAATCAACCAGCAGGGCATGCTGCCCGGTGATCTGCAGATCGTGCCGTTCTATGACCGGTCCGAGCTGGTCGACGCGGCCATCCATACCGTCGGCAAGGTGTTGCTGGAGGGCATCGCCCTGGTTGTCGTGGTGCTGTTCATTTTCCTCGGTGACATCCGTTCCAGCCTGATCGTGGTGGCGACCCTGATCATCACCCCGCTCTGTACCTTCATGGTCATGAACCACTATGGCATCTCCGCCAACCTGATGTCGCTGGGGGGGCTGGCCATCGCCATCGGCATGATGGTGGACGGCTCCGTGGTGGTGGTGGAGAACGCCTTCAGCCACCTGGGCACGCATGCGGCCAATGATCCCGCCAGCAAGGGCCGCGTGTTGCTGCGCGCCACCCGCGAGGTAGGCACGCCGGTGCTGTTCGGCGTGGGCATCATCTGCCTGGTATTCCTGCCGCTGATGACCCTGGAAGGCATCGAGGGCAAGCTGTTCGCGCCGCTGGCCTATACCATCGCCATCGCCCTGTTCATCTCGCTGATCGTGTCGCTGACCCTCTCGCCGGTGCTTTGCTCCTACCTGCTCAAGGGTGGCGCCGAACATGACACCTGGCTGATCGCGGTTCTGAAGCGACCCTATCTGGCCATGCTGGACCTCGCCCTGGCGCGACCGAAGAGCGTGGTTGTGGTGGCTGTCGCGCTGCTGGCGGCGAGTTTGTCGCTGATTCCCTTCCTGGGCAGTTCGTTCATCCCGGAAATGTTGGAAGGGAGCATCGTGACCGGCATCAACCGGGTTCCCAGCATTTCGCTGAAGGAATCCATCCGGCTGGAGTCCGAGGCCATGCGGCTGGTCAAGGAGGTGCCTGGCGTGGCCCAGGTGGTTTCGCAACTGGGGCGCAGCGAGAGTCCGACCGACTCGCAGCCGGAGAATGAATCCACCCCGATCGCCACCCTGCTGCCGCGTGATCAACTGCCCGAGGGCTGGGACCAGAACACGGTCATGGAGAAACTCCGCGAGAAGCTGGCGGTGCTGCCGGGGGTGCAGATCGTCATGGCGCAACCAATTTCCGACCGCGTCGACGAGATGGTGACCGGCGTGCGTTCCGATATCGCGGTCAAGGTTTTCGGCGACGACCTCGTTCAGCTCAAGCGCACCGCCGACGAGATCATCAGGGTGCTGAACACCATCCAGGGCGCGGCCGACGTGCGCGTGGAACGGCTCACCGGCCAGCAGGCGCTGACCATCGACATCGACCGCCGCGCCATCGCCCGGCACGGCATCAACGTTTCCGACGTCAACGACATCATCGAAACCGCCATCGGCGGGCGGGTGAGCACCGAAGTCTACGAAGGCGAGCGGCGCTTCTCGGCGGTGGTGCGGTTCCCCGAATCCTTCCGTGGCAGCACCGAGGCTATTGGCCAGATCCTGCTCAAATCGCCCAACGGCGCGCTGGTGCGACTGGAAGATCTGGCCCGACTCAGTGTGGTGGACGGTCCGGCGCAGATCAGCCGAGAGATGGCCAAGCGTCGCATCGTCATCGGCGCGAATGTCCGTGACCGTGACCTCGGCGGTTTCGTGGCCGAGCTGCAAAAGGCCGTGGCGGACAAGGTCAAGCTGCCGGACGGCTATTTCCTGAAATGGGGCGGCCAGTTCGAGAACCTGGAGCGCGCCACCAAACGGTTGGCCATCATCATCCCGGTAACCATCGGCGCGATCTATTTCCTGCTGTTCATGCTGTTCAACTCACTCCGTTTTGCCGGGCTCATCATTCTGGTGCTGCCCTTCGCTTCGATGGGCGGGATCATCTCCCTGTTCGTGACCGGCGAGTACCTCTCGGTGCCCGCCTCGGTCGGCTTCATCACCCTGTGGGGGATCGCCGTGTTGAATGGCGTGGTGCTGGTGACCTACATCCGCGCCTTGCGTCAGGGCGGCAAGTCGTCCGAAGTCTCGGTGCGCGAGGGTTGCATCCAGCGCTTTCGGCCGGTCATGATGACGGCCACGGTCGCCATGCTGGGCTTGATTCCGTTCCTGTTCGCCACCGGACCCGGCTCCGAAGTGCAACGCCCCCTGGCCATCGTGGTCATCGGCGGACTCATCACCTCGACCCTGCTCACCCTGGTGGTGGTGCCCGCGCTGTATCGCTGGTTCGAGGAGCCCGTGGTGAATAAAGGGCATCGCTAGGTCATTTTGACCGACGTCCGTTTGAATACGGCAACCATCCCGTGACTGGAGCTCGCCGAGGCCAGCTCCATGGCACGCGGGCCGACAGTTGATGCCCGTTCCCGTATCACCCTTCAGATCCTTCTGGAGTGAATCTCCATCCATGTTGTTTCATCGCTTCCTGCTGATTGCCCTGCTGTCGTTTTTGACTTTCGGACTCTCCCGGCCCGCCTGTGCCGGTGAGAACCATGATGCCCCCGCGCCCAAGGTCAAGGAATGGCAGAGGACCCTGGAAAGGGCGGAACGGGAATTGAACTCGGAGGACGTTTCCGATCAGCGGCTGACGATCTTGCGGGAGAATCTCATACAACTCGAAGGCACGATCCGGTCCGCCCGTGACGTCGCCTTGGGTCAGGCCAAGGAACTCAAGCATGATCTCGAAGCGCTGGGACCGCCGCCCGCGGAGGGCGCTCCGGACGAGGCGGCGGGCGTCGCCTCGCGTCGCAAACTCCTCAATGAAGATACGGCCAATGCCGAGGGTATCGCCAAGGAGGCGGAACTGCTGATCATCAGGGCGGGCCGCGCGGCCGAGAGCATCAAACAGTTGCGGCGCATTCGCTACACGGAGCGTACCCTGATGCGCACCCAGTCGCCGCTGAGTCCGCGCTATTGGGCCAAGACCCTGCCCGAATGCTCCCTCATCGGGACCTCCGTTTACACAGCCATCACGTCCGGTCTGAGCCAGGAGGAGGTGACTTCTCGCCTGGGGATCAATCTGGCGATGGGGCTTGGGATGGCGCTCATGCTGGCTTTTCCCCTGCGGTTATGGCTGGCGCGCCGTATCAATCGTCTGTTGCCATCCGGCCAGCCGTCCGAGGGGCGGCGTTTGCTGGTCGCCCTGCTGACAGCGGCGCTGAATGCCTGTCTGCCCTCGCTGGCGGCTATCGCCCTGTATCTGAGTCTCGGTCTGGATCAGGTTCCGACACCGGAGGTCATGGAGTTGGCGGAGGCGACGTTGGTTGGCGTGATGGCGGCGTTCATCATCACCAGTTTTTCCCTGGCCGCCTTGCGTCCGCGGCGGTCGGATCTGCGGCTGGTGGATTTATCCGACGTGGGCGCCCGCACCATTCACGCCGTGGTCATCGGATTGACCGCCGTGTTTGCGCTGGATCATGTCGTGAGCGTCTTTCTGGGGCAACGCGATGTCAACGTTGAAATCATCACCCTTCAGAATCTGGTATTTGGCGGGCTGGTCGCATTGATGCTGGCGGGGCTGCTGAGGCCGGCCCTCTGGTCATCGGTGGAATCCGGCGAGGACCCTGCCGCGTGGTTCAGCCTGCGCAGACTCCTGAAAGTGCTGATCTTCGCCATCATCGTGACCTCCTTGCTGGGCTATTCGGCGCTATCGCGACTGCTGGCCAGTCACATGGTGATTTCGGTCGGTTTTCTGGTGCTTATCTGGTTGATGCTGAGGGTAGGCGAGGAACTCGTTGCCCATCTGGTGAGCGCCCGGAGCCGCACGGGCATTTATCTGCAACGGCAACTCGCCTTGTCGGAGGACGGCGCGGAGATGCTGGGTTTCTGGCTGATCGCCGCGCTCAAGGGCATCATCATCGTTGCAGGCTTCCTGAGTTTGCAAATGCTCTGGAGCCTGGACCGGCGCGATGCCTTGCTCTGGCTGGAGCAGATGTTCCATGGCTTCAAGCTGGGCGGCATGAGCATTTCATTGGCCGACATCCTGCTTGGCCTGCTGATGTTTGCCTTGTTGCTCATGGGCACGCGATTGGTACAGCGAACGCTGGATCAACGCATTTTCCCCCGCACCCGGCTGGATGTGGGGGTTCGGCATTCGATACGTTCCGCCCTGGGTTATGCCGGATTTACCCTGGCCATCCTGGCGGGCATTTCCATCATGGGCATCGATTTGTCCAGCCTGGCCATGGTCGTTGGCGCCCTCTCGGTCGGTATCGGTTTTGGCCTGCAAAATGTCGTCAACAATTTCGTCTCGGGGCTGATATTACTCATCGAGCGTCCGATCAAGGCCGGGGATTGGGTGGTGGTCGGTGAGTTTCAGGGCCATGTGCGCAAAATCAGCATCCGTGCCACGGAAATCATCACGTTTGATCGCGCTTCGGTCTTCATACCGAATTCCAGCCTCATTCAGGGTACGGTCATGAATCGTACCTACGCCGACAAGACGGGTCGCGTCCTACTACCCCTGGGGATCGACTATGACGCGGATGCCGCGCTGGCGCGGAGCGTGATACTGGATATTGCCCGGTCCAACCCGAATATCCGCGAAAACCCCGCGCCCGCGGTCATGATGACAGGATTCGGGGAGAGCGCCATCAACCTGGAATTGATCGCGTTCATCCATGACGTGGATAACGTCAAGTCGGTGACCAGCGAACTGTGCTTCGCCATCCACGCGGCTTTCCGCCAGCAGGGCATCGCCATTCCTTTCCCTCAGCGCGACGTGAGGGTGTCATTCGGCGATGAGCGGTTTGAAAATCTCCTGGCTGAGAACTGCGATTCCCATACACAGGCTGTAACACTTCACCATGGCATGCGTTCAGAACCGTAGCGGGCGGCCAAAATCCATCAGCAAATCATCGATAGGGCGATCCTTGGGAATGCGGTAATCCTTCAGCCAGGTTTTCAGCCGGTTCCAGTCCGACAACTCTTCGATATCCCGCTGCAAACCGGTCGTCTCCAATCTGAGCTGGGCGATATCGCGATTCAAGCCATTGATGACATCCCGAGGGTTCAACCTCACATAGGGTGAGAGATGAAATTGCATCCTGAACTGGTTGGCGATCCCGTTCAGCTCCGCCTGTAATTGCGCGGATTGCTCGCGCAACACCTGATTGTAGTGCTTGATGCGTTCCTCGGTCAGCGACCCGAGATGATCGGGGTCAATTTGCTCCAGAGTCAGTTGCAACTCCAGGAGGTGCAGCAGATCACGCTTTTCGTAGGCCACATTCACGGCCTGCATCAGTTCGGTCTTGCGGGCGCGCTCCTCGGCATCGGGTTCGCGGTCGGGGTGCAATGCTGTGACCAACTTCCGATAAATGGCCTGGATGGACTGGCTGATACTTTGCTGCTCCGCCTCCTGGCGGGCCTCCTTTTCCTGTTGTTTGGCGGTTTTCGGCCGTTTGGCCCGGCGTGCCTCGGCCTGACGTCGCCGTTCCTGCAAGAGGGCCTCATCTTCACGCTGCATGGCCTTCAAGGCTTCCGCGACTTGCTCCGGCGAACTCAAATCCAGATCCTCGTCCAGCGTCATGCCAAATTGATCTTCCAGCAGCGAGCGCATGAGCTGGTTCGATTGTGTCCTTATCGCCTCTTGTTCCGTGTCGAAGTCGACCTCGTTGTATTTGTCGTAGAGTGGCTTGAGCTGTTCGCGCCGATGTTCGAACAGCAATTCGCCGGTCAAGGTGAGGATGAGGTGAGCGAGCTTGCCCTTTTCTCGTTTCTTGAACAGCGGGTCGTCATGCGCGCGATCGAACAATCTGACCATCTCCTCACGGAGATCGGCTGACTTTTCCTGTAGGGGAAGATAAACGCTGGTAACCTTGTTGCGGCAGTCGGATTCGGTCTGCATCCAGGCCGCCAGTTCCTGTTTCTGCTTGTCGATCTTCTTGATGAGCTGGTTGAACTGAGCATGCGCGCGGCTCGCTGGCGCCTGCCCTTTGCCTTGCGCGACTTTGACGAGATGGGGGGTGGATTGGCTCATGATGGGATCTTGGGTCTGGATTGAAGTTTCGATGCGGGACGAACGGGTTGCCTAAGACGATGTCTGAAGTGACTTTATGGCGGGGAGAAGAGCTCATGCGCGACACGATTCAATGGCTGGTGGTTTTCCTGGTCCTGAGCCTGTTGGCCTCCGTCTATTGGCGCAATCGCGCCACCACCTACCGCACCGCCGATGGCGGGTGCCAGTCCCTGACCGTGGAGGACGAGTGTTATTAGCCTCCATCTGGCGCTTTGCCGCCGTACAACGCGAGCGGAGCGCCGCGAATGAACGGGCTTCATGAGCGAGGCAACAAGTGTATCCGAAGCCGGCGGCCAATACAGATAACTTGGCTGATAAAGATACACAGCCTCTCGCGGGGGGAGGGCTGGGGTCACGGCCATTCTGTGAGCCGTTCGCTGAGCGGAGTCGAAGCGAACCGACGACCGGTGGCTTCGACTCCGCTCAGCCAACGGAACCCGACGCTTGGCAGTTCCGACCATTATCTTAATGGCCGTGAGGGCAGGGGTAGCGGGATGCAAAATGAAGTTTACCGACCTGCGTTATCTATATCCGATTTCCTGACCCGTGTCCCGCGTCGGCGGCTCATGAGACTCTCTCATAATCGATGAAGCTGTAGTGCAAACCGCTAGCCGGGTCATCCATCACCTCCTGCCGGGCGCTTTCACGCCACTCCGACCAGTTGACTTCCGGGAAAAAGGTATCCCCGTCGAATACGCGATGGATGAGGGTGAGATAGAGGCGATCGGCGCGCGGCAGGAGTTCCCGGTACAGTGACGCGCCGCCGATGACCATCAGTTCATCGGCGCCGTTGGCCGCCCCTAGGGCGGCTTCCAGACTGTGGACGACTTCACAGCCCGCCGCTAAGAAGCTGGGATCCGAGCTAAGGACGATATTTTGCCGGCCAGGCAAGGGCCGTCCGATCGACTGGTGCGTCCGCCGTCCCATGAGTATGGGTTTGCCCAAGGTGATGCGGCGAAAGCGTTGCAGGTCGGCGGACAAATGCCAGGGCATGCGGTTGTCTACCCCGATGACCCGGTTTTCCGCCATGGCGACGATCAGGGAGATTCGCATCGGTTTCAGTGATCGAGCACGCTGAAATCGGGCTGAACTTCATCTCCGCTTTGCTGCTTGAGCGTCGGATAATCGGCATATCCCTGAAAGCCGCCGCCGTAAAAGGTCGCCTGATCCGGCGTGTTGAGTGGCGCATGGATGCGGAAGCGTTCCGGCAGGTCGGGATTGGCGATGAAGGGACGCCCGAACGCCACCAGATCGGTCTGTCCAGCCAGGATGGAGGCCTCGGCGCGTTCCCGGGTGTAGCCGCCACAAGCGATGAGCGTCCCGAGATAATGCTCCCGGATCAACTGCATCATGGCCACGCCACGTGGATCGGCGGTCTCCGTGGTTTGATGACCGCCATGGGAGGGGTCCACCACATGCAGATAGGCCAGATCGCGGGTGTTGAGCTGCTCGGAGACATAGGCAAACAAAGCCTCTGGATTCTCGTCGCCCATGTCATTGAAGGTCCCCAGGGGGGAGAGCCGAACGCCGACCCGTTGAGAGCCGCACACACCGGCCACCGCGTCCACCACCTCCAGCAGGAGGCGACATCGGTTCTCGATCGAGCCGCCATAGGCATCGGTTCGGTGGTTGGTGGTGGAGTTGAGGAACTGATCCAGCAAATAACCGTTGGCGGAGTGTACCTCCATCCCGTCCAGCCCCGCTGTCAGTGCATTCCTGGCAGCCTGGGCGTACTGCTCAACGATGCCGGGCAGTTCGTCGGTTTCCAATGCGCGCGGGGTCACGAAGGGCGCGAACTCCGGCTCGCCCCGATCGTTGGTGATGAAGGCCATGCCGCTGGGCGTGATGGCAGAAGGGGCGACCGGCAAGGCTTTGCCAGGCTGCAACGCCGGATGCGAAATGCGGCCGACGTGCCAAAGCTGCATGAAGATCAACCCGCCGGCTTCATGCACCGCTGCCGCGACACCGCGCCAGCCCTCGATCTGTTCCGGGGTGTAAATACCGGGTGTCCAGGCGTAACCCTGCCCCTGCCGCGAGATTTGAGTGGCCTCGCTGATGATGAGGCCGGCGCTGGCCCGCTGGCCATAATAATAGGCGTTGAGTTGACTAGGAATATTGCCGGGCTGCTTGCTGCGTGAACGCGTGAGCGGAGCCATCACGATGCGGTTTTTCAGGATGTAGGGCCCAAGCGGATAATGCGTGTAAAGAGACAAGTTCATGGTTTCCTCGGCCAGGGTGGATAGTGTTTGCGTACTGTTACCAGATCAGGTCATCCGGCACCTGATAGGCGGCATAGGGATCATCGGCGGCAGGCTCCTCGGATTTAACGGCATCATTCAGGAATATGACCGCTTCGGCCAAACGCTGGCCGATTTTTTCGGCGGTTTCACGTGGAACAATTTCATACCGATCATCGAGTTTCACGATGGCCGTATGCCCCTTGACCAGTGGGTCGCGGAGCTTCCGGTCCAGGTACAGTTTCTTGACGGCGCCGCCATCGGTGAAGTTGAAAGGAATATCCCCTTCCGCTTTGGCGATTCGCTGAGTCTCGATCAACTGCCGCACTTGCGCGCTTAGGGCCTTGCGTTCGGCCTCTTCCTTGCGCTGCTGATTCAGCAATCGATCACGTTCGGCCTTTTCGGCCTGGGCTTGCTGGAGGCGAAGCTTGTCCTCCGGCATGGCCGACTTGCCCTGATTGCGCTGCTCCTTGTGCTTCTCCTTCTGGGCCTTCTTGACCTGTTTTTCGTTGACCAATCCGGATTTGAGAAGTTGATCGCGTAGTCCCGCCATTGGATATTTCCCCTGATGTGGAGCGCCTATTCTACCGTGCGCTGGGTCTCTTCAATTCCTATCATTGTCCGTAAGCCAGCGGTTTGAGACAACCACTAATAACAGCCTTGTAGGGTACGCTGTGCGTACCAGTTCTTCCCAGTTCCTCCCAGACGGTGCGTAACTCCCAGCCATGGTACGCACAGCGTACCCTACCGGGCTACCGGGCTGCCGTTTTTAGGTTCATCGGCTCACTGAAGCCTTGGCGTGATATATTCCAGGGCTTGTTGCAAGACCCATCCTTCCGGCCATAACGATCCAACCTGGCCCATCCATGCATTTTGCAAATCCAGCCACCAAACGGTAAACCACATGTTGCCCTATCCCAATATTGACCCTGTTGCCGTGAGCCTCGGACCGTTAAAGGTTCACTGGTACGGACTGATGTACATCATCGGCATTGGCGCCGCCTGGATACTGGCCCGGCGCCGCACCCAGGAGCCCGGATTTCCGTGGTCGGCCAAGGACATCGAGGATCTCATTTTTTATTGCGCGATAGGCCTCATGATTGGCGGCCGACTGGGTTACATCCTCTTTTACAACTTCTCCGCCTTCATCCATGAGCCGCTCATGATCTTGCGCGTCTGGGAAGGCGGCATGTCCTTTCATGGCGGCATGTTGGGCGCCTTCTCTGGCATGTGGGTGTTTGCCCGCCAGGTCGGCGCCCGGTTCAGCGATGTGACGGATTTCATCGGCCCCCTGGTGCCGCTGGGATTATTCACCGGGCGCATCGGCAATTTCATCAACGGCGAATTGTGGGGTAAGCCCACCGATGTCCCCTGGGCCATGGTATTTCCAACAGGCGGGCCGGAACCACGCCACCCGTCCCAGCTCTACGAAGCCTTTCTGGAGGGCATCGCCCTGTTCATCATTCTTCGCTGGTTTCGCCTGAAGAATCCGCCCCGCACCGCCGTCAGCGGCATGTTCCTGCTGATGTATGGCGTCTTCCGCTTCCTGGTCGAATTCGTGCGCCTGCCCGACGCGCATATCGGCTACCTCGCGTTCGGCTGGCTGACCATGGGCATGGTGCTGACGCTGCCCATGATCCTCATTGGCGGCTTCATCCTCGCCCGGGCCTACTGGCTCCTGCCGCGGGCCGCCTAGGAGTGTTGCACATGGACCACCCGGAGCGGCAATACCTCGATCTCCTGCGGGAACTGCTCGAACGCGGCGACCGCCGGCCGGATCGCACCGGCGTCGGCACTCGGGCGCTGTTCGGCCGGACCCTGCGGTTCGATCTGGCGGAGGGCTTTCCCGTTTTCACCACCAAGCGCATCTTCTGGAAGACCGCCTTCAAGGAAATGCTGTGGATGCTGGGCGGCGGGCGCAACATCCGGGAATTGCTGGAACGGAACGTCCGCATCTGGACCGACTGGCCCCTGAAGCATTACCGGGAGACCACCGGCGAGGCCGTGACCCAAGAGGACTTCGAGCGGCGCATCCTGGAAGAACCCGGCTTCGCCGAGCGCTGGGGCGATCTGGGCCCGGTCTACGGCTGGCAGTGGCGGCGCTGGAAGGCCGCCGATGGCCGGGAGATCGACCAGATCGCCGAACTCATCGAGGGGCTGAAAACCGACCCCTATTCCCGCCGGCTGCTGTTCGAGGGCTGGAACGTGGGCGAGTTGCATGCCATGGCCCTGCCGCCCTGCCACAAGACGTATCAGTTCTTCGTCTCGGCCGAAACCGGGCGTTTGTCCGCCGCGTTGATGCAGCGTTCCGCCGATGTCTATCTGGGGCTGGGGTGGAACATCGCCAACCTGGCCCTGCTCACCCACCTCCTGGCCCGGCACTGCGGCTATGAACCGGGCGAGATCGTCTGGTTCGGCTGCGACGTACATCTGTACGGCAATCACGAGGAGCAGGCGCGCACCCAGATCGAGCGCGACCCGCGGCCCTTGCCCCGGTTGCTCATCCGCCGCCAGCCGCCCAGCCTGTTCGACTACACCATCGAGGACTTCGAGCTGGAGGGCTATGACCCGCATCCTCACATCGCCGCCGACGTGGCGGTTTGAAACCCATGCCAGGTCCCCAGCCTATGGCCGCGGGGGAGACGACCGCCCGATGATTGCCAGTGCCCCCATGCGGTAGGAGCGGCATTCATGCCGCGACCGAACCTCTGAGCTGCCTATGCGGCAGTTAACGACATACAGCGAAGATTTCCCGCACGCGGCATTTTCTGAGCTGCCTACGCGGCAGTGAACGTTTACGTGAACACATTCAAAGTATTTCTACTTTTCTGAGCTGCCTACGCGGCAGTGAACCGCACCAGGCGATACGTGCGACGGAACATCTTTTTCTGAGCTGCCTACGCGGCAGTGAACGCAAGCAGGGGGGCGAGGCGGTGCAGGGCTTCTTTCTGAGCTGCCTACGCGGCAGTGAACATTTTCGTTCTCCAGTAAGTCCGGCCATCCTTTTTCTGAGCTGCCTACGCGGCAGTGAACTCGACGGTCTCAATGATTGCCGCATTTATGCGTTTCTGAGCTGCCTGCGCGGCAGTGAACGAGGTTTAGGTGTCCGCCCGCTCATGTTTCACTTTCTGAGCTGCCTACGCGGCAGTGAACGATTCTATCAATCTTTGTTGGTGCCGCTTCCATTTCTGAGCTGCCTACGCGGCAGTGAACGCAGTCCAAGCGTCTTACTACAGCGACATTCTTTTCTGAGCTGCCTACGCGGCAGTGAACTTTTCCTCGTTGATGTTTTGGTGCCGCACCACTTTCTGAGCTGCCTACGCGGCAGTGAACAACAGGTATCTTGAGCGCACCTAACACACCCATTTCTGAGCTGCCTACGCGGCAGTGAACTCCACAGCGCCTCCCCCCGCGCGTTTACCGCCTTTCTGAGCTGCCTACGCGGCAGTGAACTCAGTATCCTGCAAGCCGTCAGCCTACAATGTTTTCTGAGCTGCCTACGCGGCAGTGAACCGTATTAACTCCCACAATGTCAGAACGTACCTTTTCTGAGCTGCCTACGCGGCAGTGAACTATCCCCGGCAAGCCACAGGCTGTAATGCTATTTTCTGAGCTGCCTACGCGGCAGTGAACCTTGGCGGCGCGTTTTTTAGCCGCGGGGTCCATTTCTGAGCTGCCTACGCGGCAGTGAACGCGGACACAGCTTTCTTGAGTCCATCCTGGATTTTCTGAGCTGCCTACGCGGCAGTGAACCCGGAGCACATGAAGAAGGTGCCATACAACACTTTCTGAGCTGCCTACGCGGCAGTGACCTTACTGGTCGCTGGACCCAGGCAAATTTCACTTTTCTGAGCTGCCTACGCGGCAGTGAACTAACCGTCAAATGTCGCCCGGATTGGTTATCTTTTCTGAGCTGCCTACGCGGCAGTGAACAAGATTTCACGGCAGGACGCTGGAACGTATACTTTCTGAGCTGCCTACGCGGCAGTGAACACGTCCCCTTGATAGTGCGGCCCCGGCTTTTCTTTCTGAGCTGCCTACGCGGCAGTGAACGACCCGGTGGCGGGCCGCGCGCGCACCCTGCGTTTCTGAGCTGCCTACGCGGCAGTGAACGAGCGCTGGCAGTACCTGACCGATGTGCTGGTTTTCTGAGCTGCCTACGCGGCAGTGAACGCTCGGCTGCGCCGCCACCTTGCGCGCCGCCATTTCTGAGCTGCCTACGCGGCAGTGAACTAGACCGCGCGGTGATACGGCGCGGACTGACCTTTCTGAGCTGCCTACGCGGCAGTGAACTGCCGGACCCGGGAATAACGGTGACGGTAAACTTTCTGAGCTGCCTACGCGGCAGTGAACGACGTCCCATAGCCCATGCCCCACTCGGCATTTTTCTGAGCTGCCTACGCGGCAGTGAACTGGTATCCGGAGACGGCGATGGTGGGGAACGATTTCTGAGCTGCCTACGCGGCAGTGAACTTGACCGTCTCGCCCCAGCCCGTGCGCTGGAATTTCTGAGCTGCCTACGCGGCAGTGAACCGCATCACGGTGTCTGGCGACCATGACGTAGCTTTCTGAGCTGCCTACGCGGCAGTGAACTCGTAGAAGTTAAGGCCCCGACCCCGGTCAAATTTCTGAGCTGCCTACGCGGCAGTGAACTCTTCCGACTCTTGAGCTTGCCTCTGCTACCATTTCTGAGCTGCCTACGCGGCAGTGAACGCAATCGCCCGGGCCCAGGCCGCTCGCCAGACTTTCTGAGCTGCCTACGCGGCAGTGAACCCCCAGCGCGTCGGGGCTTCGTGTCCATCACTTTTCTGAGCTGCCTACGCGGCAGTGAACATGACCCCGCACGGGGTGATGAAGATGAACCATTTCTGAGCTGCCTACGCGGCAGTGAACTGTCCCGGAACGCCATCAGGCCCAGCCCCAGCTTTCTGAGCTGCCTACGCGGCAGTGAACACGCGGGCGCTGGATGCCAGCCCGGGCCGCTTTTTCTGAGCTGCCTACGCGGCAGTGAACGCCTTGCGCAAGGCCTGAGCCTCGGCGCACTTTTTCTGAGCTGCCTACGCGGCAGTGAACGCGATGGGTGCGCATGGTTGCGGCTCCAGTTATTTCTGAGCTGCCTACGCGGCAGTGAACTCCAAGGGTTCGGCCCTCTGCGCACGTACCGCTTTCTGAGCTGCCTACGCGGCAGTGAACCTCCGGCAGCTGGGCCGTCACGTAATCATCACTTTCTGAGCTGCCTACGCGGCAGTGAACCCGTGCGCCCAGGTGCTCTGTCGATTCATACCTTTCTGAGCTGCCTACGCGGCAGTGAACCTGACGATGTGCCGGGAGCGGTTCAGCAATAATTTCTGAGCTGCCTACGCGGCAGTGAACAACCTGGGCATGCGCCTGCCGTGCTGACATACCTTTCTGAGCTGCCTACGCGGCAGTGAACGATCGGTGCGCGGATACAGCCGCACCTGGCCCTTTCTGAGCTGCCTACGCGGCAGTGAACCCAGCCCGTGCGCTGGAAGCTCTCCAGCTCCATTTCTGAGCTGCCTACGCGGCAGTGAACTCAAGCAATCGGACTAGATGACCTGGTTGCAATTTCTGAGCTGCCTACGCGGCAGTGAACGTTACGTGGTGGGCGGGTGGCCCGCCATCGGTTTTCTGAGCTGCCTACGCGGCAGTGAACCCCCTCCGCGTGCAGGGTCGCCGCCGCCGCGTTTTCTGAGCTGCCTACGCGGCAGTGAACCACCGCGTTGACATGGTCCATGACCATCTGCATTTCTGAGCTGCCTACGCGGCAGTGAACGTGTTGAGTCTGTGTCATGCCGCACCTCCTTCTTTCTGAGCTGCCTACGCGGCAGTGAACCCTTTCTCAATGACGGCCAGCACGCGGCCCAGTTTCTGAGCTGCCTACGCGGCAGTGAACGATGGTGTTAGGCATTGTGATGCTCCGATTGATTTCTGAGCTGCCTACGCGGCAGTGAACTGTACGTCATCTCATGCCTGTTTAACGTACAATTTCTGAGCTGCCTACGCGGCAGTGAACTCAATATGCGCCAATAGTCACCACTCGTTGACTTTCTGAGCTGCCTACGCGGCAGTGAACGTTACGGGTCAACTGGTCCCCGCAGTGGTCAATTTCTGAGCTGCCTACGCGGCAGTGAACGCGTGCCGCTCGGCGTGCTCGCGTCCGCCCTTTTTCTGAGCTGCCTACGCGGCAGTGAACGATGATCACCGCGCCCAGCTCCTTAACTGTGCTTTCTGAGCTGCCTACGCGGCAGTGAACCATGAGCGCCGAGGGTGGCGAAGGCCTCGACCTTTCTGAGCTGCCTACGCGGCAGTGAACATCTTGGTAATAGCGCTGGAGGAGTTCATCCATTTCTGAGCTGCCTACGCGGCAGTGAACGTGATTGCTTGACATGATGAATGCTCCGATTGATTTCTGAGCTGCCTACGCGGCAGTGAACTGAGAGAGACCGCGAGCCGCCGATTGCCAACCTTTCTGAGCTGCCTACGCGGCAGTGAACGCGGCACAAACGGCGGAAGCTCAAGGGTTTCTTTTCTGAGCTGCCTACGCGGCAGTGAACTAGTCAAAACGCTTCAGACCTTGCGCACACTCTTTCTGAGCTGCCTACGCGGCAGTGAACAACCTTTCCAGCTTCATCAACAACAGCTTACATTTCTGAGCTGCCTACGCGGCAGTGAACTCCATCGCATAACGGGCCGTCCCTTCTCTTGCTTTCTGAGCTGCCTACGCGGCAGTGAACCCAGGTACATCGTCGTGTACCGCGATGATCGGTTTCTGAGCTGCCTACGCGGCAGTGAACCCCATCTCAGCCTCAAGAATGCGCGTGTGCTGTTTCTGAGCTGCCTACGCGGCAGTGAACCCTTTGATTGCCTCACCAAGCGTTTGCCTTGCTTTCTGAGCTGCCTACGCGGCAGTGAACGACACGGGTCCGCACACCGCGAACACATGACATTTCTGAGCTGCCTACGCGGCAGTGAACGTGTGCTCGCGTCGGCCCTTGGTGTCTGCTATTTTCTGAGCTGCCTACGCGGCAGTGAACCCGGGAATTCTGGCGCGAGTGCTACGCCTGTTTCTGAGCTGCCTACGCGGCAGTGAACGGTTTTTTTGGCATGATGACTTTCTCGGTTCTTTTCTGAGCTGCCTACGCGGCAGTGAACATGTCAATCAATCAACTCATCCCCGGCCGTCTTTTCTGAGCTGCCTACGCGGCAGTGAACGCACATATGTGTGGGCCCAACGCGTGCTACCCTTTCTGAGCTGCCTACGCGGCAGTGAACGTCTTGTGCTCCCACGCGATGTCACCCGCAAGTTTCTGAGCTGCCTACGCGGCAGTGAACATCGGGGTTTCGTGGCCGTCCACGGCCAACGTTTTCTGAGCTGCCTACGCGGCAGTGAACGGGTCACGAGTACGAAGCCACCGCCCGCCCATTTTCTGAGCTGCCTACGCGGCAGTGAACGCTTATCCAAGTTCTGGAGTCATCTTTCTACCTTTCTGAGCTGCCTACGCGGCAGTGAACTAGAGCGGTCATCCGTCAACCGCTTGATTTTACCGGCATACCGTCCGTTTGGTTTGGGTTGACCCTCCTGTTGCCGGTCTGGCTCAACTCATTGATTCGTTGAGCCTTCCTGACCGGCAGAGAAAAAAGGGTCAAAACCAGGGCACGGTGGCGGTAGGGCTCAACCCGTAGAGGCTGAAAGACCCGACGACAGGGGTGTCCTGAACCGGCTGCTGCTCGATGAAAAGCCGGAACGGCTGACCCGTGGTCTGGCTGGTCAGGCTGACAAAGGGCAGTGTCAGTGTGCGCGCGGCCTCGTCCGGGATGCGCGCCGCCGCCTCGTCGGCCGTGACGCCATGCCGCGCCATCAGCCGACGGCGCAAGCGCTCGGGACTGCTCTTGGCCTGGACGCGGCGGACGACGCGATACCGGGCGCCGGCCGGCGCAGGATCAAGGCCGCCAAGGGCGACATGGTCGCGCAGCCGTTCATGCCAGCCGAGTTCCAGCAGCCGCCGCAGGGAGGCCTCCCCGCCATGCAGGCGCAGTCGCTGACCCAGCCAGGGCCGGTCATCGCGCGCATCGGGAAAGCTGATGCCGATGTCCTGTCCGCGATGTTCGACGAGACCCCGGTGCAGCCGGGCAAACAGCGCGTTCATGAGCAGGGCGGGCGGAAATTCCGGGTCGGGTAGGAGCCGCAGATCGACATAATGGTCCATGCGCGCGGCCCCTCAGTCCTTGTCGCTTTCACCGAAGACGCCGCCCCGAATCAGGGTGGCCATCACGAAATGCCGGTTGCCCGCGTCGGCGGGCGGTTGGTCCTTGAGTACCCAGGCGTCGAGCAGCGAGTAAAAATCCGCCTTGGCCTTGGGTTGTCGGTAGGCCTTGCCCTGGGTGGTGACGGAGCCATAGGGCTCGACCGCGATGGGGCCGGTGTCCGCGCCGTCATCCTCACCCCGGGGATACCAGGTGTCGACGGTACGCAAGGCGTTGCCGACCTTCTGGCTGTGCAGGGCCGCCACCTCGCCCACGCTGTAGAGGGTCTTGCTCTTCTGGCCGCGCTTGTCGCCCTTGTCGAGGATCAGTTCCTGAGAGGGATAGACCTCCTGGCCATCGCCGATGCGGGCATAGGCGATGACTTCCAGCAGGACATGGCTCGAACCGGCCAGACCCTGCTCGATGACCTCGCTCAGGGCGGCGAGATCGGCCTGTGCCGTTGCGGGCGGCTCGAAGTTCCTCAGGCTGAACGACAGGGCATCGAAGGTCCAGGCGGTCTGGTACTGGCCCTCCCGGAGCTGGCGGACTTCAACGCTGACCTGTTCCGCGCCGATCCGGTTGCGCCAGAGGAAGCGGCCGTTGGCCAGGTTGACGGCGTAGCGTCGCGCCAGTTCGCCAAACCCGTGCTCGGTGGTGTACGCCTGGACCGTGGTTTGGAGTTTCGCCTGATAGCCGGCGTTGTTGCAGGCCGAGGGTGTACCGGCTCCGCCCAGCACGCGCAGGGTGAAACGGGCTCTCAGGGTGTCGGCGTCATTGGGCAGGGTGGCGACATCGACGGTTTGCAGGTTGGGATTCTGGATCTCGGCATCCAGCTTGGCCGGATCCTGATCTTTCGTCTTCAAGCGATTGGAAATGGTGCCGCGCACCGATTTTTCGTGGATGCCCAGCGCCTGCCAGCGTTCGCCGTGGGCGCGATCGTCCCAGCGGCCGGCGCTGAACAGGGCGTCGGAAGGGTCCAGCTTGCGTTCGAAAGCGAGGACGGAAGCGGTGGTGAGGTCGGATTTGGCCATGGTCAGTCTCCTTGGGTCGTGTGAGGTTGATTGAGATAATGGGCATAACGGTTGCCGCAGCGGTACAGGCCGGCTTCCGCGTCGGTCTCGGCGTGCCAGAGCAGCGCGTCCAGTCTTGGCAGGCGCGGCGGGCTGACCCACTCGCCCAGCGAATACAGGCTCTCGACGAAGCGGAAGGGCTCCGCCGAATCGCGCGCGGCGGCCACGGCGCCGGGCGGATGCAGTGCGGAGAGGCCGGCGTAGCCGATGGGCAGCGGCGCCCGCCAGCCGGGCCGGCGCTCGATCGACCATTGGCCCTCTTTGTCCGGGTTCGGCGGGAGGTGGTTGAGGCCGACCTGATCGAGCAAAGCATCGAGTAGCGTGGCTTGGGGTTCACGGGCTTTGAGCGCCTTCCAGCCTTGGGCCAGCAGGTCGGGTCGGTGGACCAGCGCGAACCCCGGCAGCCATTGCCGCCGCAGGCGCCGAAAGCAGTGGTCCTGATCGGCCCCGATATCGGGCCAGGTCAGCCAGCGCGGCCCGTTATGCGGCGGCCGTCGCCCCGACGGGGGCGGTAACAGACTGCCGCCCGCCAGGCGCATGGCCTGCGCGGTGTCCCAGGCGGCGGCCGCGTAATCCTCGCCGTCCTGGTCATCGAGGAAACCCCGATCGATGGCGAGGATCAGCGTCAGGTCCAGATGGATGCGGCCTTCTTCGATGATCGCGGCCGGTGTGCCCTCCGCGATGAATTTGGCGGCGTCTTTCCTGAGATAGACCGGGTTGCGGCTTTGCGTGAACACCACGTGCGCGCGCCGATTGGGTTTGCTGGTGAGAGCCTGGTAGCCATGGCAGACGATGCCGACGCCGGTCACCGCCGCGTCGTGGCGGGACCGCAGGCGCCGCTCCAGGGCATGGGCGAAGCCCAGGAACGCGGTTGGCGCGGGGAAGCCCCAGGTCAGGGGGCTGGAGATGGTGTTGGCGTTCTGGACTCGCAGGCGCGGCAGTACCAGTAGTCCGGCCGGGCTATGGGGCGTGTCAGTCATCGCTCAAGTCCTCCCGCAAGAGATCGAGTTCCCGTTCCAGGGCGTCCTGCCATTGCAGGGCTGCCGGACCGCCCGGAAGGATCGTGTCGCTGGTCAGCGCCTGATTCAGCCAGTTGGCGAACCGCCGGGCTACTTCCTGCTTCCAAACGTGCTGCCGGTAATCGGCGGCGAAGGACGCGTCGGTCAACGTCCGCGCCGGGTCCAGCCAGCATTGCTCGGCCAGGTTCAGGCGGCATTCGGGCCGGGCGCTCCAGCCCGGTTCCAGTTCGCGCAGCTCGGCCGCGAACAGCAGCACCTGCTCGCATAGTTCCGTGAGCAGCCGCTGGCGCCAGTTACGCAGGTCCACATTGTTGGACCGGCCCTGGGCCGATTTGAGGAATTTCCGGAAACCGTCTAGCAGGCCGCGTACCTCACGGCGCCCTCCGAACTGGCGGCGCTCCAGGAAGACAGTATTCACGCCGAATGGCGGGCGCAATTCGGCGGACTTCCATAGCGGCGGCAGGGACGCCAGCAGGTAGTTTTCGCCGCGCCGTTCGCTGTTGAGCTGGCTGATGTTCTGTGGCTTCGAACCGCCGAATTTCTGGATGGCCAGGTTGGGATAGTCGCGGTAGCCATGGGGGTGGGGTTTGCCCTCCCGCTTCGCCTCGCGCGCGGCCTTGGCGGCATCGGAATAGCGGTCGGCTTGAATACGCCGATGGACGGCATGGGCCAGCGGCGAGGAAAGCAGCGGAGCGAGGAGGTGATAGCCGCCATCCGGTAAAGGCCAGTAGATTTGTCGAGCCAGGGTATGCGATGCCAGCCCCTTCTTGGGTTGGGGCAGCGTGGCAAAAGCCGCCATCCATCGGCGGGCGAGATCGGCGTCCTCGGAAAAGGCCGTCGCCAGCACGGTATCCTGGTCGACGGCCCGCTCCAGCAGGCTGCGCCCATCAACCTCCAGCCGCAGGAACTTGTAGACGTCCAACGCGGCGGCATTGCCCACCACATCATGCTCCATCTCGCCCGACAGGCTGTGTGTGCCCAGTTCCTCCGGACTGGCGCCGGCATTGCCCGCGCTTGAAAGGCTGGCGCCATCGGCTGAAGGGTGGGTGAACTTGATGGCATGGGTTACCTGCTGGATTTGGCTGACCCGTTTGGCGGCATCGTCTAGCCAGTTTTCCGGGCGATAGCTCGTGGCCAGGGCCTCGCGGCCGATCTGATCGTCGGCCTTCACTTTATCGAGCTTGGGTTGCAGCCGCTCTTGCAGGAATTGGCCGATGACGCCACGCAAGCGGTCGACTTCATCGGATGGGTTTGGGATAGTCATGTTATGCCTCATTAACATCCTAGTAACTTATAGCAATAAA
>Ga0172367_10002069_pt1 | contig 28029 bp, 22 predicted proteins | sample Lak10m_FD_114542 | JGI IMG/M metagenome (GOLD analysis project Ga0172367, IMG submission 114542) | Freshwater microbial communities from Kabuno Bay, South-Kivu, Congo - kab_022012_10m | ecosystem: Environmental > Aquatic > Freshwater > Lake | place: Democratic Republic of the Congo: South-Kivu...
ACAGTCGATCCCCACTGAAAATATTATCATGGCCATAGATACTCTGGCTTATGCCGCGTAATTAGAGTCATGTTTTGGCATCTTCAGCCTTTTCATCCAGGGCTTTTTCTGCAAAAGTTCACATGATCGTAGCTAATCCAATCTGACGCAAATTGTTAAGGCATGCTGTTTGATGGGCTTTGGCTTTTGCCTTTCCCAGCGCAGGTAATAACATACCCGCTAGAATGGCAATGATGGCAATAACGACCAACAGCTCAATGAGCGTGAAAGCACACTTTCGGCATTTTGCCGATTTGCTTGCCTGGAGATTGGGAGCTGCTTCTTGGCTTCTTTCCGGATTCTTCATAATTAAAAATGGCGTATTTATGCGCTAAAATCTTACGGTATTCTTGTTACTGGCTAGATACATGCCAATTCCTCCCGATGCGGGATGCAAGAGTGGAAAACCATAAATTATATTGTTTCCTTGATTATAACGCCAATAATTCAGAGGGTGAAGGATGATTTGGGTCAAATTTTGTAGAAATCCGGTCACATGTCGATGAGTTTTGATCGCTAAACATCGAGTGAATTTCATATGAAACAAAGCAGTGAGAACAGAAAACCAAGGCCACATATCGCCTTATTAGTTGAAACCACACTGGCTTCAGGTCGGGATATTCTTCGGGGGATTTCACGCTTCGTCAGAGAACATGAACCATGGTCTCTTTACTATGAACCCCGGGGTTTGGACGATTCAGCCCCTCAGTGGATGGAACGATGGGAGGGGGATGGGATTATTGCCAGAATCCAAAACCAGGCAATCGCCGAAGAGGTGCTGGCAACGGGAATACCCACAGTGGATGTTTTGGGTGTAGTTCCCAACAAATTTCCCCTGGTGCATGTCAATGATGCGATGGTGGCTGAAATGGCAGCGGAACACCTTCTGGAACGAGGATTTAAAAATTTTGGTTTTTTTGGAATCAGTGGGGAAAACTGGTCGGTAAGGCGTCGTGATTCCTTTAGCGAGGCTGTGCGCAAAGAAAGCGGCAGGGTGGACGTGTATGAATTGCCTCGGAAATCGCCGAAGGAAAACAATTGGGAAACGATGGAAAACGATTTGGCTGCCTGGATTGGAAAACTGGCTAAACCAGCAGGAGTAATGATTTGCAGCGACCAGCGGGGGCCTCAATTATTGGAAGCATGCCGCAGGGCCGGAGTTCAAGTTCCTGATGAAATTGCAGTGATAGGTGTCGATAATGATGAACCGCTCTGTGAGGTGTGTGATCCCCCCTTATCCAGCGTGAGCGCAGGCCACGTACAAGTGGGTTATGCGGCTGCCGGTTTGCTGAACCAGCAAATGAAAGGTGGAATGCATCCCGCTGAAAAAATCCTTGTAGATCCCAGAGGTGTGGTCACTCGATTGTCCACGGATGTCTTAGCGATTCAAGATCGAAAACTGGCCACAGTTTTGAGGATCATCCGGGAAAACGCATGCGATGGACTGGAGGTGGATGAACTGGCCAAAATTGCAGGTTTTTCGCGTAGCGTCTTACAGCGACGATTCCGAATATCTCTAAAACGTTCCATTCATCAGGAAATTATTACCGCGAAGTTAAAAAGGGCACAGGAATTGTTATCGCAAACCGAACTTCCGCTGGTTGATATTGCCGAAAAAGCAGGTTTTAAGCACCAGGAATACATGGGAGCAGTTTTTAGGGCGAGGTTGGGAAAAACCCCTGCACAATACCGCCGGGCAATCAATCGATAGAACTAAAATCAGCCTTTACAGCTGCGCTTGTGTCATGTCATACTTCGACCCGTATGCGAATGACCAAGAGATTAATAGGGTTGAGCCTTCTACCATTACTGGCAGCCAGTTGTGCCAGCACGATTACTAACATGACGCCCAGCCAGGTAAGCCGCAACGCAACAGGCATGTACCCCTTTGAAGTAGCTTGGGATAGCAACATGCAGGCTGTCAAAAAGGAAACACTTAAACCCAGCGTGTTAATTGGCACGGAAACCTATCCCATGCAACCCGTGCCGCTGGTGAAAAACCGATGGGAAACTGTGGTTCCTATTCCAGCTGATAAGGATATTGTGCATTACCAGTACAAGTTCGATTATCAATACCGAACGATTCCTGCACCGCAAAAGGACAGCAAGCTATCCAAAGTGTATGCAGTAAAGGTTAAGGAAAAATAGACTTGGCAGTGTCTCAAAGGAAGTATCTGTCCAGGATTTGCATGAGCTTTTGCGATTGAAACATGAGGCGGCGGCGCTCCCGGTTATACTGAACCGAATCCATTGGATCATAAGGTCTTTCCATTATCTCGCCTAATCGGCAACTTAAAGCGGATGTTTCATCCGTTTGTCCCAATTTTCGCATAAGCTCGCGGACTGTTTCTGCCTGTCTCGATGCTAAACGCACTTTACCCAGGGCTGCTTTCATCGTAATAGCGCCTGATTGAACCCCTTCAAGGAGTCGGCACACAAAATCGCGGCAATGCCGGGGACGCAACGCATAGACTCGACACATTTTTCCGTCAAAAGCAGGACAAGGTTGGGTAAATCCGTTTATTTGTCGGATTTTCTTAATGCCTTTAGCCATTAAAGTTTTCACCGCATCTCCCGATTGAAACTTAACTTCTGAAAATAAGACACTGTTGCAGCAAAATCCACAGGCTGAACAGAGTGTAAAACCCGCCGTCGAGACCTCAGGATCCACCCTTCTTTTTGGCTTTATTGCGACACCTTCAATTTTCATTTGCGGGAGCAATATAATAGTTTTTAAATCGGGGATCATGATAAAAAATGAAATAAATTGTAACGCATCAACCCGGTTGGGTGAAATATAGAGTGAAAGGCAATCGAGTTAGCAGCGATTAGCAAGCATAAAACCAATAACATTTGAAACTAATGAAAAAAATCCTTTTGGCATATTTAATTTCGATGGCAGCCTGTCTCGAAGCATCTCCTCTGAACCGTTCAGAGGTGTCTTCAGACGCAAAATGGCTGATTCATATGGACATCGATAATTTGCGGCAGACCAAATTGGGCGGCCAGATTATCGATCAAATCATCAATAAACAATTATCCGACAAGAAGGAACAGCTTAAAACAGCCTTTAATTTCGATCTGGATTTTACCAAAATCAACTCATTAACCATTTACGGCAGAAACTATAAGGATAAGCCGGATGCAATCGGAGTGGTGATGCTTAAGACCAGCCTGAAGCCTCAGCAGATATTGGATACGCTCATAGCCCAACAGACACTGGCAGGAAAAAGCGGAGATATGCTCAAGAAGATACAAGACGATTCGGGAACCTGGTATAGCATGAAGGATGAACTCCTTTTGCATGCGCCCAAGGAAGGTTTGTTTCTACTAAGCAAGTCTAAACAAGAGATTGAGAAGGCCAAGGAAGTGATGGCAGGCAAATCAGCCAATTTGACGACATCGAAAAGCTTTACTGGTTATCCTGCTGTGCCTAATGCATTTTTCTTTTTAGGCATGGTCGAGGGTTTCAATATTGGTGAATCATTGCCTCCACAGGCAAAAGTGCTGCAAATGGCAGACGGTGGCCGCTTGGTTTTAGGCGAGAACAAGGAGAACTTCTTCTTAAATATTTCACTCAGGTCAAAAACCGCTGAAGGGTGCACTCAAATTCAACAAGTGGCTCAGGGATTGCTTGCTTTGGTATCCTTAAGCCAGGGGCAAAACGCACAGCTTCAACAATTGCTTCAAGCCACTACCGTCTCGGCAACAGAGAAATTTGTAACACTGACTACGCAATTTCCCGTGGATAAAATTCTCGGTGAAATTGCTAAAAGAGTTCCCAAATTGGCAGTTCAGGTCAAACAGGATGACGCGGATCCGAACAAAAAGACAGCCGAAGTGTCAGTAAAGGTTGAGAAGAATTCTGAAAAGGCCGAAGAGGAGAATTCAAAATAGAGAGCAGAATATGCTGTGACTGTGAAAGTGGGTGAAAATTTAACATTGAGTCCAGAGCAACTTGCTCGGCAAAGCCAGACGGGTTGCCCTGACTCTTTTGAGCAGTTGGTGGAGATTTTTGAAGAGAGAATTTTCCATTTCATCTATCGCCTGGTCGGGAACCATCACGATGCGCAGGATTTAACCCAGGATACGTTTGTAAAGGTGTATAATAATATCTCACGATATGATGCAAAATACCCATTTGCAGCCTGGATTTATACAATCGCTCGCAGAGTGGCTGCCAATCACCATCGCAGTCAAAAAAATGCGCCATCCTTATCTCTCGATCAGGACCCAGGATGGGAATGCGAAGAGGAACATCCAGCATCTCAGGCGGAGGCTGAAGACGAGCAAAAATCGCTTTGGGAAATGGCCAGGCAACTGAAGCCAAGCTATTATCAGGTGCTATGGCTGCGATATGGTGAAGATTTTTCCATTGAAGAGATCGCCCGGATCATGGAAATGAATTCTATTGGCGTGCGCGTGCTTCTGCATCGTGCCCGAAATTTACTGGCAAAGAAAATGAAAAGCATCGGTTATGAAAAATCCATTTAACTTTCGATGTAGCCTTTATCAATGGCTTATTTCAATCAAAACCGCTGGGAACGAACCTTTAGGCAAATTGACGCAACGGCACATCCACTCCTGCTCTGAATGCAAATCGCGTTGGGAGGATGAGAAACTCCTTACCTCACGTTTGCGCCATGAGGCGCCCCAAAATCGCATCATCCCACCCGCCTCATTGCATTTTCGCGTCATGACAGCCGTGCATCAACAGCAAAGGCCTGGCGCAACCGAAATACAGCCAGCGCAGTCCTGGGTAAGAAAACTCATGCCAGCAACAGGTTTGGCCTGCATCATAATGCTGTGTTTTATGCTGTTTCGCCCAACCCCAATTCCTCAAGATACCTCAACACTGGTTTCTTCATTAACCTGGGAAAAATCAGTGGATTCATTGACACGCAATCTGGATATGGCACATGGTTCCACTGCTTTGGAATGGACAGGGAAGCTGGAGAACTCGTTGGATCAAGAGATGAAATCATTAGTTAAGGACGCCAAAATGGCAGTGGCTACTCTCACTCATAGTTTTCTGCCGGAACATACCCACATCACGTTACGTCCATAGAAATGAGACTGAATGCACTTTATCCGCAAGGGAATGATATGAGTAGGAGCCGACGTGAGGAGGCTCTAACATTAATGAAATATGTAGTAACTTTCTGATAGAAAATATGTTAGAGCCTCCTCACGTCGGCTCCTACTGATTAAAATATCCCTCGCGGATAAAGTGTACACTACAAAAGGGGCATATTGTTCTCGCGGCACAATTGAATCATCTCTTGCGGCCAAAGGCTGGCTTGAATTTCACCCACATGGGCTTTGCGCAAAAAATACATGCATAACCGGGATTGGCCAATGCCTCCTCCGATGGATAGCGGCATCTCATCGTTTAACAATTTTTTATGCCACATAAGTTCGGTTCGTTGCATAGCCCCGCGAATTTCCAGTTGCCGGAGCATGGCGCTTTTGTCGACGCGTATGCCCATTGAGGAAAGTTCGAATGCCTTTTTCAAGACCGGATTCCACACGAAAATATCCCCATTTAGCCCTTCAAAACCGTCTGTATTAGTAGTAGACCAGTCATCATAGTCGGGTGCTCGTCCATCATGGGCTTCGCCATCGGATAATTTGGCGCCAATTCCGATGATAAAAGCGGCGCCGCATTCTTCCAGCAAGGCGTGCTCTCGTTCCCGGGGAGAAAGTTTTGGATATTTTGCCAGTAATTCCTCGGTATGGATAAAAGTGATTTCTTCGGGCAATTCAGGTTTGATTTTTGGATATCTTTCAAAGATGAAGAATTCAGTCCGTTTAAGTATCGCATAGATTTTTCGGACAACGGCCTTGAGAAAATCGACATGCCGTTCTTTATTGGTGATGACTCTTTCCCAATCCCATTGATCCACATACAAAGAATGCGTATTGTCAAGGACCTCATCCGGCCGGATTGCATTCATATCTGTATAAAGGCCAAAGCCATGTCGGAATCCCAGTTCTCCCAGCATCATGCGCTTCCATTTCGCAAGCGACTGAACAATTTCGGCTCGGATGCCATTCATGCCTTTGACTGGAAAGGATACCGGTTTTTCCATCCCATTGAGATCATCGTTGATGCCCGTGCCGCCTTGCACGAAAAGCGGGGCTGTGACCCGAGTCAGATTGAGTTCTGTCGAGATATTTAGTTCAAAGAAATCTTTCAAGCCCTTGATGGCATGTTCTGTTTCTTTTACACCAATAATGGGTTTGTAATTTTTTGGGATAATAATTCCTGAATTCATAGCAATCAATGCGTTGGTCGAAGAATCTACAAGCTTCATAAAGCCATGCCAATCATATTAGTGAGTTAGTAATGAGTAGTAGAAAGAGTGATAAAAGCGCTCCCATGGTTTCGTTAGTGTTATGATCCTGGGAATAGGCGACCCACAGTTGTTTTAACTTCCTGGAGCCATGTGGCTCTCTGTTCGGGAGTGCTGACGATGACCGGAGAAAAGATGAGTCGTTCTCGTGTAGGTGTGCCGCAAAGTCCAAAGACACACTTTTTCCAGAAAGTTTCCAGCGGATCGCCATAAAATTCGACCTCTTTTTCCTGTGGAGTGTTGGCGGTAGTAATGATTAAAGCGGTTTTTGCCTTGAGCAAACCTACGGCCTTGGCGCCTCCCTTACCATCCGGGACAAAATTGTAGGCCATTCCTGCCCGCAACACACGATCCACCCACCCTTTCAAAATGGCTGGCGGCTGACACCACCAATTGGGATGAACTATCACAATACCTTCAGCTGCAAGAATTTCGTCGCAATGATTTTGAATAATAGGCGGCAAGGCAACTCCTCGAGGGATTTCCTCCATAGTCGCGACGGGATCGAACTTTTCTGCCTGCAAATCGTGATAATTCGTTTCATGCCCCAATTGCCTTAAGGTATCGACCGCGACAGAAGCAATAGCATGGTTAAAACTGGCAGGATTAGGATGGCCTAAAATAATGGAGATTTTCATGTTTATCAATCGATTGTGTCAGATGAGATCAAATCCGAAATACTGGGCAGCATTGTTATAGCATATGTCTGTTACCATGGTTCCAACCAAGGCATAGTCCTCGGGGATCAATCCATCTATCATATCTTTACCCAACATGTTACATAAAATACGCCGGAAATATTCATGCCGGGTATAGGAGAGAAATGACCGGCTGTCAGTGAGCATGCCGACAAAGCGGCTCAACAGCCCCAAATTGCTCAGCGTATTGATTTGGTTTTCCATGCCATTTTTTTGGTCCAAAAACCACCAACCGCTGCCCATCTGGATTTTGCCTGGAACCGAACCGTCCTGGAAGTTGCCCAACATGGTGGCGATCATTTCATTATCGCGAGGGTTGAGATTATACAAAATGGTTTTGGGCAGCTTATTATCTCGATCTAAGCGGTCTAAAAATCGAGATAGTGGTGTGGCGTAATTAAAATCCGCAATGGAATCAAAACCTGTATCAGGCCCAACTTGGTTAAAAAAACGGGTATTGTTGTTGCGTAATGCCCCTAGATGCAACTGTTGCGTCCATCCCTTTTCCCAGTCCATAATGCCAAATTCGTAGAGCATGGCCGATTTGAATTGGGAAATTTCGCTGGCTTGGAGAGATTTTCCAGAGCGCACTTTCGCAAAAATTGCATGGATTTTTGCTTCTGTATATGGCTCAGCATAAACAGTATCCAAACCATGATCGGATAAGCGACAACCGCATTTAGCAAAAAATTCCTGACGTTTGCGCAATGCCTCCAATAGGGAGGAAAAATGCCTGATCTCAATGTTTGCTGCTGAAGACAGTTTATCAATATAAGCATTGTAAGCATGGCAGGATTCAACAGCCATTGCCTTGTCTGGACGCCAGGTTGGCAGCATTTTTACCTTTAACGAGGTATCTTGGGCAGTGCTTTGGTGGTGCACGAGGGAATCTATGGGGTCATCCGTAGTGCAGACCAAAACCACTTTCATTTGTTGCATAATGCCGCGGCAGGAAAATTCAGGAAGGCTGAGTTTCGTGTTGCATTCCTCCCAGATTCCCTTGGCGGTTTCAGGTCCCAGCAAGCGGTCGTTAATGCCAAAAGGCCGGTTCAATTCGAGATGGGTCCAGTGGTAAAGCGGATTACGGAGAGTTCTGGGAACCGTATTTGCCCAGGCAAGAAATTTGTCCCAATCGGGGGCGGTTCCTGTGCAATATTGCTCAGAAACACCGTTGCTGCGCATGGCTCTCCATTTATAATGGTCCCCATAAAGCCAGATTTGAGTCAAATTGGCAAAACGATGATTTGTAGCGACTTGTTCCGGGGGAAGGTGGCAATGGTAGTCAATGATAGGTAAGTCTTTAGCGCAATCGTGATAAAGTTGCCTTGCCGGTTTATTTGACAATAAAAAGTCTTCGTGAATCAATGGCTTGCTCATCATATTCATTTAGAGCCCATTCATTTGGGCCTTTCAGTTACCTGAAGTAATTGGGCCAAGTCTAAACGCGTCCGTGTAAAAATCAATTGTGGACTCTTCTGATCTTTCTGATCTTTTCCAATCCAATTTTATTCTTGCAGAATTCATGGAAAAAGGGTTTCTTGTATGTCACCTACAATATGAATTCCGTTAGTGCATGGCATATGGCTGAAGTCTCAGTGGCTTGTCTAGTCAGAGACTATATGTTTCATGCCGGGTTTATTTTGTGCGGAATCCATTCAAAATGAACAGGATAGTTAGCATAAGGAGAGAAAACATGAGATTAAAAGTTCGCAGTGTTTTAGCTATAGGCGCTGCCAGTCTTTTGCTGAATGCCAATTCAGCGCAGGCAGGTAGTGTCACCTATAACTTTGATCAAGATCCAGCCGGTGTGCTGGAGATTGTTGGTAATAATGCCACGCCGTGGCAACCTGCAGGCGGCAATCCGGCATCTGGCGGTTTTTTGGCCGTTACTTACTCAGAAGGTAGTCAGTACACAGGTTTTTTGTTTCCTGACTTAGACAGTGGCAAAATCGTTACTGCCTTCAAATTCGAATGCGATCTGCGTGTTGGTAACAGCTCTGGCGATCGCGCAGCTGACGGATTCAGCATCAGTTTTGCTCGCTCTACAGATCCTTTAATTGAAGGTCTGGCTACTACCAGCAATTTTGCAGGTGGAATTCCTGAAGGAGGAGCCACCTCAGGTATTGCGATTTCATTTGATACATGGTCTGGCAATACATTGCCTGATGGCGCTGATATTGAAGGAATTATCGTCCGAGTGGATAACAAAACCGTATTGAGGCAGTCGTTGCCAACAAGGCATGGGGCGCCAACGGATGCCACAAGCTTACAAACAGGGCCTAGGGATCTAGATTTCTGGGCAAGCGGTGGCGATGTTCATACTCCCGATGCTTGGAAAACCCTCACATGGCAACCATTCTCCCTTGAAATAGACGACGCGGCGAAATTGACCGTTAAATGGAAAAACACGGTGGTTCTTGATAAATTTCAGACCGCCTACTTCCCCAGTGCTGGCCGATTGGTTTTTGCTGGACGAACCGGAGGCGCCAATGAACAAACCCACGTGGACAATATCAAGCTAACCACCACTGCTGTTACCGTTGATACCGAAAAACCCACTATTCCAACCGGATTCAAATCTGCAACCACGGGCGCTCAGCGTGTGGTTCTGACCTGGACTGCCGCTACTGACAATTCAGGCCGAGTGGGTTACGAAATCGAACAGGACGGCACTCTGCTCACAACAACCTACACAGCAACGACGGCTGAATTGCGTGGCCTGACTGGAGGGACCAGCTATTCCTTTAAGGTTCGTGCGACTGACGTGTCTGGCAATAAATCGGACTGGAGTGCTGCACTTGCAGTAAAAACAGCTGCATTAGTCCAAGATAACGTCTTCGCCTCCCTTAAAATATTTGGCACAACTGCTTCAACCATTGGTGGCACTGCCGTCGATGCATTGGCGGGTGATCCACGCTATCCTGATGCCCCTGATCGCATTGTTGCCATTAGCGGAATGACCTTTGGCGAACCGAATTTCGGCGATACTTTTGGCGATAATAATGGTTTCCGTATTGCCGGAACCATTACCGTTCCTGAAACTGGCCAATATAACTTCTTCGTCCGCAGCGATGACGCATCCGAACTGTATTTAAATACCAAGGGTGCTGCGATTCCCGTTTATGGAGTGGATACACCCATTGCAGCAGAAACCGGATGCTGCGAAGCCTTCAAGGAACAGACCAGTCCTGCGACTGATCAACCTTTCGAAACCACCACGACTCCTATTCAACTCACGGCCGGTCAAAAATACGGCATTCTCTTCCTGGTCAAGGAAGGCGGCGGCGGAGACTGGGGCCAGGTGGCAATGCGCAAGGTGGGTGATACAACTCCTGCCGCGAATCTGCCTCCCATTCGTTTCCCGATTTTTGAGACTGAAACCAAACCCATGGTGGATGCAGTGGGAGCGACCGCAAAAATATTGCAGAACCCCGTGAACGTAACAGCAGCTGCCAATGAAAAAGTAACCTTCATGGCGCCAGTGCAAACAGCCTCTCCTTATAACAGCCCGGTGTTCTCTCAATGGTATAAAAATGGAGTCGCCATCCCTGGTGCTAATTCTTCTGTCTATACTATTCCAGCAGTTTCTGCTGCAGATAATGGCGCCAAATTCAAGATGTTGATTGCTGTCCTCGGCGCTTCCACAACCAGCACCGAAGCTACACTCACAGTTACAGCCGACACCCAGGCGCCGTCGATCGTCTCTGTCAAAGGTGATGGCAGCCTGGCCAAAATGGTCGTGGTCTTTTCAGAAGCGGTGAAAGCTCCTGCAGCCTCCAATTTCACGTTGAGTGATGGAGTGACAGTGAGTGCTGCTCAAGCATTAAATTCCACAACTGTTGCTCTAACCACTTCGAAACAAGCCGAAGGCGCCACTTACACATTAACGGTCAATGGCGTGCAGGATGAGGCGGGCAATGCAATGGCAAATGTCACGGCAAAATTCCGCGCCTTCTCATTCCTCACCGGCAAGGTGTTGTATGAAGTATGGAGCGGTATTGGCGGCACCGCGGTAGCCGATCTAACAGCCAATGCCAATTATCCGAATAATCCTGATATCGTGCAAACGCTGAATGCGTTCTCTTCACCCGTGGATCGCGCTGACAACTTCGGCGCCCGGCTGAGCGGATATTTCCTGCCAAAAACTGCTGGAAATTATGTCTTCTTTGTCAACGCTGACGACGGAGCTGCGCTTTATCTTAGCACCGATGATAATCCTGCCAATAAGAAATTAATTGCCACTGAATCAGGCTGGAGCGGCACGCTGAATTGGTTAGGCGTTGGCGGTGGCACCACCGTTGAAGAAAAACGGTCCGATCAATATGCCTCAACGGAATGGCCAAGCGCCAATACCATCACGTTGCAAGCGGGCAAGCGGTATTACATGGAACTAATCTATAAGGAAGGCGGCGGCGGCGATGAAGGTGAAGCGACCTTCAAACTGGCCTCGGCTGCTGATCCAGCTAGCGGAACACCTTCCGCACTCAAGGGCGAATTCGTTGGCACCTTTGCCGGTCCTGTAGCTCCATTCCGTGATTACGGCATTGGCTTGAACTTTGGTTCTGATGCACTAACCGCTGTTGATTGCGAATTGAGCGCTGCTGAAGTGGCCGGAGCTCCTTCGGTTCTCCAGGCTAATTGGAATAACCTCAAAGGCGCAAATGGCACTAACGTGGCGAACATTGTTGCCGATAATGCTGGGACATCTGAAGCCACATCCGTGACCGTAGACTGGATTAGTAACAACTTGTGGACCTCAACAGGTCAAGGTGAAGAAAACAACCAGTTCACCGGTGCAGATAGAGTGCTCATGGCTGGTTACCTCGATACTGGCAATGCCACAACAACCACCGTTAAAGTGTCGAATATTCCTGCAGCGCTCACAAACAACGGTTATGACGTCTATGTTTACGGCTTGGGCGGAGTATCCGGCAGAGGCGGCGCTTATCGTATTGTGGACGCCAGCGGCGCAGTGCTGAAAGACTACGCCTATGGCGCCAGCATGCTAAATCCAGGCAACTATGTTCAACTGCCCGCTGGGACAGTTAAAGGAACTCCAGGAGTTGGAAACTACATCGTGTTCAATGGCTTGAAAGCAGCGAGCATTACGATCGAAGCCACTACAGCCGGCGGTTTGGGCTATAGCGGTACACCACGCGCCCCGATTAATGCAGTACAGCTCGTGGCTCCCGCCAGCGCAGCTCCTGTCGGGCCGGTAACAGCACCCAAGCTGTCGATGGCTCTCAGTGCCGGCAAGGTGGTCATCACCTATGAAGGCGCATTGGAATCGGCAGATACATTAGCCGGTCCATGGACCGCTGTGACGGGCGCAAGTCCGTTGTCAGTGACACCCACTGGTGCGCAGAAATTCTATCGCGCAAAGAAGTAAGTGGTTGTTAGTGTCTCGATGATGCAAAGGCTGGGCATTCGCCCAGCCTTTTTGTTTCTTTTGTTTCTCTGCGACTCGACAATTTGAAAAGAAATTAGTATATCCCATATCCATGATATTTCACGGCCTGGATATTGTAATTCTCTGTTGTCTTTTGCCATATTCCCTTTCTGGAGCAACCTGGCAACAAGAGGCTGGATTCCGATATGTGGACGTTTCTTCAGAGAAATCCCTTTCTGCCAATTCTCCCACCCCTCGAAAAGCTGGTTTCACACAGATGCCGTCTTCATTGACCGGCATTGGCTTCAGCAACTCGATCCCTGCGATTCGATTTATGGAGAACAACAATTATATGCTCGGTTCTGGCGTGGCTGCAGGCGATTTTGATGGTGATGGATGGTGCGATCTCTATTTATGTTCTCTGAATGGCGCCAATGTGCTCTATCGCAACCGGGGAGGATGGCGTTTTGAAGACGTAACTGCGGCAGTGGGGGTTGCGGGAGACCGTTGGAAATCCACCGGTTGTGCCTTCGCCGATATCGATGGCGATGGGGATCTGGATCTTCTCGTCTCAACCCTGGGCACTGGTGTGCATGTGCTTATTAACAACGGCCTCGGTCGATTTATGGATGTCACTGCCAAATCCGGATTGGCTGCCCAAACCGGAAGCACCAGCATGGCGCTGGGCGACGTGGATGGCGATAGCGACCTGGACTTGTTCGTGGCTAATTATGGCGCTCATTCCATACTCCGTTCCGGAGGAAAGGCAGAGATGAAGATGGTGAATGGCAAATGGATGGTTCAGGGGCCTTATGCCAATCGCCTGCGTTATGCCAACGGAAAGCTCGAAGAATTAGGCGAGCCCAGTGTCTTGTATATCAATGATGGACGCGGGCGTTTTAGCCCTGTGCCGTGGGGCTCGGAATGGTTCCTGGACGAACAGGGACAGCCAAGGCAAGCCCCCTGGGATTTCAGCCTGACGGTTCAAATGCGCGACATCGATGATGACGGCGATCCGGACCTTTATATCAATAATGACTTTCAAACCGTCGATAGAATTTGGCTTAATGATGGCAACGGCCATTTCCGCGCCATACCCCGGCTGGCCATCCGAAAGCAAAGCTTCTCTTCCATGAGCGTTGATTTTGCGGACATCGATCGGGATGGATTCTATGACTTTTTTGTGACTGAAATGATGAGCCGAAAGCATGCAGACCGAATCAGGGAAATGAGCGGCCTTGCCCCGCTGGTTCCCATGCCCGGAAGGATTGATAACCGGCCAGAGGTTGTGCGCAATACGCTTTATTGGAACCGGGGTGATAACACTTATGCCGAGATTGCCAATTTCAGCGGCGTAGCCTCCACTGATTGGTCTTGGACTCAGGCCTTTATTGATGTCGACCTGGACGGTTATGAAGACTTATTGGTGGGCAATGGCGTGCCGTATGATGTGCAAGACCGGGACACATTGGATCGCATTCGTGCTTTGGGCCGGCAATCTGTGGGCGAATCACGCACAAATCTGGCACTCTATCCTCCGCTCCTCACACCAAATGTCGCTTTTCGTAACCGGGGTGATTTGACTTTCACAGATTCCAGTTCAGACTGGGGATTCGATTCCCGTGACATCTCCACCGCCATGGCCCTTGCAGATCTCGATAGCGATGGCGATATGGATGTGGTTGTGAATTGCATCAATTCTCAAGCTCTCATCTATCGCAACGATTCCACAGCCCCAAGGGTTGCAGTTCGGATGAAAGGAAGCGGAGCCAATCCCTTTGGAATCGGCGCTCAGGTGCGCCTCTTGGGAGGGGCTGTGCCCTTGCAGTCACAGGAAATCCTATCAGGGGGGCGCTATCTTTCGAGCGATGAACCGATGCGTTTTTTTGCGGCAGGCAGTTCGACGAATCGGATGAGCCTCGAAGTCCGTTGGCGGAATGGACGGCAGAGTCGGGTTGAAGATGTGCAGGCGAATCGGATCTATGAAATTGATCAAGGCAAGGCAGTTGCCCATAGCAAGGAACCGAAGCCAGCTCCTTCAGCCCGCTGGTTTAATGATATCAGCGACCAATTGTCCCACACGAATAGGGAGGATTTTTTTAATGACTATGTTCGGCAGCCGCTCATCATGCGCCATTTTAGCCAGCTTGGCCCCGGCATTGCCTGGTGGGATTTGGATGGGGACGGCAGTGAAGAGCTGATCCTTGGCGCCAATAAAAGCAACAGCGTTGCCATTTATCAACTCAATGGATCGAACGAATTGAAAAAAGCCGCAGTCTCCTCGTGGAAAGCGCTGGATGATATGGCTGGATTGACTGGCTGGACATGGGCTAATGGCCGCCCATCGGTGCTTGCGGGCATTGCCTCCTATGAAAACGATTACAAAACAGGATCGTCCCTGGTTGAAATTTCCTGGATCCCTGTACAGCGCGAATTTCAAGCGGTTCCGATTGCCGGCCTGCCTCATCTTCCCGAAAGCATCGGTCCCCTGGCTGCCGCCGACATGGACGCAGACGGCAACCTTGAGTTATTCGTGGGTGGACGCATCCAGCCCGGCGCGTATCCGGCTCCCGTCAACTCCTATCTTTTTCGCCAGGTAAATGGCCGTTTGGTTCTTGATGCCCGCAATCAGAAAATTTTGGAGAAAATCGGGCTCGTGAGCGGCGCTGCCTGGGGCGATCTCGACATGGACGGTTTTCCCGAGTTAATCGTCGCCTGTGAGTGGGGCCCGGTCCGTATCTTTCACAACAATCGCGGACAGCTGCGTGAGCAGACAGCAGCTTTGGGCCTTGACCAACATACCGGATGGTGGACGGGCATTGCCACTGGCGACTTTGATGAAGATGGACGACTCGACTTTGTTGCTGGCAACTGGGGCTTGAATGACGCCTACACCGCCAGTCCTCGCAGTCCCCTGAAGTTATATTATGGCGACTTAGGAGGCGCCGGCGTGATGGACTTGTTTGAATCCTATTATCCTCCCGAACTGCATGTTGATGTCCCCCGCCGCAGCCTCAATGCCCTTCGGCAGGCCGTGCCAGCCCTTAGCGAGCGATTTCCCACGCATCAAGCCTTCAGCCAGGCATCCATGGCAGACGTGCTTGCGGCAATCCCTGCCAAGCCACGGTGCGTTCAGGCAACCACCCTGGCAACCTCCCTCTTTCTCAATCGCGGCAGCCGGTTTGAGGTCATTCCGCTGCCGGCTGAAGCCCAATGGGCGCCAGTGTTTGGGCTGACAGTGATCGACGGAGATGGAGATGGCCACGATGACCTCTTTCTTAGTCAGAACTTCTTCGCCACTCGCCCGGAATGGCCTCGTCTCGATGGAGGACGGGGACTCATACTGCGCGGCAACGGCACAGGTCCGTGGCTGGCAGTTCCTGGACGGGAATCTGGCATACTTGTCTATGGTGAGCAGCGGGGAATGGCCTCGGCCGATTTCAACCGGGATGGCCGCCCGGATCTCGTCATCATGCAAAACGGGACTGCAACCTGCTTGCTGGAAAATACGCGGGCCAACGTTGGTTTGCGCGTTCGGCTGCAAGGCCAAAAGGGCAATCCCCACGCCATCGGCGCGATGGTTCGCCTGCAAACGAATAGTCGTTGGGGTCCTCTGCGGTCGGTGAATGGAGGGGCAGGCTATTGGTCGCAAGATTCGCCTCAACTGGTGTTGGGCCTTGCAAGCCCTCCTCAACGTATTCGCGTTCATTGGCCGGGAGGCAAAACCAATGAATTTGCCGTTGCTCCCTCCTCCAGGATTATTACTGTCACAACAAATGGAGTAGCGCCTTAAGGGCGTTAAGGGCCTGTGCAAAAGCAAATTACTCTTGATCCTGGCGGCAAACCGTAGGACACTGACCTCAAATATAACATTTCCATACGGATTAGACCTATGATTACGCGACGCTCTTTTATCGAAAAGGCTGCTTCGATCAGCCTGGTTGGATTAACGACGCCTTCCTTAAACGCTGCCGAATCAGCCACCGTGAAAACTGTAAGCCCCAACTCCCGCATCCATCTGGGCATTATTGGATGCGGAGGCATGGGCCGGTCCAATTTGAGTGAATGCGTAAAATATCCCGATGTAGTGGTAACCGGCGCTTGCGATGTCTGGAAATCCCGCCGGGATGCGGTGGCCCAGCAGTTTAAGGACACATGCAAGACGTATCAGGATTACCGGGAAATGCTGCAACGAAAGGATATCGACGCAGTAATCATTGGCACGCCACCTCATTGGCACACCCTGACGGCAATCCATGCCTGTGAAGCTGGGAAGGACATTTATCTGCAAAAACCGATGACATTGCATCTGGGTGAAAGCCTCGCGGTGCGAAATGCCGTTAAAAAATTCAACCGCATCAGCCAGATCGGCACTCAGATACACGCCAGCGACAATTATCGGCGTGTGGTTGAGTATATTCGCTCCGGCAATCTGGGTTCGGTGGGCGTGATGCGAACGTTTAACGTCATGAATCAAGGACCTCAAGGTGTGGGCAAAAGCAATGTCAACACCCCGCCTGAAGGTATGGACTGGGATTACTGGTGCGGCCCTGCCCCTTTGAGACCTTTCAATCCGATCCTGGCCGCCGATGCCTATAACCACGGTTCCTGGATGGATTACAGCGGCGGCTGGACCCCGGGCATGGCGCCACACATCATCGATTTGCCGATTTGGGCCATGGATTTGGATTATCCCATTCGCACCAGTTCCGCAGGCGGACGTTTTACCGTCAAGGATGATGGAGATGCCTATGACCATCACGAAGTACTCTGGCAGTATCCCAACACGGTGCTTACATGGATGTCATCGTTGACCAACAGTTACGACTTTATGATGCGGGGAGAGGTGGAGCCGGCCCGGCGCCTGGGCATCTATTTCCACGGTTCCAACGGAACCATGTACGCCAATTATGGCATGTTTAAAGTGATGCCGGAGGGCGATAAAATGAAAAACGCGACGACTCCTCCCCAGTCGATCCCCCCCTCGCCAGGCCATGAACGGGAATGGTTGGACTGCATAAAATCCCGCAAACAGCCGACCTGCAGTGTGTTTTATCATGTTAAGGTGGATGTACCCATTGTGCTCAGCCTTTTGTCCTATAAATTGGGCCGGTCTATTTCCTTTGATCCCAAAACCGAAAGCATCACGGGTGACGCGGAGGCGGCAAGGCTGGCTGTTCCGGAATATCGCGCCCCGTGGAAATTCCCTGTTGAGTACTTGAATGCTCCTGCTTAAGCCTTAATTTTAGGTGGGCTACCCATTCAAATCTTGTTTGTTGAACAGGAACAAACCTGTGGCGAAGAAGAAAATGGCGCAGCCCCCAGAAAATCCGAGCATTCTCCACACTTCAGGCTGCCACTGGAAATCCACACCCTGAGCAGCCTGTTGAACGACCAGCCAGGAGTAACCGATGTATTTAGTGAAGATATATGGGTCCAGGCCGACCAAATGCTTGGTAAAATCCATGAGGTAAATAGCGCTAATGCTCACTGCCACCGCAGCTCCAGGACTGCGAATCAGGGTTGACATTAACAATCCAAACATTGCCAGAGCCGTTAGTGGGATCCAACTAAGGGCAAATGCCAGAAGATAAATTCGCATCATTTTTTCCTGGTTGTAAACCACTCCATATGCATCGGTGACAGCTCCAAAATGGTAATGAATTGATGCCAGCGCCATGGAGAACAGCAGCGCTGCAATGGAAAGAACGAGCATGTATAACAAGCTGACGGCCGCTTTGGCCAGGTAGAACTCCCATCGAAGCACCGGTCCCGCCAACGCTGATCGGATCGTCCCTATCCCAGTCTCTTCAGCCAGCAACATGGCGGAGAACACGAGGATAAAGATTAATCCAATGTCTGTGAAAACCAGCTGCATGGAAAAGCCGACGTAGCCCCATGCATTGGCGCTAGCGGCATCGCTGAACTGATCGGCCGCCAAATAGATAAGCCAGGAGAGCAATCCTGTCACAAAGACGCCAAAATAGGGCAACTTCCGCCTCATTGCCTTGGAAATTTCATTTCGCACCAAAGCTCCCAAGTGGCTACTCATGGTCTTTGTCTCCTGTGATGCCAAGAAAGAACTCTTTCAAGGTCTTCTGTTTGGGGATAATCGACTCAATCCTAAAACCTGCTTCTTGCAGACGCTGGTTAAGCCAGGCTGAAAGGTCGTTCGTGAGGGTAATTTCCAGAGTATTAGCGCCTAAACGCTCCACCCGCTGAACCTGAGTCATCTTGGCAAGAAAGGAATCCTCGGGAACAGCCCCCTCAAAAGTCACCCGCACAATCCGTTGCAGCGGCTTCAATATATCCTTAACCTGCCCTGAAGCGGCAAGGCGTCCACGATGAATCACATATACACTGTCGCAATACTCTTCAATTTCAGACATCAAATGGCTCGAGATAAAGACCGTGAGCCCATCCTGTTTTACTTTATCCCGAAGGAACGAGAGAATTTCCTGAGTGCCTTCAGGATCGAGCCCATTGGTTGGTTCATCCAGGATCAGCAATCGTGGACGGCCCAGCATGGCTCTTCCAATGCCCAGGCGCTGCTTCATTCCCAGCGAGTAGGTGCTCACACGGTCCTGCTGGCGCCCATAGAGGCCAATGCGCTCCAACACCTCATCGATATCCTTTCGTGAAATTCCTCCCAGCAACCGTGCGGTCAATTCCAGGTTCATTCTCCCAGACAGGTATTCGTAAAAGGCCGCAGTTTCAACTACGATCCCAACCGACTTCATGGCCTGTTTAAAATCTTTCCACACATCGACTCCAAAGATGCGAATGACACCCGAAGTGGGACGAACAAGCCGGGGAATCATAAAAAGGGTGGTGCTTTTGCCGGCGCCGTTTAATCCAAGAAAGCCAGCCATCTGGCCAGCATCCACTTTTAATGAAAGATTTTCTACTGCCTGAATATGGCCAAAACGTTTCGACAGGCCTTCCAAAGATATTGCGGGCACTGCGCTCATCGGCCCCTCGCCTTCTCGCCGAAAGATCGGGAAAGGAAAATCATCAAACTCGAATCCTGAGAACTTCTCACAACCAAATCCGACTGGCGGTCCCGATTCAGATCTCTGATTTCGAAATAACCATCGTTCGGCAATTCCAAGGCGGCCGCCGATTCTGGCGCAAACCATTCCTTGCCGGCGGCGCTTATATAGATATTCCATTGGCCCGCCGAGCGGCGCACCAGGAGATCGGGACGGCCATCGCGATTGAAATCTCCATTAATCCTGAACAACGGTTGAGCGCCCATTTCACCGGGCAGCGTGGACGTCAGGTTCAGCGCTCCCCTTTGGTCTTTGGAGAAAGCGCCGCGCTTCCATGCATTGACGGTCAAGGTCCAGTCAACCCCTTTGGTAAAAATCATTTCCACCACGGTGTTTTTGGAGATCACGGCATTCTTCAGCGTCATCATTACCAGTTCGCAAACCCCGTCTCCATCGAGGTCGCACAGGGGTGATACTTTTTGGGAAGGGCCAATGAGTATGGGAAATCCGCGGCAGTGCAAGACTTGCGTCGGTTTCTTTGGAATCTGGCCGTCGGCGCCCCGTAAAAACAGGAAAAGGTCCGTCTTGGGATCCAGTTCCTGAGAAATCTGCCAAAATATCAGGTCCTCCTGGCCATCTCCGTTGATATCCACTCTTTCCATCTCATACAGGTCATCATCATCTTTTGCCATGTCATGCAAGATTTTCCGGATCACCGCCACCTCTGCTTTTCTTTCTTTTTTTTCATCGCCTTCTATAGGGTGGGCCAGGAAAGACTGCCTTAGGCGCATCGAATAGGACGGCTGCAATCCGGTTGTCCAATCTTCCCGGTCGCAGGTCCAAAAGATGCGCCTCGATTCGAGTGGAAGCTTTTCGAGGAGACTCCATTGAAAAGCATTGTCTTTTTGATAGATCAGCGCCTCAGAATTGAAGATTAGGGGAATGGTTTCGTTCGTTCCGGATTTAAATCGCGCGGGCGCGATCAAGAGGGGAAGAGAAGGATTGGTAAAAACCTGGTTGCCTGCAGCAAAGCTGCGAGAGTGCTCCATAAATATGCCCCTTTCCTGCAGCCAATACTCCAAACCGGCGGCGCTCGATATGAGCAGTTCGACACCCGGATTTTTATCCACCTCGCACGGCGCAATCCAGGCAGTATTTGGCGGCAATGGAAGGATTTGGTCCGGTTTAAGGCTGAAACCGTTGGAGCGCTGGCGAAAAATCCAAAGCTTGTTCTCTGCCGGACCGATGGCCAGCAAGTCATCAAGTCCGTCATTATCAATATCCGCAAAAATGGCCATCTGCCAGGCAGGCCAGGCTTTCGTTTGAGTAGGCACACTGATTGTCTGACGCAGGAATTCAAGGCTTCCCGCCCAACTGCTTTCAACGGCCCATAACACAATAAAAAAACAGGCAATCGTTTTTGCGCTGCAGGCCAATATAGGTGGGTGCATAGCATTCATGGCGCGCTGCTGAGAAACACACGCAAGACATCGCGTTTTAAATATTTGACGATCACATCACTCACATTATCTCCATTTAAGTCCTCTACCTTCAGCCATTCGATAGGCTCTGGACTAACGAATTTGAGACTGTCACTTTTTGAAAATCCCTTCTGTCTCGAGACAAAGAAATACACGGAAATCTGATCGCTGCGCTCTCTCACTAACAAGTCCTTTTTGCCATCCCCATTAAAATCACCTCTGAGAGACACATACTGCTCAAAATGCTCGCGCAACGATCTAACGGGATACAACGAATATTGATCCACATGAATCGTAATCCCCGCCTGGCAATCCGGTTCTTTGGGAAAACCACTGCCCGGACGATAGAAGAAGAAACCAAGGCTCAAGCTTGCCCTTCGGGTCATGATCATCCTGCGCAGGTCTTCACGGCTGTCAAATGGGGCGCTGCCCAGGGCCAGGTCAAAATAGCCATCACCATCCACGTCAACCACGGGGAGAGCAGACATGGAATCGTTCTTGCGCAGCACCTGTTGCGGCACGGCAGGAATCTGCCCGCTTTCATTGGCAATGTAGATGCCAACAATCGCCTTGCCCGATCGACTCCCCGGGAGGAACCAAGGCTGGTCCAACCATGAGCTCTTAACCAAATCCACTTTGCCGTCGCGGTTCATATCAACCCAGCAAAGCCAGGAACGCCAGTCGGGCGGGTCTTTATAAGTCATTGCCGCATCGGGCCCGAATATCCCGGTATCTTTCTGCAGATAAACGGAAAAGGCGTTCATCCCGGAGCGAGTATTGCGCCGGGTTATCAAATCATCACGCCCATCGCCATTGAAATCGTCCAATCCCAAATCGATATCGGTTACTCTAGTATAACCTGGATTCCGTATGGAAGGCTGCATAGATACATCGACCACGCTGTCCAGAGTCTGGATGATCTGCCATCCCTGGCGTTGCTGCCAGACTTGCAGTCCATCGACAGTCGGCGCAAGCACCATAGGCCAACCGGTTCTTGTCTCTGCAGTTAAGGGAAAACACCTTGCCATCGGCTCATCCAACTCCTCTGGAATAACAGTGGCTTGCCTGATGATCTGGGTCCGAATTGGGGGGCTGGTTCGGTTAGTAAAGGCCAGTTCAGCCACCCCTTCACTTGTCAGGACCAACAGGCTATCAGCCTTTTTGGCAAGACGTGAAGGCCAGATCACTGACGGGGTTGCTCCAAGATGGAACTTTTGTTGAGGTTCTTTGGAAAAACCTGACCCAGGCTCCTGATAGAAAACTGCCATATTGGTTCCTTCGCGGAGCACAATATCCTTCAACGAATTGCCATCCATGTCAGCCAGGATTATCTCCGAACCTTTCCCAACCATCTCGCAAAATCGGAACTTTGGTTTCGAGTAGGATGGCGCAGCGAACACGATCGCTTCACCTGCAAATGCCGACAGGAGCGCGGTGAGCATGAGTCGCAAGCATAATGAACGATGATGACAAATATTGATTGCCATAGAGCCCACTTCTTCCATTTGGACACCTCTTGTTATGGTTATGTCACGCAGGAAACTTGAGAAATTAATTAATTTTTCCACAGACCCTAACCTAACCGTTGTGCCGTTTATTTATTCACAGCCCCATTGCCAGCGCATAATGCGAGCTGCGCTTCCTGGAAATCTTGCGGGATGGGGGCTGTGCATGCCAGCAACTGCTGTGTTATGGGATGCTGGACCGTCAATTTCCAGGCATGCAACATTACTCTGGGCGCCGTGTATCCAGTAAGCTCTTTTAACCGGTGGTTAGGCCTGATTCCGTAGGTTTTATCTCCGACTAATGGGTGTCCAATATGCAGAAAATGGACGCGAATTTGGTGGGTGCGTCCGGTGTGCAAATGGGCCTCCACCAGGCAGGAATGATTCAACCGGGTGACAATTTGATATGCGGTCCAGGCTTCACGGCCTTTTTCCTGAACAACCGTCATGCGTTTCCGTTGTGTGGGATGACGGCCAATGGCGGCCTGAATGTCAGCTTGAACGGCTGGAGGAATACCGCATATGATGGCCAGATAAACTTTTTGGACCGTGCGTTTTTCAAATTGGGCAGCCAATGCGAGATGGGTCGCATCATTTTTTGCCACCACCAGGCAACCGCTGGTTTCCTTATCCAGACGATGCACAATTCCCGGCCTGGCCACGCCCCCAATGCCGCTTAACTGGCCAGCGCAATGGTGCAACAGGGCGTTGACCAGCGTATGTTCTGCGTTGCCGGCTGCGGGGTGCACCACCATGCCAGCAGGCTTATTAAGCACTAATAAATCTGCATCCTCGTAAAGCGGTTCAACACCGATATTTTCGGGTTGAGCAATGGCAGGCTTGGGCTCTGGCCAGGTAATTACAATGGCATCTCCGGCTCGCGGGCTCTGAGATGGTTTTGGAGTTAAACCATTCACGCGGACATGGCCTTGTTCTATGAGCCTCTGAATAGCGCCTCGCGATACGGAGGGGAATTGGGCGTGCAGAAATGCATCCAGTCGCTCTCGAGGCAAGGATTTTTCGATGGTCAGTGTGTCAGGCATTGCGACAAGTTAATCTCAACAGCGGTTGGTTCATTTGTCCACAGCCAGGATCTCTGCGCCATATTGGTTCATTTTGTTTCCTCGAAACCCTTACTCCGCTCGTTCTTTTTTTAAGGACTGGGAACGCCATTGATAAAAGCCGATGCCAATGCATAATATGAGTGCGCTCAGCCATTGGGCCGGGGTTATGCCAAACCAGATGAGAGCATTGGAATAATCACCACGGAAGAATTCCACGCAAAAGCGCAAGATGGCATATCCCATCAGATAACCTGAGAAAACCTGGCCTTGGAATGTGCGCCGCGGAAGGAACCAAACCAGGACTGCATAAAGGGACAGATTAAGGATGGACTCGTATATCTGGGTTGGGTGAACACCCACGCCTCCAGTTTCATGGTCATCAGGAAAATGAATGGCCCAGGGCCATGTGCAGGCGCTGCCATAACAACATCCATTCATCAGGCAACCCATGCGCCCGAAAGCGTGGCCCAAGGCAACACTGGGGGCCAGGATGTCAGCATACAGCCAGAAATTGAGGCGGTTAAAGCGAATAAAACAATAGCCTGCCAAACAGGAGCCCAACAATCCGCCTTGAAAAACGAGGCCTTGCCGAACATTGAAAATTTCCAGCCAGGGTTGATGGGAAAAATACTCGTTCCAGTAATAGACCACATATAAAGCCCGCGATCCCAAAATCGCGCCGATTACCAGCCAAAGGCCAATATCCAGTATCTTTTCAGGGGCAATGTTTTCCCGCAGAGCGCGGCGACTGGCAGTCCATAATCCAATGCCAACTCCAATGGCAAGGAATACTCCATACCAGTAGATGGTCAATGATCCTAATGGAATAGCAACTTTATGCACGAGGAAACACCCATGGCCCGGTTTTCATAATGGCGCAGCTCACCAGTCTCCATCGGCAAGAAGAGAGACCGTTTTTCGCGCCAGATCATCAGCAATCATTGAGATGGCCTGACGCTCTGCGCTGGGGATATCGGTTGCAGCCCGCAACAAGCTTTGAGCGCTGACGTCGCGCTCAAAGAGCAGCTTCCCTGCGCCTCGCTCACGGGCAGTGACTTTGGCGATCATGGTTAAACGGTAATCGCGTACGGTTAAAATATCGCCTGGTTGGTAGCTGATGGCTGCCCGTTTGTAACCGGTAATGATGCCCGTGATCAGAATATCGGCATCCCCTGCGGTTTCCAACCGGTAAGTCCCGTCTCGTTGAACCTGCTTCCTAATGGCTGAAGTTACGGATTCCGTAAGTCGCGGTTCCAAGGTCTGATTTTGGAATGGATTGACCTGCACTGAGCGCGCTCCTGCTGAGATACCCGTGGATGGCCCCAATCGGTAACCCGCACAGCCTGCAAAGCCAATAACGAGGCTCAGCGCGAAAAAACGTATCCAAAGAATCATGTTTATTGGGCGGCGCCAGGAGGCGTGGCCTTGCTTTTGAGCTGTTCAATGCGTTGCTTGGCTTCTGTGGCAAATTTCGAGTCGGGATCTTTCTGCAACACTTCATTATAATAAATTAAGGCGCCATTCCAGCGTCGCCGCTTCTCGTAATATCGGGCAATCTCATAACTGCCGCGCGCTTGTTCTCCCTTGAGTTCGACAATATATTTATTAACGTCTTCAACCCGTTTATCTTCGGGATACAATGTTTTGAAATCACCGAACGTAGCTATGGCCTTGCTGGCCACACTTTGGTCATATTCAGCTTTCTTGGCTTGCTTATTTAAGGCTATACCAGCCTTGAAAATTGCATCGGATGCCACCGTTTTTTGATCGTGATAACGGTCGGCAGCCTTTTCGTATGCCTGAACCGCTTTGGGATAATTGCTCTGTTTTTCGCGTGCAGTCCCAATATTCATCTGGGATTGTGGCGCTACTGGGCTATAAGGCCCATTTTTGATGATTTTTTCGTACATTTCAGCAGTTTTATCCATGGAAGGAAACACCGGAATATAACCCCAAATTCTAAACCACTGTCCACCCAAAAAACGGCTGGCAATCTCAAATTGTCTCTGCAAAACCTCCTGGTAGTTGTCAATCTTTGGATATTTTTCGAGCAACTTCTGGTATTCTTTGAAGGCCTTTTCATCATACTTGCGCGCTTCATAGCATCGACCTAAAACATACTGGGCCTGAGCGGCATAGTCGGAAAATGGCCAGTGCTTAACCACCCGGTTGGCAGCCTTGATGGCAGTACGGTATTCCTTTTTGTCAAAACTGGCCTGGGCTACCTCAAACTGGTCTTTGGCGCGCGCTCGTTGCCATTTGGCGCCACCCACAGGCTCATAGGACCACCCCTCACCGGCACGATATATAAGCGGAGCGGGGCATCGACTTGGCAAAGCCAGCAGGCAAGTTAGCGCCAGCAAAAAACTGATAAACCTAAGCTTCATAAAAGGCGACGTTATCCTACAAATATTTGGCCGTCAAGGCAAGCGCTTCATTTGAGTGATGATTTATTCCACTGCGAACCAATATCCCGGTTTTTGCCGAATAAATTCGGCGCTCCAACTTGTGTTGTCTGGCGCCTCCCAATGGGAATTGGGGATTCATACAATATGTGTCGCCCTTACAGGGCTCCGGTGTTTTTCTCGTCCCTTCCTGGGCTCGCAGTCGGCCTTCAGCCGACTTTCAGCCCAGGCTATATTATGACGGGCTTTCAGCCCTGATTTTGTAGCGTTTTTGGACGATAGGGGCCACAGGCATGAAACGTTTTGATGGGCTTTAACCCCAGCCAATTACAGGCCTTCGATCTTGAAGGTAAATCCCTTTCTCTGTGCACTTTGTGTTCTTTGTGGCGAATTCGAGAGACTTCCTTCGTGATTTCGTGTCGTGTGCGATTTGTCATTTATTGCTCATTGCCTGGTCGCTGATCAGAAAAAATGAGTGGGACCGCAATATGCAGTCCCTCCCAATGAATCCCTGGCGGAATATTTTGATTCGGGAGGGTTGGCGTGGCGCCGATCCTGACATTTCTTTGATTGTTTGGCAACCTATTCAGCCAGTTTCGCTTCAAAAAAAGCAATCATGACGGAAAGGGGCTTCTCTCGTCGGGAACAAATATCCCGGTTTTGGCCGAATAAATTCGGCGCTGGAGTTTGGACATTTTAAGCTGAACTCACGACAGCGACTGCGGTACAAAATTCTGCGATGACGAAATTTCGACTGCAGGGCCGAGAGATCAGCGAGGCAGAGATCACTCAGATACGGAAATTAAGACAAGACCATCCCGAATGGTCGCGTAAGGAGCTTTCGATCGCATTAGCCCAACAATGGCAGTGGTGCAATGGGGCCGGAAGGCTCAAAGACATGGCCGCCAGGACATTGCTCATAAAGCTTGCGGCGCGCGGACTCATCGAGCTGCCGGCTCCCTTAACGCGCAACGGCAATCATAAACGCAGCGCCCAGATTACAGCCAAGATCCAAGGGGAGTTCTCAGACATTACCCAATCCCTAATCCAAGACACGCTCAAGAGGTTGCGTCCCGTAGAGCTGGAGCGTGTTGACACGTTGAAACAGAGGCGCAGGGTAAACCAATTGCTGGTGGAGCATCATTACCGGGGATTCAGCGGAGCGGTGGGTGAGAATATCCAATACATAGCCCGGGATGTGCAAGGACGAGAACTGGCCGTCATGGTGTACGGAGCGGCTGCCTGGAAAGTGGCCAGCCGGGATGCATTTATCGGGTGGAGCAGCCAGCAACGCACAGATCGCCTGGGGTTGATTGCCAATCAGCAGCGATTTTTAATACTGCCCTGGGTGCGGGTGCCGCATCTGGCGTCGCATCTATTAGCCTTGACGACGCGGCGGTTGTCGCAGGATTGGCAAATCCGTTACGGCCATCGGGTGTGGTTAGTGGAAACCTTTGTGGAACAGGATCGTTTTACGGGGGCGGCATATCAGGCAGCGGGGTGGATTTGTGTGGGGCAGACCACTGGCCGAACGCGACAGGATCGGACTCATTCCATTCAAACTCCGGTTAAGGCTGTATGGGTTCATCCCTTGGCTAAAGATTTTCATCGACATTTGACCACCCCATGAATCTTCTCAACTACCTGATGGAAAAGACGGAGCAATGGACCAGTGTCTTTGCGCAGGAACGCACACACCAACGGGCCATCCTCCTGGCCTTTGGGATCTTGTGTGGATTGGGTAAACGCACTCTCACGCGTGCCATCAGCTTTGTCGGCAATACGCAAAAGGATTGGTCGGCCGACTATAAGGTGTTTTCGCGCTCACCATGGCAACCTCGGGAATTGTTTGCTTCGATTCTCCAAGAAGCCATTAAAGCCCATGAATTAACTCGTATTGTCGTGAGCATTGACGACACCCGTGTCTGGCGCAATGGCAAGCATGTTCCTCAGACCCAGTGGCATCGGGATCCTCTCGGCCCCCCTTTCCAGACCAATTTGAAATGGGGTCACCGGTTTCTTCAGGCCAGCCTTGTCCTGCCGCTCTATGCCCAGGATGGGGAAAGCTCTTCCCGTTCAATTCCGGTGCGCTTCGAGATG